>Ga0209756_1001266_pt1 | contig 23606 bp, 20 predicted proteins | sample ETNvirenome_6_85_FD_184071 | JGI IMG/M metagenome (GOLD analysis project Ga0209756, IMG submission 184071) | Marine viral communities from the Pacific Ocean - ETNP_6_85 (SPAdes) (version 3) | ecosystem: Environmental > Aquatic > Marine > Oceanic | place: Pacific Ocean | collected 2013-06-19 | reverse complement strand
CCCTCCTTTGAGGGCTTGCTGCATCTCGAATCCGATAATAAACATATGGGGGCGAGTTAACTTCTCAACCTGGTCTCCCTTGTTCAGATAGGAATAGCCGAAGCGAACCCCACTTCGCGTCTTCCAATCGCTTTCTTGAGCATATGCCGGAAACACAAAGCACATGGCTAAAATACACAATAAAATATTTTTTAACATTATTTTTTTCCTTGTTATATAAAAATTGAGGCACCTGATTGCCCTGTGCCTCTCCCGTGGGTGTCTTTTAAAGACCACTACAAAGACAACTAAATGTCAATAGAAAACTTACCATTGCCCGTAGGAACCTCTGCTGTCCAACCTGAAAACACGCTGTTAAACTGAGTTTCCTTGCTCAAGACTTCGCTCAGGGGTGCTTGTACCCGAGCAGTCAAAGTTGTAAAGCCGCGCTTATGATCATACTTCTCCGTGGAGTACTCAATCAAGTCCGCGTCATAAAAATTTTCACGAATTGCGTCAGCTACATACTCCTCGAAGTTTCCAGAGCCACGTTCGTAATCTTCCAAAAGATCTGCGTCTCGCAGAATCTGGAGGGGTTCGCCTCCATACTGAGTTGTTACCTTCAAGCCGGAAGTTGCAACTGTCGCGACTCGCTCTACAACGTCTGTATCGCTAATTGCCGTTTCAACTTCTGTCTCGTTGAAATGAAACACATCCGTTCCTTGTTCATAACTGAAGACAACGTTGGTGTTATCTTCCACCTTCAAATTATTTAAACCTTCTTTAAGACTCATTTTTTTTCCTTGTAATAAAATAAATTGAGACACCTGTAAACCCGTGCCTCCCTGCGGTTGGACTTTACTTTACCCTAGGAGTTCGCTAAACGCCTTGTCGACGTCGCTTTTTCCCGCGGATGAAGTAGTGGTGGGACCCTCGGAAGGGCTTTCATCAGAGTTCAAGAAAGCATCCAAAATGCCTTGAACCTCGTCAGCGGTCTTGCGTGAAGGGGTGAAAAGTTCTTCAAAATCTGGTACATTGTCCAGCCACTCGCGTGCCTGATCACTGTCCTTGTGAAGAGGGGTGTTTTTCCGACGAGGAGTAATCTTCGTCTCAGGAAAAGTAGCGCCTGCGGGCTTTCCGTAGTGAACTACCAAATCTGTGCCGTCCTCGGCGTCAGTAATGTCGCCATATTCGGGATTAAGCACTAGGCCCAGAAGCGTTTCATAAGCGCGCTTTCCGAAGCCCCACACCTTTACGCCTTCATCTTCTTCTCCCCGTACAACGACGGGGGCGAAAAAGCGTTGGCGAGCGGAGAGCTTTTTAGCCATACGCTTGCTTTCTTCGGTGCCTTCTTTCCACAGTTGACGGACAAAACTATCCAGCGGACAATCCTCTCCAAAGTTTTTCTTGGGGCTTAAAAAGCCCGGGGCATCTCCCACATTATAGTGGAACCAATAGTCACGGAACGGGTCACCGTCCGATGGGGGTACAATGCGAAGCGTTTGCTCTCCATCCTTTGGTCGCCAAAATTTATTTGACGTCGAGTTTCCGTTGGTTTTAAGAGTTGTCATGCGCTCACGCATTTTTTCCATATCAATTGCCATAATCTTCTTTTCTCCTTAAGTTATAGTCATCCTAATAAATCTCTCAGGATGCTGGGTTTTCTTGAATTAATGTGCTATATCCTTCGCAGTAAATATACAGTTGATCATACTGTGTAGAATAGATTGCATATCCAACCTTCATTCTATCATGCTCGACCGCACTTTTAACCTGTTTCTGAATTGTCGCCATTAAATTTTCATCCTCTTCCAACATTTTCTGAGGTACCGCATAATAATACCTCTTTTCCCGAGGAAAGTCAAGAGAAAAAAACATTTTTTCTTCATTTTTTTCCTCCGGGGTCCATGGATAATGACCTAAAGTGGTGAGCCGCGCCGTATTTATCTTGTTTGAAAAAGTAGTAAATACTGGGTGGGAATGATCAAATACATTTATCATGTGATACGCAGAAGCAAGCAAAACATTCAGGGCGTCCCAATATTTTAGAACAGGGACTGGGCCCACGATGTCTGCGAGTCTCTCGTTGTCGGCCAAAATGACTCTTTCGAAAAGCGCTGAGCGCGCGTATTCCTGAAAAACATTGAAAAGAAGATTATTATGGAGTTTCTGGTTCTCTGCTAAATTCGCCTTGGCCGGGATTATATACATCACCGTGATCTTGGTCTTTTCCTTGAGAAGTTCCAGGATGCGAAGTGAAAGGCCAGAGACGGTACCGCAACTAGTAATGAGCAATGTCTCGCTAGTAACCCCTTCTAAGAAAGGTTCAAGTTTAAAAGAGCCGGTGCTCTCGTAGGCTTCGGGTGAGGATTGGCGGCGAACCCAAAGAGTCTCATCGCGGATCTCATCCTTTTTTACATCGGACGCGTCTATCTTTAATATATTATATTGAGGATATTGCGCGAGTTGGTCGGCTATCTTACAGCCAGCGTTTCCTAGTCCTATTACTGTTTGCATTGTATCCTCTTAGTGAACCAAAAGCTGTTTCATGTTCCCCCAGCTTTTTCCGCCTAGGCAATTAATTTTAAATTTCCCGTATCGGGTGTTGCTGAAGAGTTCTTTAATTTCGTTCACGCACCCTTGATCTTCCGCGGCCAAATCAATCATAATAGAGTCATGGTTACAAAACTTAATGAAGGATTTCTTATCCCGTAAATACTCCCACACATCATACATCTGCTCAAACAAAAGATCGGCCGCGGTGGACTGGATCACATAATTCGTGGCGTGGAAGTCGTCGCACTCAATCGTACGACTAAAATCGGTGGTCACGCGTCCATCTTGGAAATATAGTTCCTTGATCCGGTCTCTATTATATATAGCGTTAATCTCATGCTCTTGGTTATTAGGGTTGTAAAGCCACGCGAAGATCTTCTTCTTGGCTTCTTCCCGGCTCATGGGAGTGGAAAAAATATTTTTTATATTCCAATCATGAAGGTCCTCTAGGGGTTGTTCATTTCCCAAGAGTGCCAATACCGTTCGTAACTCTGCGGCATTAAAATCAAGCTCAAAAAGCCAATCATTGGTAGGGGTTACAACGTTTCGATATTCTCGGCCCAGTGTGAGTGCCGGGAAAGTCTGACTTTTGGTGGCCAGCCGACCGGTGATGGTCTTAAACGGGTCATAAACAACGGTACGCTTACAAGAAGAAAGAGTTTTAAACATGTTCCTATCTCTTATAGCAGCTTTGTTCATCTTTGTTAAATCCAAATCGAGGGGGCGGTACCTGATATCGGAAATAACCTTAACAATCTTCAACAATTGGTGGTAATTGTCGGGCCGTTTAATTTTCTGAAAAACATGTTGCGAGATTTCATTTTTAATGTTGGCGTAATCGCGCAAAAAGGCTTGAGGCACCAATTCATAAAAGCACACATCGTCCAGATCTACTCCGGCAATTCCACAAGAGCGAATAAAGGCCTTTAGACGTGTCTCAACCTCTCTAAGATGCTCAGCCAGGTAGGAAGGGCAAGATTGGGCTAGGGACGATCCTTGAGTCCATAATTGTGCGTATTCTATATCATTATCGCGTAGGTAATTGGCGTATGTCCAGGTGGATGTCAGGGTCAAATCGGATTGGGTTGTATAAAACTGACCGTTTTGGTATATTAATGCGCAATTATCTTTGTCATCAAACGTTTGAAATAGCATATCCGCCGCCCTGTTTTACCTCATTATTATACCAGGCTAGAAACAAATGTCAAATACTTTTTGTTGTGCGAATTGTGGGAGGACCATTATAAAAGCGTGTAAGGGTGACTGCTGCGAGATCAAGTTCTCCTCGATCTAGATATCGGTTGAAGCGGCGCTTGAATATTCGATGGCTCGGGGCGTCGACGCGGCGTTGTTCCGCTTTTTTGATAGCCTCCAATAGACGCAAGGAGGTGGCTATATTATATTGTTGAGCGAAACTCTCTTTGGAGAGATTTTGGATGGTGACGGCGACCTGCGTTTGATTGGTCACTTCGGAGCTAATGGCGCGCTTAAACAGAAAATCAGGTCGTAAGCAGTATTTGGTAATAAAGTTGGCCTTATGAGTGTTGGCATAATGTGTGTAGCCCTCGTGGAGCAGCTGCATTGTGGCGGCTAACTCGTAGTCAACCGCGCGGGTATAATATTGATCGAAAGCGTCCGAAAGAGTGGGCAAATTTTGTCGAGCCAAATACGTCGCCATTGGCTTCGAATTCATATCCGCAATTAGGCGCCATGGAGCATTTTGATCGACGCGGAGGCCGAAGGCTGCAGCGCCTTTCACATACTTATCAAACTCCTGATTCATGAAATAGAAGTTCTTGGGGCCATCTTCATTGGCATCGCGTACGTCAAAAGAGACCATCAGTCCCGTGGAAAAAAGACTTGTTCGACTGGAGGCAAAATAGCTAGCAAAAGTAACAGGGTATTCGAGCGATCCTACATATCTAATGAACTCGCTGGCGTATTCTTCAAAAGTGGTGACATTGCGGGATGGTCGGGATGAAATGTGTTCTCCGAAAGCTAGCATCACCGAGGCGGCGTGCATGAAATAGGCTTCGTAGGGGGGCTTATACGACGTCATTACGGTAAAATCTCCAAATAGTGCGCCCAATGCCGTTCGCCCCTGCGCTTGGGCCCGGGCAAGATATGTTTGAAAATCTATAACCGCTTCATAGGCCCACGGCAACAACGCAGTCTTCGAGGCTCCGAGGACATATTTCATGCGGCTTTCAGCAGGCATCACCAAGATGCCCTCTTCGGAGACCTTCCCATACAACGGCACATCGTTCCAAAGGTCCACACAGTTCGGGTTGCCGGTTGGAACCGCAGAGAAGGCGTCCCAACTGACGATCTTGTAATAATTGCGCGCCACGAAGGCCCGCGTTGGGCCAATGTCTCTGCTGCCAAAGAAAGGGGGGTCATAAATCAAGGGATTGTCTCCTTTTTAACTTAGGTCGCTTCTTATAATTAGTGAGGCCATGTCAATTACCATCATGGCGTTGGCGCCCAAATGCGCGGCCCTATGGCCCTTTGTGGTGCTTACTCCCATAATCAGTGTCTTTAGTCGCTTTAATCTTCTTAACGGTTTTCTTCACTTGGGCAGTCGTCGCGGCCGCGGCTTTCTTGGCCAATTTTTCAGTATCGCTGGCTTTCGCCACCGAGTGTACGGACCCGGGCGCTGGGGGCGCAAAACGGCCCGGTGTCGGGGCCGACCCGGGCATAGCGGTGGCGACTAAGACATCATTATCCGTGTCGACGGGCGTTTGTGCCGCTTCCGGGTTGTGCGAGGGCGTGCCGGTGCTTTGGGTTTTGTCTTTGTCGGCTTCGGAGACCTGAATGATAGCGTTGACGGTTGTGGAAAAATCGTCGGGTGTCAAAGTATGGGTGATCTTTTTAATTCCGTAGTAACCCGTCGCTAAAAAATTCTTGCGTGCTGTTTTGGGTATAATTGTTGTCGCGTCGACAAAAATCATATGTCCTAGCTGAAACTTGGGATATCCCAGCGTATCCACTTCGGCCTCAAACACGACGGGCGCCCAACGACCCTGCGCAGGGCCCGCATTGCCCGGGTCGAGAGTATCCGAGGGTGACGTTTTATAGAATACCGCGGTTTTCAGGCTAGGATCCGCAATATCTCTAATCTGTACTTTTTTGGCGATTCCTTTGTCGGGGCCTCCTAAGTAAAAATGAGGAATCTTGTTGGCCATATTGGCGGCATACTTGCCAAACGTCTTGTTATGAAAAACGTTACCAGTTTGCTTGCTATCGTATATAAACCAAATCGTTTCACCGCGCGGTGTTTCTCCAAAAGCGAAGTCCAGTTTGGGCGTCGAAGGGGTATAGCCGGCGTTGGCGACTTTGCTGCAAACATGGAAATGAACATCAATAAATTTATTGATGATGTCCTTTAAAAACGCACCAAAAGAGTAGAACGTCTTGTCACGGCCGACGATCTCGCGCGCAATAAAATTGTTGAGTTTTCGCAACGAAATAGGCAAATAATAAAGAGGAAAGTTCTTGACTATTTTCCCGGTGAAAGGCGCTTCAAAATCGGTATAGCCGAGGACAACGCGCAAGTCAATGCCGGCCTGTTCGCGCAGCAACTCCCACATGGGCGTGGGATCCCCACCGCCATCGAGGTCAGAAGGCACTTCCAATATTGTCGATAAGAACTCTCCCAAGAACACAAAAGGCATTGAGCTAATAAGCGGGGTGGACAAATTCTCTTTGGCGGCATCTGCCGTACGCTGCGTCATCGCGCCCAACGTCAGATTATCCTTCGAAATCTTGGAGATATTGCGCAGGAAATCCCCCACTTTAATCGTCGAAAAAACGTTCGTTAAGGCCTGAGCAGATGTTTTGGCGCCGGCGATGCTAACGGTCTGGGCTTCCGTGAGCGCTCCAAAATATATCTTTTGTTTGTCTCGAAGCGTTCTGGCCAAATTAAAAAGACTCAAAAATCGGACAAGACCCATTTTGTGTGCCAATTGCTTCCGCGCGGTTGCCAAGACCGAGCGGGGCTGAAGATTCTGACCGGTCGTTGTGCGCGCGATGCCCAGATCATCTTGATTCTTTTGAAGATGCGTCCACATATTTTGGTAGGCGTCCCACGAGACGAGACGGGCGTCACTATACCACTTAGTAGGCATAAACTGATCCCACTGGGCTACCGATCGGCCATGGGCATGGGTCTTCCGCGGGTTCCAGGCTTGGTGAATTGGATGGTCCTCGCCTGCCCTCGTGGCGCGGCCGCTCTGGGCGCTTCGACGGGCACTTTTTAAATACCCCAGCGCGAGTTCTCGGATGCGTGCAATATCAAGGGCGGCGCTGTCTGCGCCCGATGGATAGTCGACCCCCAGCTGCCGTCTCAGGGCTTCGCCAACCGCGGTGGTAGTGAGGTTTTCGGGGTCAATCCAAAACGCGATGCCGCGAGCCGCGGTCAAGTCGGGCGTAAGGCCCGGTCTTTCAATAAGCTCCACATAGGTATGCGTGCTGCGCTTAGGAGTACCACCGCTGACGTGCTCCAGGCCAGCGGCGACGGCAATCTTGGGCCCTTGCCATGCGCCGCTTGGATTGTGTACCACCTTCCAATTGCTCTTTTCGCCCACGTCATCGGAACGGTCGGCCGCTGTGATGGTCGTCTGTTTAATGACGCTAAATTCCGACAATGTGTCCATCACCACACTCAGGGCCAATTGCTGAAGGGCCAAATCTTCCTGATTTGCTACGTTTTGAGTGCGAATCTTTTTCATTGCGTCCTCAACAAACCTCACCGATTGTTCGCGCAACTTGGATTCTTGATTCTTCATGGTGCCTAAAATATTGGCCGCGGGCAAATTGCCGAACATGCTGTGAATGTGGCCTCGATGTTGCGTTTTCAATATAATACTGCCGTCTTCCGCAAAATCAAAAGTATATTTTACCAGTTCTCCGCGCACTTCAGATCTTAATTGGGGTAGGCCTAAATCCCCCGAAACCCTAGGGTTGGAATCCCACCCAAATTGAAACCGTAAATAACGCAGTAAGTTGGAAGTACTCTTTATGCCTAGGCTGATCAGATTTTGATAATTGCTTTGTGCTAGTGTGCGAAAATCTTGGAACACGAACACCGAGTCAATTAGAACAATTTTGTCTGTCGCTGAATCGATTCCCTCATGGACGATCGTAATCTCTTTAATCCCCGCGCCATAGCGCTGGCCCTGGGCGGACAGCAAGCCGTTCAGGTCTGTATGGTTTGGGAAATCCAAAGGTACCGCATGCTCAAACTTGCCCATTTTATCGTAATAGGCGACATCAATCTTAATCATGGGCGCCAGTTGGGCCACCTGGGGGGCCGTTATTTCCAAAAATTTGCGAGTTGATGCGCGCAAACTGATGTATTTTATGTAATTGTAGTTGGTGTCATGGACCTTACGGCTACCAATCAATTTTTTTGCCGTTTGCCCGTCGATGCCTTGATCTTGAATATTTGTTAACGGTTGACCTGCTGTCGTTGTCGTTTTTGGGAACTCATAACCAGGGACGAATGTGTCTTCGTGCGCGGTGGACGCGGTCTTGACGCGCGCGCGGCGGTTTTTCGCATCGGCGAGGATCTCTTGGGCCAACTCTAATAAGATACATTGATCATTTAGATCTAAGCTCTCTCCGCCGATCTCATTTGCCATCGTATTTATTCCTTATTAGTTTAATAAACGTCCAGGTGTTGTAAAATTAATTCCAGCGGCAACGGAATTTCAACCACCTCTCCCGGCGAAAAATCCGTCTCTAAAGGCTTCTGATTATACCATGCGATAACCCACCAATATTCGGGATCCCCATAATATTCATAGGCCAGTTTAAAGTATTTTTCCCCGATTGACCATATCTTGGTTTCCAGTTGAAGGCCTTCTATCTCTTCTGTCGTAGGATACTTGAAGTTGGCTATCTTATACTGGCGCGGTGAGCGCAGTCCTCGGTTGCGGAAAATATCCGAGTAAGCGTAGTCAAACGCTGTATTCTTCATCGTCTCTCTTTTATTGTATCGCGAAATTGTCATAATGATATAATCCTATTTTTTATTATACCGCTTTGTCACTTTCTTCATCGCCGCCGCATTCCTTCTATAGGCGCTCTTTCGAACGTGGCGTCCACCCGCCCCGGCTATACGTATCCCCTTGGCCACCAACTGTGTAACCTGTTGAACCGCAGTATCGGTCAGATGGGGTATGTCAGGGCCATGGCCGACGTGACCGGAACCGCCGTACGCGGGGCTGCCCAGAGACGGCGACACCCCATATGGGTAAGCCCCTTGACCAGCGCCCGCTCCGTAATCCGCATTTTGGCTGTAAAAGCCCACTTCATGAGAATGTAAAACAACCATTTGAAAGGTAACATTAACGTCCGAAAAGTATATTTGCTTAAAGTCAGAACTGAAGTACTGGGGATTATTCTTATCTTGAAAGCCCGGATTAATCGTAAGTGGCGAACTAAAATAACCTTGGAGGCCTTGCGTCCCTTTATTTTTAGAGCCGCCCGAGGTGCGTGCCAGATTCATAACCTCCACGCTAAAATACGGAGGTGCCTTCAAAGTGGCAATCCCGGAGCGCTGTTGAAACGTGGGATATTGATATTGGATAAGCTTTTCTAAATTGGCCATATTGTTTTGAGCCTCGTAAGGATCTTCAGCAATGACCCTAAAGCCCAAAGTGAGAGTACGCGTGGTGCCTCCATAAAACCCAAATGGGTCCATGCGCGCATACACTGTCTCAGAGCGCCAATTTGGTGTCCATGTGTCTTCAAACTGCGTTATGATGGTTGGAAAAGTCAAGGCCGATGCTTTGGGAATGTGCATCGGTTTTATTTTGATAACATTTTGCATGGCAGCCATTTATTATGGTCTCCTTTCTATTAACTATAACTGAACTGTAATTTCTCGTTCATCATTTCTAAAATTTCGCGTTGAACGCGTTGAGTTTTCTTTTTGCCGTTCTCATCAACAAAGGTAAAGTTCATTACAACCTCTTTGGGGCCGGCCGCCTGGGCGCCCTGCGTAGGAGATACGCTGTCGCCTGCGCCAAGCGCTATGTTCTGAGGTCCGCCCACGCCTACCATATAGTTTTGACCCTTTATGTTGGCGATTTCTGGGGCGCCGCCCTCGCCAACGGTGGCCATCGTGGGCTGGCTAATAAAGTTCTGCCCCACGGCGAATCCCGTCGTGCTATAGTGCCCTCTCCCTTCGGCGCCGATGCCTTCAATGCCAGATCCTGTGCCCTTGGGGCCTGCGTACATGTCCGTATTGTCTGCTATCCATTCGCCGGCTTTGTATGCCCCATATAGGGCGCCGACGGCGAGGCCGGCGTATCCGAGTCCTTTAGCTAAATTCAGCGAGCGCTGGGCAGCCGCCTCTGTCAACTTCGCTGCGGTGCGCGCATTCGAACCGGCTACCTCCGCCGTTGTCTTCGCAGTCTCAGTGGCGGCGGTGCTGGACGCATCTGCGGCCCTAAAGAATAACAGTTTGGCCAGCATTTTGGCTATGCCCCCGACAAACAGGCCGGCCGATTGGGCGGCGGCGATGCCGAAGTGGGTCCAGGCGTTGCCCATCCTGTTCAATGCTATTTCCGCTTTGTTCAATGCAGTGCCCAAGAATTGTACGGCCTCGCGCTGTTCGTCGAGCTTAACCGCTTGCGCTTCTTCCGCGGTTTGGGTGCCTTCGGTGGCGGCTTTGAGTTTTTCTTGGGAAGCGGTCAGGCCTTCGATACTCTTATCTGAGTCGGCAACTGCGGCTTCTAGTTCATCAAAGGGGGTGGACATAAATTTAGCAAGATCGCTTACGCCCATGCCGGTGGCTTCTGCCATCACGCGCTTTTGAGCGTAGTTCATTGTATCGAAAGACTGACCTGTTTCGTCCAGGCGTTGGCGGAGCTGCAGAAGCGCTTCGGCTGGACCGCCGGTCATCATTGTGTCCATGAGTTCCATGCCGTCGATGGTGCTTCCGAAAGCGGCATTAAGTTTGGAGGCAGCAGTGAGAGCCCCTTCAAAGGTGCTAAAAGTGTCCATGCTGCTCACGAGATTGTTCATAGAGGCGCCAGTTTTTTCTTCGATCGCTTGAAGACGCGCGAATTCTTGGGTGGCGCTCGGGAGGCCAAATTTGGCTAACTGTCCGGACATATTGGCAAAATCCTGGAAGGTCTTGTTAACGTCTCGTCCTTGTGTTTGTGCCAACATCGCCAGGTCGGCGGTAAGCTTCGTTACTTGGGGCCCCGTTTTTCCAAAAGTGGTGGCCAACTCTTGCATGACCTGCGTGCTTTCTCCTGCGGTCACTCCAAATGTTTGCTGAAGGTCGAGGCTTATGAGGGTCATGTCCTCTCTCATACTCTTCGAGGCCTGGCGGAAAACGGTAGAAGTTTTAAAGATGTCGGCGTTCATCTTTAAGTAGCTGTCTCCCGTATGGACGGTGCCTTCAATGGCGGCCTCAAACATGTCGTTTTGGGCATACATCGCGTCTTCGCTCGATATTCCCACTTGGCGTGCTGCCTTGCGCATTGTTTCGTCAAACTCTTTTGCGCGACCGATGGCGTCCATCATGCCATATTTTTTAGCAGTTTGATTAAGGCTGTCGTTCATCCCGACAACTTTTTTCTGGGCGCCCTCGAAAGCTTTGCCCAACATATTTGCGCCTGTGAAGCTGTCTCCTATTCCTTTAGCAAGCGTGCCCACTTTTCGGGTAACGTTGCCTACAATCTTCCCGTCTTTGGTGAGTTCTTCGCCAAGCTGCTCAGTAACTTCGTTGATGCCTAAAAGCTGACCCTTTAGAGTGTCTACACGAGCCACGGTGTCGGCGAACGCTTTTGCGACGCCTTCGGTGGCTTTTACTTGTTTTTCTGTTTCCTTAATATTGGCTTTGGTTTGGGCGACAAGTTTTTGGGCTTGTTCGACCGCTGTGTTTTGATATGCGTTGCCGTCGATATCGACAATGCGCTTGTCTTCGGCCGTTTTGAGCGCTTCCTTGCCCACCGCGGCCGCTTTTTCGGCCGTGGCCAGATTGTCGAGCGCGAGCTTAAGCTCTTCTTGATGAATGGCGAGTTTGGCTTGAGCCTCGGCGGCGGCTCGGGTGTCCTGGTCCATAAGGGCCTGTTTTTTCCCAAACTGGTCTTCCAGGGCTGCGTTTATCTGTTGTTGGAGAATGAGGTCGTCTTTGTTTGCCATTGCGGGTTAACCTACTTGAATGGCCATTTGATGCCTGTTTCTCTTTCAAAGGCATAGACGGCTTTTTCGAGTTTGTGTCGATCATTTAGGACGCGGGGGTCATTTAGTCCATGTTTTAGGTATGAATCCATATAATTCTTTTCTTTGGCCATCACGCGACTAAAATTTTGGAGATCCACACGGCTGCCGCTCACTTTGACTCCGCGGGGGAATAAATTGGCGCTGGGGCCTGCCATGTGATACAATAAGTACTTGAGATCTGCTGCCATGCGAACAACAGCGGACTCGGTCAAAGTGCCGCTTTTAAGCTTTTCTAGGTCGATATCGATATCTTTTAGCATGATGATGTCCTCATAGAGAGTGTCTATTATATATAATTAGTAGTTAGAAGAAATTAGCGGCCGCGACTCTTTTGCGCTTTTTCAATTTCTTCTTGTTCCGCTTGTTTTTGTTGGACGGTGCGTTCCACGAACCATGTACGGAGGCCTATGGGTAGGCTGTAGAGTTCGGCGAGGGACCAGTTTGAAACGTACTTCATGTAGAAAAACTGCTCATAGACAGCTTTCATATAATCAGAGTTCAGGCCAAAAAAAGCCCGCATCAAGCGGGACCCCCACTTCGGATATTTCCGCGCAATGGGGGCAATGAGCCTCCTGCGTAAGGTTGATGTCCGGCGTGGCAGCGGCGTAAGCTCGTTTAAGAATGGAGGCATCAATGATGGGAAGGCTACTTAACGCTCTTTTAATGTAAAAGCGATCGGCCTGGTCATTAAGGGAAACTGTAATAGTTTCAAGGAGTTTCAAAGACTTCATCTCTTTGGCCGATCCAAGGGCTGCTGTCTCGTCTCTTGATGTAAGTAGGCGAAATTCCACATTATATTTTGACTTAGGGAGTTCAATAAGAAATGTGCGCCTGTCGGTGCTTTCAATACCATACTTATCCAACTGAAGGTCAAGTTCCTTGTTTCCAATGGCAGTTAAATCGAAGTTGTTCTCAAAAGACTCTCCACATGCGGGGCATACGATTGCGGTGCTGTAATTTGGACCGTAGCCATAGACACGCGAGTGGACAAGAAGCGCATTTTTGTCCCCAAGGAGGAGATCTTCCACTTTGATGTCTTTATTGACAATAACGCTTTGAAGCATTTTATCCAAGGCCATTCCCTTTTTAAGAAGTGTGGTCGAAGTAAGAATGTCCTCTTCTTTAGCCGTCATATGGCGAATTTCAATGGTTTCACAGTTATGAAGGGGGTGCGCTTCGCCATAAAAGATGCCTTTACTCGGCAAATCTACCACCTCGGTAGGAACGATGAACTGAAGCATAGAAGAGGGGTTTTGGTGTTCCGTACCGGGTGCGGCGACTTCGGGCGTCTGTTCGGCCGGTACGGGTGGTCCCGGATCTTGTTCCGGAACTGCAAATCTGTCTTTGTTGGATCTTACCATGGTAACCTCTCTTTTTCTTAAGTATTATTATAACACAAGATCGTGATCTTGTTAAACGTCTGGTCGACTTAATTCTTATTCATGTGCCAGTCTAAAGTCGGCAAAATCGTAATAAATCTGTACGGAGATCGTCATCAACTCGTCGGACGCATAATTGGCCTGTCCAAAATTAATCGAGCTAATGAACGGATTCCACAGGGTCCACGTCTCGATGGTATCCCCCTCGGAATCGATTTGTGTGAACGTAATGAGGCCGCCGTACGAGCCTCCGCCCCCTAAAAGAGCGCTATTGCGCCTTTTGACAATAGCGGTTGTAGGGTACTGCTCCGCGTTCCGCGGATCTTTGACGTATCCCGACTCTTGTATGATGCGATAAAGGATTTTGCTATTATTTTCAAATGTATTTTCGGGATCAACCAACGTCACATCGATCGGCGTCCACGATACAATACCCGGCTTATAGGCCAAGTCGTTAATGTTTAGGTATTCTGAAACTCCCACGGTAAACGAGGGCTTTTGGAAGGATCTTACGGTGTAGTTAGCGATGCTTGTTCCGGGCCCACCGCCGATGTCTAAAAGCCACCGATAGGAAAGCTTGGGGGACATTCTGCTGTCAGACCAAAAAGGCATATTAGAAATCTATTTCAAACTAGCTTTGGAGTCGTGAAGGTGTGCTTGTGCCGCCAAGTTCCGCGAAATCGTATTGAAGCGTCATAGAGACAACTACAAGATCATCCATTGAATAGTCTAGCTGGCCAAAATCCAGAGTCGTAACAAAAGCGTTCTGCAACGTCCACGTCTCAATGGGGTTACCGTCAGCGTCGATCTGTTGGATAGTGGGGGTACCAATGTTGCTAACAAAGTCACCTTTGCTCATGGAGCGCAATGCGATTTGCTCATCGACGGGAACCGAATAGCCAGAATCGGCCACAATATTCGCCAAAATCGTTGATGTGTCCGGATTGACCGGATCAACAAAAGTAATGTCGACGGGATTCCAAGTTAATCTTCCAGGATAGTAAAAAGTATGTTGGACAAATTGATGTTGTACAGGGTTCACCGCAAAAGAGGGCTTTTTCACCGATTTGCAAAAGTATGTCTGGATAGACGCTCCTGCCAGACCGGTGCCCAGTGTAAATGTCCACCTAAATTGTCTCTTAGGTTCTACGCTTCCATCTCTCCAAAAAGCCATGTTTCTTTCTCCTTAAAGTTAACTAGTTTCCTAGATTATTTTTTAGTCTTCGAAAGCCGCACCATTGTCAGTTAAGATAAAATCAAGAGCGATATATTCAATAGCTCGCGCAGGCTTGATGTAAATCTTCGCATACATAATATTGCGATCGATCAAGTCGTCGGTGGTGGTGGTCTCATCCAGCACCAACTTAAACTTGGTAATGCCTAGACCTGCTTGGACGCTTGCCAAGAAGGGTTCGACGCGACCTTTAAAGCGGTTCCATGTGGACCGGACGTTTTGGTCGAAGATCACCGTGGCAGCAAATCGGGAGATTTGGCGCTTCAAGTAGATCAGAAGGCGGCGAACATTGATTCTATCGAGAGCAGATGGGGTGGCTTGTAGGGTCTTTTGTCCAAAGATTACAATACCTTCCGCTGGGAACTGCGCAATCGGATTAATGTTGGCCTCGTAGAGCTTATCTCGTTGTTTAGACGTTAAGCGCTCGCGGACAGCGGTGACCGGAAGGCCAGCGTTGCCTGTCGAAAGACCGCCGCGTGTAAAGCCTGCCGGAGCAAACCATAAGTCGGCTGTCTTTTGAGAATATGACATGGCTCCAATGGCGGCGACAGAGGGTGGTACCCAGACAAGTTGACCGCTATTGGTATCTCTAATTTGTACCCACGGATAGTAGGCCGCGCCGTAACTGGAATTGATGAGCAATTCATTACGCGCGTTTAACACAACCGTGTCGACGTCGCCTAGGCGAGAGGTCTCGGCTGTTGTATTTTCATACTTGGGTGTGTAGCCACCCTTTAGGTCGATGACGGCCAGAGAGTCGCCGCGAGATTCGCACATTTCCACCAATTGGCGGTTGAGGGTATTGTTTTTAACACCTGGCATCGCTGCCACGTTGTATTCTACAACCTCTGGGTCTCGCAAACTATCGATAGCCACCTGGACTGAGTTGAAAGGATAGCTAGTTGCTGCGCTGGTCGCCGCGTCCAAGATGGTCGAATTAAAAGGTGCTGCCTCTGTAATGTCGGTGCCATCAAATCCGCCGAATAAAAGGGCGGTAAAGCTATCCACGCCGGTGGTGTCCAGAATGGTCGCATATGAGCCCGTTCCTCGGATATAAGTGAGGCCTTGATTTCGGATAGTGCTATCCGCGGCGGCCGCACGTGAGCCCGAAACGTACACATTAGTACCACTCAGCGCACTATTAGTATTCATCATATCGTCAAGAGTGAAGACAAATGAGTGGACAGTGCCCGCTCCTTTGTCGGTGTCGCTCGTTGTTCTCGCCAAAATAGTCAAGTGGTCAGCAACGCTAGGATCATAACGAGAGGTATTAAACGTGGTATCCACGCCGAAGTACACATCCCGAGGATCTACCGGGCTGCCTTCCGACGCTGAGGCGCGCAATCGAAGGCGGGGGAACTGATAACGAACATTCCCAAGAGCTGAGCCGGAAATGAAGAGGGCCGTTGTGGGGAGATCGCCGGTGTGGACGTCGTCGAAGGCACCGCTAACCATGGTGTGGAGTTGTGCGACGCCGCGCGTGCCAGTGGGCGTCATCGCCCCGAGGTCGTTGAAGCTTCTGTAAACAAGAGGTCCAAAGACGCCCCATGGGAGCAACTCTGGGTCTGTGTCGCCTCTATCCACCGAAGTGTTCATTTCGATGCGAATGTATTTTGACATATTGCCATATTGGCCGTAGTCCTTGTAGCGGCGATTGGTGTCATCCCATGTTTTATAGGTATCCCCAATTCGCCGCGCAATATAGTTTTCGGAATTGGGATTTAAATTCACATTGTTGAATTGTTCCACATATTCAACCGTATTGTCTGTATCTTTCATCTTGCGCACGGCCAGAGTAAAACTACCATATTTCTGATAAGTATTTGGGGAGCGCTTGAGGTCTTGGATGGAAATCTTAAGATTCTTCGAAGACCAGCTTCCCGCATTGCGCGCGACCACTCGGAAAAGCTTTTGCATTGTCCCAGCGTCAAAGCTGCCGGTGGTATCGCCTTGGCTCATATCTTGCGCGATATACCATCCGGTTTTACCGGTTTGATAATTTTTGCGGCGGTCAGCCAAGTGACCCGCACGAGCAGTGTCGGAACCGCTAACCAAGGGCAATATAACGCCCAAAGTGTTGGAACCAGTCAGGGCCATCCTTACGGCGCCTTCAAATGTTTCGCCGAGCCAATAACCTTGCACATCGCTAGTAATGGCACTATTACACAGTGTCGGGTTGGTGTTAAAAACCTTGCGAATGTACTTATCGCTCGTTTCAGTGAAATCAAACTCACTATCGACAATGGTGGCGTTTGACACCCCGCCTGCAGCGGATTGAATTTTTACCTTAAAGGTTTGCCCTGAACCAAGTTTCTGATAGCTCGTTGCGGAGGCGGGGTGCCCGGCGGGGGCTGGAGATGAAGAGGAGCCTGAGAGTCCAATCAGACAATTGTCATTTAAATACCAAATTGCGGCGAGGGTTCCGGTGACTCCAGTCTGGTCTAGTACCCCATCGCCGCCGTCAGAGCGGCTCATGGCAACGAATAGGCCGTAGGCGCCGCCGTTGCTGGCGGGGGTTTTGGAAGGTGTGAGGTTGTCAGTTCGCCAGCCGGCGAATCCGTTGTCTGAAGTTGCTGCGTCGTTGGCTTGGCCTCCCAAGCGCACGTACGTGACGGGAGAGTTGTTTCTCAACCATGCTTGGGCTGCGTAAGCTGCGTAGGTGGGGGAAATGTAATTGCCGTTCCGAGAAACGTCACTTCCGTTTCCGCCGGGAATGGGCATGCCAAACTCATTTACAAATTCAGCAAAGTCCTTTACCTTAATAGGTTGCAGGATGGGCCCCTTTTCGGCGCGGCCAATTAAAGCTGGGCCAACGTCAGCGGGGAGCGCGGATCGTCCAGTATTATCAATTTCATTGACAAAAATTCCTGGTGAAATAAATTTAAATCTATCAACAGACATTCGTTATTCTCCTTGTAATTGTGGAAAAGTTTCTTTATTAATTAGTTGTTAGTCCCTGTAAAAGCCTCGATTATCAATGTAATCGGGAATATCGCCCAAAATAACGCGTTCGCGTGGGATTTTCACATCCACGGCGTTTTCCCTTCTCACGATCTTCGGCCGGTCGCCATTAGGTGACTCGCCAATAATATACCCTAGCACTTCGAAACTAAGATTTGATTCATATTTTCTTTCGTCGTTCCCCATATCCGACACGTTACTGCTGGTGTCAAAATCAGACTGGAGAAACGTCTCATACTTATGTCCATCGCGCTTAATAGAAAAGGAGTTGATGTGACCCCCTAGCGTAGCGAATGGCGCCATCAACTCGTTCATCTGCTGGGCATATTCCGTGGTTATCGTTACCTTGTAAGTAATTCCCAGATAAACGGGAAGTGGAATAGACAACGTTTCATAAACTACTTTTTTGTTCTCTTTCATTGGATAATAGGGTTGCTTGCCGGGCGTCGCATATACCGGGCCGCCGCCGCTATCATCTTTGTATACTTTGGTGTTCTGCGCAACCGCAAAATTATTAGTTTTGTCTTTGTTGATTTTGCGGGCCAGTGTAATGCGCCCTCCACGCTTGGGGTCAACAAAATTGGATGAGGCCCCAAAGTAGGCCCCTTTGCGGTTCAAATCTTTAGTCACCGCTGTTCTCTCAATAGTAATAATAGGGAGGATGACGGTGTTGTCGGTATCGAAGATGGGGGGCTCACCCTTGTGTTTGGATAAAAAGGCGCGCTCTGGGGTTGCCCAAATAATGGGCACTTTTTTCCACCCTTTGTTGGTGTTTGCTTGTAAACTCATGTTATCATTCACAAAATCGTAAAAAGCAAAGTCAATCGTTTCTAATGTCGAAGGTTCAATCTCCGTTACACTTATAATCTGATTGGCGTCTGCCACTCCTGTGTAGCCGTAATCATCAGGTGGCATCGAATAGTCCCTCCCGCGCCTTCACGCATGAAGCCTCAGCCTCAAAGATTCTTTCCCAGCCGGCCCAGCCTTGGCCAAATATTTGCTTGGGATAGTCAATCGTAGTGATCTCAAACAAATCATCACCATATCTTACAAAGTCTCCCTCTCGAATATATAGGTCTTGATCCTCTGTGAGTCGCCGTCTGTGAAACTTAACGGTAATCGACAAGCGTTTATCAACCCCCAGGCCACTAATTTTAGTAGTGTATCCCCCCCATTCTACTAGAGCGTACACCCTAATTGGCGGCAAAAAGGTTTTTATGAGCGCTTCCCCATAAAGAGGGTGAAAGCGCGTTTCCTGAAGGCTAATCGGATAATATATGACCTCTTGGCCTATTACGCGCTCAACTAGCTCGTCATTAACCTGTTTTACAAGGTTGCGCTCTTTTTCACCTAGGAAAAGAGGGGGTGGAGGCGTTGCGGGCTGTGTCCATTTGTTTTCTTGATCCGACATGCGCTACCTATCCCGTAAATATGAGCAGAGGAATCCGCTCTTGTACTTTGTTAATGGCATCTGAGAGATCGGCGTCGCCTTGTGCAACCTTCGTATATGTAAGTTCATCCAATAGAGTTTTTAACTCTTCGCGAAGCTTTTCTTGCTCCGCTTGGCCTTGACTCAAAAGGGCCGGCCCGTCAAGAGTGACGGCATCTCCCGGTATTGGTATAGTGGCGAACTTGCTTCGAATATTGCCTAGCATCTCTTTACACAGAGAAAGGGCAAAGCGGCGGATCCACTGCTTTCCAATAGCGTTGATCTTTTGATAGGGGAGATTTTCAAATGGGAGGCCGTTTATATTATTAATGCCATCCACGCCAGTTTTGCCGCTTTCATCCGCTATCCAGGGAGTGTCGGTGTCTACGAAAAATTCTACCCACATTTTCTTAGGCATGATGTTCGTAGAGGGTGACTTGGGGAAAAGACGCAACATGTTGTCTTTTAATTCGTATGACCACTGGCTATTTCGGGTATAGATAGCGTCTTCAAAGGCCATGGCTTGAGCTTTATTCTGCCAAGTGGGTATGATCTGAAAGGTGCTGTCATCCGCATACTGGCCATAACTGGCCAAGTCGCCAACGGTGTTTAAGCCGCCATAATATCCATAAAATCGCCACATGGCGTTAGGCGTTTTGTAAAACACCTTTGTCACAATAGCTCGTTGGTCGCCCACCACGCCGGCAAAGGTGCTGTCGGCGTTACCGGCCGATTCGGCGGCGATGATGGCTTGAAGATCGTAGTCTTGCTGGCTCGCGCTGGTATTAAAACTAGCGGAATAGATGCGTGTATCGCCGCCAAAACCTGCCTCGGTGGCATAACCATAAGCGACGCGCCGGGCATATTCGAATTTAAATTTGGGGAATTTGAGCGCAACGTCTTTTAAGTTGGTTGTGTCTTGAAGTTGCCCGTCCTCGGTGAAAGAGCCCGTCTTGGACCCCAAATAATCTCCCAAGCTGTTTTTAGCCTGGTGAATATTGAGGATATAAGAGTACTCAAGTACGGCTTCCTGATATGCCGAGAAGACCTGTTCCTTCGTCAGTTCAATATCGAGGACGTCGCCGCCCATTTTCCTATAAGTATAGCCTACTTGATCGGCGGCTCCCGATAAGAAATACTGATCGTCGGTATATACAGTAAAAGGGAAAGAAGAACTGGCTACGGCTGCTGCAGCGACGGATGGGTTGCTGCCGCTTGGTAGTACCACAGCGCTTGTTCTAGAAACCGGTGTTAAAGTTGGGAATGCCATTCAATATAATCTCCTAACCATAATTAGTTGATTTACAGTTTAAAAGGCGAATTACTCTTTATCTGTTTTCTTAGTACGCGTTTTCTTGGATAATTTTTTAAAAGGGTTAATGGCTTTAGTGGCCTTTTTGGTTGTATTGGTCGTGGCGGCAGTTGTATGTATTGGCGCATTCGTGCCGGTGTTTACTGTCTGTGTAATGGCTCGTTGTCGGATGGCCGACAGGCGCATTCGTTTCTTTTTCCTTCCCATGATAATCTCCTTTTGGGTCTTCTATAAATAGTTTTACGATATAAAATCTCAAAAAAGTTGGGGCGCGCCGATTTTGGGCAATTGTGTTTTTGAAGGTCACTTTGTTTTGCAGGATTTAAAAAAACCCCCTCCGAAGAGGGGGGCAAAATATATGAATATTTTTACCTATCAGAATGTTGGGTATCCGTGAAATTGTATCACAAATTGACCAGCGCTGTACTGGGCGTCGCCTGTATTACCTGGCGCCGCGCCGTTAACAAGATAGATGTATTGATCATTGGCCAAAGTGCCAACAACCAAATTTTGTTTTGTGGTGCCGGCGGCAAAATTGCCGTTGGCATCAAGAATCGTCACGTTGTTTGTGCCCGGGCTGCCGCCCATCTCCAACGTGCCAACATCGTCTGTCTCTAAATTAAAATCCAAAAACGTACCGTTGCCGGCTGGCAGTTCTACGCAACCCATCTCCACTTTATAGCATACACCGTTAGTGGTTGTATCCCACTGTATCAAATAAGCAGGGGCAACGCCATCGGCAGCAGCTTCTTTATTGCCAACAATTTCACCGTTTCCGGCACTTGAACTTAAGTATGTTAAATCCATTGTAATTGTGGTAATAATTTCACCATTAACCTTGGTAACTCTCGTTGCTGGTGCCGTTGTACTACCAGATACGGCGCCTGTTCCATAAGTAGCTGTTGAGGTACCCTCCACATTTACGTTCGTAAATGTGCTGCCTCCCATTGCTAATTCTCTCTTTAAGTTTTCAATTAAGGCTTGCGTTCTCGCAAGACCTATTCTCTTTGATCCCATTTTTAAAACCCTCCATTTCTCCATTTCTAATCATGTTAAAAAACATGGGCGAGCCTTCCGGCTCGGACTATAAGTAGTGGAAAAAAGACCTTTCAGTACGGCGTTTTTGAATTAAAATAAAAGAAAAGCCTTGACCCAATTAAGAGCCAAGGCTTATCATGATTGATTACAATCAGTTAGTCAGTCAACTAGGCAGTTGCTCCAGACTCACCCATGAGGCCGCGAACAACGACAAGACCATACATATCAGGTCGAACCATTTTCTTAGCATAACGGGTCATGACGCCTTTACGTGGCACGAAGTCTTCCGTACCAAAGATGGTAGGCGTGACTTGCAATGGCACGTAAGGAGCATATACATAACCGCTCTCAAGGAAGCTGTTGCCTTTACGACCCACGAGCAACAAGTTGCGGGGGAAGTACGGGTCAACAAACACGTCGTAACGCTTGCTGATGCTACCAACATTTTGGGTTCCGGCGATGCCTTTGTTGTCGTCAACCGACACATTGGCACGGAAACCGCTGGTGAACTCAAGAATATTAGCAACCTCTGGAGACGTAACAATAAAGTTAGCGCCGCCACGAAGCGTTTTACGGTGAATAGCCGCTGATACATCGTTAACCGTTTCCAGCAACGTCTCGTACCATTCGGACACAGTACCGGTGAAGTCGGGGGCAGCAGAGCTAGCTCCAACCTCGGCGCCGGTGGTGCGGTCTACAAACAAGCCCGGGGAACGGGACCAGTAATAAGTCGCCGCTGTGGCGCCCTTAACCAAGTCTTCAACGATCTCACGGTCAATCTCAAGGGCGATTTGCTCAGAGAGAATGGACGTAAGCTCAACCTCGGCGTCGAGGTTGTGATAAGCGTTGAGGTCTTGACCCAGTTCGGGTGTCCACTTGGCTTTTAACTTTTTGGTCATCGCCGTGACAGACACGGAATCGACTTTCAAGTTAATTTCGGGAATTTCAGTATTATTTTCCAATCCCCAGCTCGTGCCACCGACGACGGCGCCTGGCTCAGCAGTGACGGCCGTAAAATTGTCGGTCTGAGGCCAACTGAAAGTACCGCCATTTAAGAAGGTCGGTGTCGCGAGTAGCCCGACGGAGGCCGTTGACACGTGGACCAATCGCACGATGGTTTCACTGCGCGTGGAGCCGTCTTCGCTTGCGCTCATCTGACTAAGACGACGGACCAAAGTAGAGGCTAGCCCGTCGAAGGCGTCATCAGTAGTGGAGGTATAAGCGATTGCAGACAGGTCCTTCAGGTTGAATTGACCGCCTGTGCCTGTGCCAGTTGGTGTCCACTCGGTAATAGACCAGAACGAACCTGATGGGATGTCCGGGTCGAAGCGCAAAACGTTATTAATGGCCGTCTCTGTCATACCACCCCAGCCTGCGCGGCTACTTGGGCCCAAAGACGCCGCAGCGCCATTATTAGCAGTTTTACCGCCTTCTCCGATAGTACCGGAGGCGCGGATAGTCATCGTCAAACTACCGATCACGGCGCTGCCCGTCGGTGACGAGTAGCCATTGGTCAAGTTATAAAACTGGCCAGCGTTTGTACCGGAGTCTCCGTTCAAGTCAACACCACCTGTGATGGCGGAGCCAACCTTGTTACCGCCGTACAGCGATGAACCACTAGCAAATCCCAAACGATCCTGGGGGCTTGCTTGATTTGTTCCCTCAAACGTGAAGTCGAGGAAGAAGATGAGGCCCGAGGGCAAGCTCATCGGCTGAACGGAAACGAGATCATTAGCGATCAAGGATCCGAATACACGACGAACAATGGGGAATGCGACGGATGCAAAACCTTCGACATCTCCTGTGCTCATCTGGGAAGCAGCTTCGCGAAGAAGCTCTTTGGCTTGGTTCTCCAAAAGGCGAGCCATGCCGTTTTTGGTACTATCATTATTAATACCTTCAAGAAGTCCCGTTTGCTCCCACTTCGAGAGCAGCGCTGCGCCTTCATGACGCATGTCGCGATTAACGATACCTTCTGTCAATTTATCTAAAATAGACATTGTTTTTCTCCTTTATATAAGTTTTGGTTACTCTGTTGGGATGCCTGCGAGGGTACGCATGCGATCCGCAAAAGAGCTATCTTTTTTAGTTTCCTCTTTACGAGGGATAAAGGCTGAAGAACTTCTAGTGACCACTTCGTTCAGTGATTCTGGTCTTTTTCTTTTAGATGTTGACCCCACTGCACTCTGAAGAGTTTCAAAAACAATTCTTGCTTCTTCAACACTTTTGGCGTTTGATATCGCTTCGACAATTCTATCTTTTTGTCGCTCATTCAACGAGACGCTATTCAAAACACGATTCTGATACAACAATCGGGCGTTACCCAGATTGCTGTCTTCCAACTTTTCTTTAAGTTGGAGTATAACTGTGCCGTACTTATCGAGTTTTTCCTCTAATAGTCGGACTTTGCTGCCTAATTTCTTTTGTTCTTTGAGGAGGGAGCGGTTCTCTTTGGCTTGAGAGCGGTTTTCTTTG
>Ga0209756_1001254_pt1 | contig 23688 bp, 30 predicted proteins | sample ETNvirenome_6_85_FD_184071 | JGI IMG/M metagenome (GOLD analysis project Ga0209756, IMG submission 184071) | Marine viral communities from the Pacific Ocean - ETNP_6_85 (SPAdes) (version 3) | ecosystem: Environmental > Aquatic > Marine > Oceanic | place: Pacific Ocean | collected 2013-06-19 | reverse complement strand
CAAGCACCGCGAGAGATTAGCTTCTCCTTGTCTTTGTTCTCTTTGCCCAAAAGGTTAGAAAACGCATTTGGGGTTGCCATAATAATAGTACCTGCCAAGGTTCCATTCTTTTTTAGCCTCGCTGTAAACCTATGTGTCGGTCGGTTAGGGAGTTTTGCCAGCCACTCGTGTCGCTCGATAAATTCTTTCACCTCTTTACATAGTTCTTTGTCATCCTTTGAGACATATTCAAACTCAAAGTCATCAATTCGTAACCTAGCTGCACCAGTCTCAGTCAAATTCGCCATCATGAGATCTCTCTCGCGATTCACGTCTGCGACATGAGCTTGCCAGCACTTATTGCCTTTATAGTCTTTAAATCTCTCGTGCGCGTTCATTAGTGTACCGTAAAATTTATATTGTAGTGTGATAGTTCCAGTTTCACGGCATCGGACGCTGAAACGACCATTTGTAAAGCCTTTGCCTCTATTTGATCTATGATGTAGCCAAAACTCCCTTCTTTTTCGTTGAACTTCTTTTCTTTCTTTAGCTCAATCGACGTGACAGCTTCATATATTGCTCGATTACACATAAAAAATTCACACAACTTTACAAACAATACTGCGTCTGTCTCTGGTATTCCTGTTTCGTAATTCTTCATTAGAAACGAGGAGAGCTTTTCATTTAGAAGAGATTCATAAATAAGACTCTCTGCCCTCTTTTCTCCGAAAAGAAACATTTGTGTTTTTTTTGGCTTCTCGCTCAACGTCTTGCACCCTCACCCCAAAAAAACTTACTCTTTTGCTTGTCTGTAACTAACAAGACCTGTGCGGAGTCCTCTCTTATCTTACAAACTTTATGAAGCTTCAGCTTGCCATATAGAGGTTTTGTTTGCTTTTTGGCATACTTCTTGCGCGGAGGTGCTAAATTCAAATAGTTGATACACCCCTGCAAAATCTGCTCTCGGGTGTAGCCTTGACTTTCGTAAAGATGGAAATCCACCTTGATGTCTGTCACGACAACCCAATTCTTTATCCAAAGTTGTGGCACTCCGGGGAAAAAAGAACCATGATAGGTTCCTAGTTTCTTTTCAGAGTTCTCAAGCGTCCGTTGATTCCACTGTGCCCGTGCTATCAGTTGACACTGTATGGGCTGTTGCATCGTGTTGCTTTTGGACGACGTTGCTTTCTTCTCCAATTTCTCCTGTGCTTTCCTGAACCTTTTCAGCATTGGCGAAACTCTCCTTTAGTTGTTGGCAACCACCAACAAGGTTATATTTTTCTCCCTCGGTAACTTCAAAAATAATTGGCACCGTTTGGTGCTCTAGTTGAGCCTTCAATCGACCCAAAACAGAGGGCGCTTTATCCATTGAAGTAACAACGTGTTCTATTTTTCTACTTTTTAATAGCTCTTTAGCTTCCTTACAGTAAGGGCATCTACTTTTTACAAAAAGATGATAATAACTCATTTTATCCTCTCAAAATTTGTTTCTCTATGCGACCGAGCTTGTCTTCGATTGTCGAAGGAGAGCCGACAACAATAATATCTAAACCAAGCTGTCCTCGACTCATGTGCACTCTGGTGAACTCCTGTCTAGTGTCTAGCCCCTCTGGTAGTGACCCTTCTTGCAAGAGTTTACCATAATTTGGCTCTGAACGCAAGCAAACAACGTGATCTGGGTTTACAAAAACCTCTCTCACTGCATATTTCTTAGATTCTTGCGTATACTTCTTATTCTCAAAAACTTCTACTAATTTAACAATCATAAGCTACTCCTATTTATACAAACAATGTTTTGGCACCGACCATTTTTCTCCTCGGTACAGTATTTCATAATAAATCTCATCAACCTCCCGAATGATGAGCACATACTGTGGTTGTTTTGGCTTACAGAATTCCTTTACATCCCGACCATCAAAAGACAGTAGTGTCGTACCTGTAGGCAACCAAGCCAGATTACCCGGATTCATTCTCATCCTCCTCGGGTGGGACTTCATCATCAGCCGTCATGACATCTAGCCTTGCTTTTTCGTAATTAGCTAACAAATTGACATAATCTGCTAATTGCATATCGTATTTCATTAGCGATTGACGGAAGGTTTGTAATTTACTTATCATCTCTAGCTTGTTTTCACTGGTGTCCATATCACTCGCGTGTACTTGGATAGCTACGGCTCTGGAGGTTAGCTCGTTGATGGTATCATCAAGGAGACCTTGTACCTTGGTGGGAAGTTCATCGAAATCAATTGTATAGCTTATTTTTACTTTCATAGTAAGAATACTAATATATTATTTGTTTTTTGTCAAGTGTTTATAGAACAAAATATTTAACAAGCAGTGCAGTCAACGTTGTTACTACACTACCTACGACGAGCCATTGGATTCTTTTGATGGCTCCCACGGTTGTCTCTACCTGAGCCAATCTGAGTTCGCCACTCTTTATTGTGTGATATGAGATTCTTTCCTCGAAGGTGTTTAGAAAGTTCTCTCTCCACAATTCCAATTCTCTAATGCGAGTAAACAACCCTTGGTCTGGATGATAAATTGCTTCTTTAATCTTTGCAATGTTGTCTGCGACCTCTTCTTGCCGTTGCAAAAGTGTCTCTAGTTTATTGCTTAAATCAGCCATAGCTAATGCTAGCTTTGTATCATTATCCTGTGATGCCATTGTTGTTTCCTCTACGATGCGGTACAGTAAATAGTTTTATTTTTCCTATTCAGTTTGCACAATAGCAAAATTAGCCAAAATAAGTGAAGAGGAGACTGAAGCTGCATTTTGCAGTGCTACTCGGGTTACTTTTGCAGGATCAATGATTCCAGTATCATACAAGTCACAAACCTCATTATTGGAAAAATTGTAGCCGCAATTTTCTTGGGAGGCCTCAATTTCAGATAATATTAGATCTGGGGATAATCCGGCATTCTTTGCCATTTGTCTCGCTGGCTCCTGCACAGCCTTCTTTACAATCTCAAATCCAAATAGCTGGTCTTGATTGAGCCCCTCTGGTGCCTCTAGGTTCTTAGCGATCTTTACCAAGGCACTCCCACCTCCGGGGACAACACCCTCTTCCTGTGCTGACTTGACCGCCTCAAGAGCATCCTCCAGCCGGTGCTTCTTCTCGATCATCTCGACCTCTGTATGAGCGCCGACATGGATGATCGCGACCCCAGAAGCAAGGCGAGTAATCCTCTCCTGAATCTGTTCGCACTCTTGGATAGACTCTGTGTCCTGCATCTCCGTCTTGAGATCTTCGATACGCTTCTCTACTTCATCGTAATCAGCTTCGCCATCGACGATGGTGGTAGAACGCTTTGTAACCTCAATGGTCTTTGCTTTGCCAAAATCCGAGAGTGTAATATCTCTAAGTGTCTTACCAGATTCGCGTGACATAAACGTGCCGCCCACAGATAGGGCTAGATCCTTTAATATATTTCGCCTCTCCTCTCCATAACGAGGTGCCTTGACTGCTGCTATTTTCATTGTGCCTCGTGCCGCATTCATAATCAAAGCAGCAAGAGCTTGCCCTTCAATGTCCTCGGCTACAATTAGTAGAGGGCGTCCCTCACGGGCAACCAGTTCAAGGGCTGGGAGGATGTCATCAACAGCATCAATCTTGGCGTCCGTTACCAGCACAAGCAGGTCTTCATACTTGATTAGCTTGCGGCGTTCATCTGTGACAAACTGCGGCGACAGGTACCCCGAGCCGAATCGGAATCCCTCAACAACTGTAAGCCCACTCTCAACAGAGCGAGCCTCTTCGATTGTAATCGAACCGTTCTTTCCAACCTTGTCAACGGCAGTTGCAATCATCTCTCCGATAACTGTATCGCCGTTGGCTGAGATGGTAGCAATGTGAGCCACATCCTTCTCCGATGTGATTGGTCGTGAGATATCTGCGATGGCTGTGACAACTTCTTGTACTGCCTTATCAATCCCTCGTTTCAATTCAACGGGAGATGACCCAGCGGTAATATATTTTTGTGAATGTTTTAAGATTGCTCGGGAAAGAACCGTTGCAGTAGTTGTGCCATCACCAGCAACATTGTTTGTCTGCTCAGATGCTTGCCGAATAATTTGAGCACCTGCATTCTCGAAGTGGTCTTCGAGTTCAACAAACTTTGCGACGGTCACTCCGTCCTTTGTGATGAATGGGTTTGCACCCTTTTGATGTATAATAACATTGCGTCCTTTTGGACCCATTGTGGAAGCCACGTTGTCAGCTAGAACGTCAATCCCGGTGAGGATTTTCTGCTGCAAAGAGCTTTTGCAATCATATTTTCTGGACATTTATACCTCTCTGTGTAATCTGGTGTGAATAATATAGTCTATTGTGGTGGGTTTGTCAAGTGCTTTCTTCTTGTTCTTTTTCAAATCTATAAAAAGTATCGAAGCCCAACTCTTTCTCAATGTAGAACCTGAAGCCTTTGGCATCTCTTCTTGGTCGCATGGAGAATAGTGGAAGTGAAACATCTCCTCTCTCGACATAGGTAATCAATTTTGGTATGTCCCCAGATCTATGGTCTAGCCTGACTGTGAAGTCGTCTGCTATCTGCCTTGTGAAATCAAAAATTTTGAAGTCTCCACTAGTAAGCTGGATGAGGGAGACCTCTGCTCCAGCCGCATACTGTGGTATCTTTGTGCTTACTCTTTTCAGATAAGATATTTCCTCGCTGTCTTTTTTTGGTTGCTCTTTCGCTGCGACATCTCTAAACAGGTCGTCAAAGAAGCCACCGACGCCAAACAGTTTCTCTCTATCAGATTGATCAAAATAATTCTTCATAGGTTCGCTAATCTTGTAACCGTAGAGATCGTCAAGGATGTCCCCTATCTTCTTTATATCCTTCCCTGTTTGGTGAAGCTGCTTTGTTGATTTGGTTTTTAGAGAAATGTTCCCTGATTGAAGATTTACTTTGTCACCTTTTTTATCAACAGTGTTGACAAAGATATCTGCCTTTGTTCCTTTTTGATCTGATACACCATCAGCGATAATGTTTATTGTATGCCCCTTTTCGTTCAGAGCAGTGCTTATGAATGATTGATAGTAATCGCTATTTGCAAACTTTAATGCAGCCTTGATCGTATCTGGGGCGAGCACCCATCTGTCCGTACTGTCCAAGTCTACAAAAGTGACAGTATCTAGACCAAGAGTGAGATTTAATTTATCATCACCGATTGGCTGATTGGTTATTTTTCTAATTTGTCTTTTTTTAGTTGGGTCTAGCTTGAACCCTTTAGCCATTTTTTCCGCATATGCTTTTATATCTTCAAGGGTAATAGCTTCTTTTCCACCATCTTGGGAGTTCTCAAGTTTTGCTGCGAGGGCATATGCCAACACACCTTCGGCAAAATTTCCAATATTAGAAATGGTTTGTGCGTTTGATCCTCTCTTGAGGACTAGCTTAAACAGCTTCGGTTCTCCGCTTGGGTTCCAGATCACATCTGCTTGCAAACCTGTACCACTAGAAGCCTGCTCGATGTCCGATAGAACTTCAAAGTCGGAGTGATTGCCAATTTTTGCAAAAACTCTTCGACGATTGCCCCTCTGCCCTGTATTCGTTATAACTATTTTCGTTGAAGTTCTGCCATCCTTCACCAAAGCTGCTGTTGCCTCTATGGGATATGGACCAAATTCGTCACCCTCATCGGTTTCCTTTTTCAATATGGAAAGAATTTGATCAACTAATTTTTCTGGTAGTTTTTCTCTTGCCTCGCCCATCAAGTCCTCAACCATCTCGACGAGCATGTCCATGGCAAGTGCCTCTTTCTTATCAAAGTGATTTTCTATCAAAAGATCCCAGTTAGTTTCCATCTTCGATTTCCCTCAGTAGTTTGTTTATGTCAAGACCTGCACAGTCAATCTTTCTGTTGGTCAGGTGGTAGTGGCTTACAACTCCTTTGAAGTTGCCTTGCGCTGCGGATATCTCTACTTCCCTTTTTGTGTTGCCGTCGTCATCAAGTGGGCATCTTGCCTCAATGTCGTAATGACCTAGCAGACACTTTAGAAGAGCCTTGTACGCATCCAACTGCACATCATAATATCCTAAATGATCTCCAAGTTTAACCCCATGAACCACAGAGTCCGTAACGACCGGTCTCATTCCAAACCCGCGCTTCCTATAGTAGCTTTGGTATTTCATATAATAAGCATTGCTAAAATCAATGCCAATTGACGTGTTGTTGACTCGGGTGTTACCAGCATGCCAACCAATGTGTTGCGGATCGACAAGTTGGTAAATAGTACCATCGTTATCAATAGCAAAGTGGCTGGAAATATTTCTCTTTTTTAGAATCTTATAGCATGAGTGTGCTGAAAGGGCGGCATCCCAGTGGGTGACAACCATGGTGGGATATCTTCTTCTCTTTGTGACTGAGCGGAAGCAGCTTGTTGGTAGTGCAAGATTGCCCGGTTCCTTTAGGTTGACAACTTTGTCCCACTCGATTGCGACAGGCGTGTCATTTATAATAATAGAGTTACCATCAATGGCTTCGCCACTGATCTCATAAGAAGCTTCCCTCTCTGTACAAACTCTAACATAAGTCATCGGTCCACAAAGCCCATCCGGATTTAGATTATTTTCCCTTTGGAATTGTTTGATATTATTTATCAAAATATCATTGAAGCCTCTGGCTCCAAACCAAGACGGATCCCAGCCCAACTTTGCGGCGCTGGCTTGGTTATAAAATATCTTGTCGCTAATCGCCATTAAAAAACCTCATCAGCAATTCCGAATTCAACCGATTCTTCTGCTGTTAAGTAGACATTTACTTTTCTACTAATTAGTTTTTTTATGTGTTTTTCAGTCATGTCAGTCTCGGCAGCGAGTAGCTTTATATACTGTTGCTGAATCCATTGCACTTCTTCAAGTTCGTTTTCTAAGCTGTGGATGGAGCCAGCATATCCAGAGGCAACGCCATGAATCATAACGCGGCAGTTCTTGCCAATTTTTCTGTATCCTTTTGAACCACATGCTAAAACCAATACCCCGGCAGACATTACTTTGCCCAAGCCGACAGTGCAAACAGGAGCCTTCTCCTTTATCATTCTTATGGTGTCGTAAATAGAAAACATCTCTAGTGCAGAGCCGCCGTTGGTGCTAACAAGAAGCTCGAAGGCATCCTTCTCATACTCACCGGTGAAGCCGCTTTCTAAAATTCTCATTGCGTGTACAACATCTCTAGCATTTTCTTCATCGATGTCGCCATATAAGCTGACTACTTTTGGACCAGACTTTTCTTGTTGTTGTGCTAAAAGCAGTATTTCTTCTATCTCTTTAGAGAGTTCTTCATCTGTTTTTTCTTCAGCAGCCTTTTCTTCAGCAGCCTTTTCTTCAGCAGCCTTTTCTTGTTCTGCTTTAGTTGGCTTTTTAGTTTTCCTCTTTTTCTTTTTACCTTCTTCTAAAATCATAGCTCCCCCTAATAATATATAAGTAGCTAGCGGGGACTTCTTTTCTTCATTTCTTTGGTAAGAATATCGGCTGCTTGCTCCCATGTAGAGAATTTGACAATGCCCCTTAAATTCTTGGGGTAGATGGAAACAAATTTATGAATGACGATCAATTTCCATGAATTGAAGACCTGTTCATCGATTTGCTTACATGTCTCGATGGTCTCTTCTGGTGTACCGGCGCTGTGCATATGTTGATATTTCATCTCTCTCATATATGCCACATCTTCCATGATAAGAATTAATAATTTGAGAGTTTGATTCAGGGCATCCTGTGCAAAATTTATAACTTTGCCATAGCCGAAAAAAAGACTGAGTGTCATGTGTGTGAATGCCCCGGCAATGAACCATAGAAATTCGGTGGGGATTTGGGATAGATTCATAAAAAATTACTCCTTGCAAGATAAAGCTCCTACAAAGAGTAACGTTTTATTATTTATTTGTCAAGGAGAACAAGTAAATTATTTAGAAATCTTCTTCTTAATAATTCTCTTTGTGACTCTTCTGGTCACTTCTGCAATGTATGCGTCGAAAGCTTCGTCTTCTTCTAGGTCGCCCATAGGAGGTTCTTCGCCGCCTTCGGCTTCCGCGCCCATTTCGACTTCTTCTTCACCGCCTTCTTCTGGTGCGCCCATGTCCATTTCGGGCTCTTCTTCGCCGCCTTCGACCGCAACTTCAACGCCTGTCTCTTGCTCAATAGCTCCAGCGATAGCGTCAACGAGCTTCTTTACCATGGCTTCGTCTGCTCCGCCTGCACCGTCAGCAGGTTCCTCTTCCGGGGCGTCCATGCCCAATTCCATTTCTGGTTCGGCTGCTGGTTCTTCCGCACCCATTTCAATTTCTTCCTCTTCTTCACCAAGGCGCATTTCATCGAGTTCTTTCTCGTCGTCGTCCTTAGCGACGTCCATGCCCTCTTCTACTTCTTCTTCGTCTTCTTCGCCCTCATTGACTTCATATCTGTCAAGGTAGCTCTCAGCGAGATTGTCCATATTCGCTAGCGCCATGAAGCGTCTAATTGTTCCCTCGTTGAGTAATGTTTTCTTGTTGCTCATTTTTATGCTCTCCTAAGTTTAATAAAAAATGCGTTTGCACAATCATAAATAGTTCTTTTATCTGTTAAAAGTCAATCTTGCCTGTCAATTTTTCTACAGCCTTATCCTGTATCTGTTTTACTCTGACGAAACTAACTCCCAGACGGTTGGCAGTCTCCCTTAGAGACATCTTTCCATTTTTCCTAACGGCGACTAAAGTGCAATTAAGATCATCCTCGTAGTCTAGCCACTGCCTACAGTCTTTGTTACAACATTTCTGACCAGTTTTCATGCAGATGCTTGCACAATCAAATTCTAAATTTCTGGGCATTCTTCCTCCAAAATATCAAATATGTTCTCAATTTCATTTTGATCGAGTGCGAACTTTTGGATCGTTTTCTTTTTTGACGCATTCATCTTTGAGATTTTTTTCATCTTTTCCTTACTTTGCGTCCCCTTCTCTTGTTTGACTTTCTCAATAAAACTTATAATGTTTTCATCTTGAGAAACGTAGCCAGCAACTATTTGTCTAAAGAACGCGCTTTGTGTTAAGCCATCATAATGCAGCCTGATCTTTAGCTCCGCGTGATTCTTTTCTGAATCATAGAAAACTATTTTTTTACCTGCCTCTCCGTACACACTCATTTGTTCCTCGATAAAATATGAGTAAAACTTTCAGCCTGACCCGCAACAGTCTGTCGGATGAACTTGGCTTTGGCTTGTAAGTCGTTGATTGTTCTAGCGCCAGAGTAAGACATCCCGCTTTGGATGCCACCTCGCAAGTCAGCCAAGATGTTGTTAACATCGCCCTTATATGGAATAGTTGTGGAGATGCCCTCGGGTGTGGAGGTCTTGCCTCGCCAGTTTACTTGGGCTTCGCTTGACGCCATACCACGGTAGACTTTATATTTCTTATTACCGTTGTCAAACACTTGTCCGGGTGATTGATCTGTTCCTGCTAGCATTGAACCAAGCATAACAAAGTCGGCACCTGCGGCGAGAGCCTTGACTATATCTCCGCTGGTTTTCATGCCGCCATCAGCAATAATTGGTACAGTGCATCCCGCCTCAACACAATCGATAACTGATTGGAAGGTTGGAACACCGTGACCGCTTACAAGTCTAGTTGAGCAAATAGATCCTCCCCCTACACCAGCCCTAACAGAATCTGCACCCCAAGCCGCCAAGTCGCAGGCACCTTTGCCTGTCGCTACATTGCCAGCCATCAAATGAATTTGGGAGCCAAAGACTTTTCGCAGTTGAGCAAGGGCTGCCTTCATCATTGAGTGATGCCCGTGCGCCACATCAACACAGAGAACATTGGACCCCTCTTCCACAAGCGCCTGCGCTCGCTCCAAGTAATCACCAGTCACGCCGATGGCTCCCCCGACATTGGTCATCCCTTTTATCTTGGCTAGTTTAACTAACTTGGCTTGCTCCGATGGGCTATTGTATCGGTGGATGATACCAAGCCCTCCATGGGCATCCATAGCTAAAGACATGTCAACCTCGGTCACCGTATCCATAGGACTGGAAATAATAGGCAGATCTAACTCTACTTCGCCTAATCTATTTTTGGTTGTTAGTGTCTTCCTGCTTTCAATATCTGAATACTGGGGGCATAACAAAACATCATCGAAACTCAAACTAGTCATTTTTCTCCTTGCTTGACCAATATTCTTTCATTCTCTTACTTCGCGAGGAAGAACCCTTCTTCTTCGTCGCTCTAATGAGTTCTGCAACTTTCAGAGCATGCTCCTGTACTACAAAAAAGTTGCCCTCTGAGTCTCCTTCTTGCTCTAAGACACACCCAGCTTCGAGCAGCTTCTTCTTAATTCCTTTGTAGGTTGCTGGAGATGGTCTTTCAACAGTCACCCCGATGCGACCATCATCTGTGCCCGACCACCACAAGTGATCCTTGGCAAACTTTCTAACTCGTGAGGGGCTGATTGGATTGCCACAATCATCAATAGCATAACGAATGCGATTCTCTTCACAAAACTTCTTATAAATGTTTTTACTTTTTCTCTCGGTCACTTAGATTCTCCTGAATGTCTTTTACCATTTCATTTCCTCTTTGCCAGCAAGGAGGACAGTATAAGTTAACTTGCTTAGATTCACCTCTGACAATAACATACCATGATTTTACCATTTCCTTGTCGGTCTTGTCAAAAGGTTTTTCACAAACTAAGCAAGATTTACCAATCTTTCCAAAGAGAGCCACTTTAGATGCCATCTCTTTTTCGGAATTCAATTGCTTCTTTCTTCCCACCTTCTTAGAAAATTTACCCATTAGCGGTCACCAGTTGAGCCGAAGCCCCCTTCGCCACGAGAAGAGCCATCATTGAGATCATCCCCGGTGGCTTCTTCGATATCGCAATGAACGACTGGGACTAGGACTGCTTGGGCAATCTTGTCTCCCGGTTTGATTACCTGTGTCTCCACACCAATATTGTGTAGGTTCACATAGATCTCGCCGTCATATCCGGGGTCAACAACACAGGCACCCACAACTAGTTGTCGCTTAGATGCAATGCCTGACTTGTTCTTGACCTCCAACATATAGCCTTCTGGGATCTCTGTCTTTAGTCCGGTTGAAATAAGACCACTGACTCTAGCCGGGATCCAATACTCTCCATCCTCTGCCATGCAAGGTCCCCTATCTCCGTTCGGACAATAGAATAGGTCCATCCCTGCGTCTGTCCTGTGGACTCGCACAGGTAGTTTTGCTTCTGGTCTAATTTTATAAAATTTAAGTTTCATATCTGCTCCTATTCTAATGTGTATATTTTATCCTAAAAGTCTAAAGTTTCTGCTGATTGATCTAGTGCTGAACCCCCACTGCTCGTCATATTCTAATCTTCCCATGTAAGGTCGATTGACCGCAATCTTGTCTTTTTTAGAGTTGACACCCCAGCACTTGATTGAAGTCAAAGCATTATTAGAATCAATCACCTCTACTATGTAATACTCTTTCCCATTTTTTGTTCTCTTGATGTTGATTTTTCTGGGGATAAACCATGCGGCACCCAAGTCAACATCATATTCAGATATTGGTGGGATATGTAATTCAGCTAATCTAGCCATGACATCATCATCCATGACAAGACTGAGCGGAAAAGCTCCTGTCAGGCTGGAAAGATGCTCGATCTTTTCATAGTTGGAGAAGTCGCCCTCATCTTTATACTTCTCAATGTTCTCTAGTAGATTTTTCTCTTTACGAGGTCGCATTACTGCAACCGAACTCCAGAAATGCTTCTCGCCACTAAACCTGTTATCCATCAAGGGCTTTAGTGCACCAGCCCTGCACAGAACGTCAAGTGCCTTTTTGTTCAATTTAGAATAAACCATCTCCTCATTGAAGAGGAAGTCCTCTACTTTAGAAAAAGGTCGGTGTTCCAGAATCTGCTCCATCGCTGCGCCGCCTAAGCCCTTGATGGAAGTTAGTGGTTGAATAAGAACTTTGCCATCCTCACTAATCTCCCATACCTCTCCGGACTTATTAACATCTAATGGTTCAACCTTGAAGCCAAACTGCTTTGCAATCGCAATTGCCTTCTCCTTTCTAGACTCTGGCTCTTTGTCCAAGAATGCAGCCATCCACTCTGCTGGATAGTAGTTCAACAACCAAGCGCACTGGTATGACAGCACCGAGTAAGAAACAGCGTGTGACTTGTTGAAACCATACCCTGAGAAATACTCAAACGTTTGCCATAGCTCTTGTGCTTTTCCTTTGGTTAGACCTTTTTTGGTGCACCCAGACACGAACTTTTTATATATCTTGTCCTTTTTCTCTTGCACCTTGCCGGTTCCTTTCTTGGTCAACAACTTGCGAAGAGCGTTCCCCTCGTCTAGAGAAAGTCCATCACCCAGTTTATGTGCAAGTAGTGCAATCTGCTCTTGGAAAATTAGGAAGCCATAAGTCTCTTCTGTTACCTCTTTTACAATGTCGCTTGCATACTCGACCGCCTCGGGCTTTCTCATTGCTTTGACGTACATTTTGTCTACTTTTGCGCTAAGTGGTCCCGGTCGATAAATACTAGTAATAGCAGCGATGTCGATGATGCTCTTTGGTTTTGCCTTCTTGCAGAAATCCTGCGCTCCGCCCTCCGTGAATTGGAAGATGCCAGCCCATTTCCCTTTATGAAAGACACCCTTATAAACCTTCTGGTCATCTAAGTCAATTTTCTCAGGGTGCAGTTTGGTGTCGTAATAGTGTTTCACATCGTCAAAAGTGGGTTTTTCAATACCGTGGTGCCTCTTGAGAATATGTCTAATTGCACCCTCCATCATTCTCAGAGACGCAAGTCCTAGAATATCAAACTTAATAAATCCCATGGGCTCTAAGTGTCTGACGTTCTGCCCTTCGGACCATGGAGTCTGTACGACGCCGCCACTATTTATAAGCGGCATATACTTATCCAAATCTTCACCGATAACGACTCCCCCAGCATGACGACTAATGGATCTCGGCTGTCCAAAAATAACATCAATATGGCTAGCGATATGGGGGTATTTTGTCAGAAATGTTTTGAGTGATTCTGAATACTCCTTTAGCTCCTCAAAGGTCGGAGTGTAGACACCTGCCTTGATTCCGTGTGCTTTTTTAGCTAACGGAGTTGCCTCCTTCAACATCTTTGAGGTGACGGGGTTGACTTCTGTAAATGGTACGCCGTAAAACTTAGAAATATCCTTCACAAGCGAACGAAGTTGTAGCGTATTGAAATTCGAGATGGGCACAACTGTGTTGCGACCCCAATCATCAATCAGCATTTCCTTTAGTTCCATTGGATCCGAAACATCATAATCGATATCAGGGTAGTCCGTCTGGTCTTTGGTCATGAACCTCTCGAACTGCAACTTGTATTTGATGGGGTCAATCTGTGTGATACCCAGAGCATATGCAACAAGAGAGCCAGCAGCAGAGCCACGACCTGATCCAACAAGCTGGCAGTCTGTGGCTTTGTCAGCGATGCTCTTCATAGTCAAAAAGTATTCGCTAAAACCTCGCTTGCTAATGACATCCATCTCCAGAGCGAGTCTACTTGAATACTTCTTGCTCATGAGTCCAAGCTTAACAAGACCACCTTCACTAAATTTGCGGAGAGCCTCTGAAGCTGATTGCTTATCGGGCACAACAAAGCCGGGGAGACGCACCTTGTTGTCTGGCATGAATCTTTCGATCCTATTGTGCGCGATATCATGTGTCCGTAAAATAGATTCCTCGATCATCTTGTCGTTATATGACGCACCAACTTTCTCAGAATAGTATTTATATGACTGCCACATTTCGTCGCCATTTTTTGGATAGAGTTCATACCCAATCTCTTCCACGCTCACAGGGAGTTCGGCGGATAAATAATCGGGGCTACTCTTGCCAAGCCAACCAAGGCGCTTATAAAGCTCTCGGTCTCGCCATGCATCTTTATTTGGGTAGTGGCTGTCGGCTGTAGATATAAGTTCAATGCCATACTCGTGATGTAGTTGAATGATATATTGATTCAACTCATGCTGTTCTGGTACGTTGTTCCATTGTAACTCCCCGTACCATCGGTCTCCAAAGATGTCAATCATTCGCTCCGTGGTGTTTCGCATACTTTGGATAACCGCATCTTTGCCCATGTCTCGGTTGTCCCAATAGTTACCAGCGTACACGCCCCCTAAGCATGCAGAGGCAGCAATCACCCCCTCACTGTGTTTAGACAAGAGATCGTAATCCATGCGAGGATAGCGATAGAAGTTGTCATTGACATATGAATCAGAAACCATCTTAAAAATATTGCTCAGTCCAGTTTGGTTCTGAGCCAATAAGATGAGGTGATTTCTTTTGTTTATTTTACTTTTCTTACTTTTGGAAGCACCCTCATTCTCGATCACTAGACCTGATTTTGACTTCTTTTTAGAATCCTTCTCTTTTACCAATTCCTTTTTCCAGCCTTTAACTGATGGAATAAAGTAGGCTTCCACTCCAAAGATTGGCTTGAAGTCTTTCCCCTCTTCCATCATCTTCTTGGCATGGTTAACTTGATAGCTGAGTCCATTCATGTTGCCGTGGTCTGTCAAAGCCAAAGAGTCCATGCCGTTATCGAACGCACTGTCCATGTGCTCGCCGGGAAAACCTAATCCATCAAAAAAAGACCCTGCCACTGAGTGGGCGTGTAATCCTACAAATGGAATGTCACTCTTTTTCAATATCTTCTCCTATCTTATTCCATTGCCTACTAGAAAGAATCAGCTTGTTTGGCTTTTCTAATTCCATATCCGAGGCTAAATAATCCCTTAGTCCCTGCCAAGAGCCTATGTTGTTGTACTGTGGTAGTTCAACTACTTTTGCTTCAGCTATTCTAGCAGATCTAAAAACTGTGTCAAGCTTAAAATGAACAGCGCTCCATCTTTCTTCTAGAGGCAACACAGCTTCGTCCCCAAACGTTGTGCCCTTGGGTCTATAGCCAGTGCCCTCGTCCATAATAACTTTCTTGTATTTTTTATATTCTTCTTCGTCGAAAGTAAATCCAAGGTATTCTCCGTTGGCGACAGTCTTACCATCACTGGATAAAAAGAAAGAGTTATCACTTGAGATGTCTAGGCGATGTTCTCTGAGTATTTCAGGATCATAGACCCCATATGGAAACGCCACGTAATATCTGCTCGGCACAACCCACTTGCTTATTTTATTGCTAACGTGATATGAGGTCAAAGCGCCATACAGGGCACTGAAAGCTAGACAATCTCTCTTGCCAAGGTCTTTCGGATGAATAGGGACATAGTATATTGGTATTTTTCTTCTTGATTCGGAGGGGTACTTGTTCAACCTGCCGATTGAAACAGGATCAATAACGTATTCGCCAAGTCTGGTGCGAATAAGGGGCTGCATGTCATCATTACATACAAGCCATATTGTTTCGCAACCTGCCCAAGCACATTCTAAAACGGCTCTCTCTACAGCTAGATAGTCTGGTCCAATTGGTTGCATGGAATCATGCCACGGGAAATTGAAATCTAACTTTTCCCCTGAAAGGGGGACAATGCCTGCTAAATGAAAAGGAGATCTTATCCCCCACCTCCCATCATTGACGCACCACCTTCGGCTCCGCCTCCCATTTGCTCCATCATTTTTTCCATCATCTTCATCATGATCATCATCATAATCATTTTCATCATCTTTTCCATATCCATCTGACCGGATTCGCCCATTTGACCCATCTCGGACCCGCCTCCAATCTGGAGACCTTGCTCCGAACTCATGTTCTGAAAACAACTCACCTCATTTGTGATGTTGATGTTTGTTGAGTTGGAATCCCCACCTCCCGGTGTCCCTCCCATCTCAACGCCTTGATCATTGTTGTTGTTCGCTGGCGCTGCACCATCTGATGGTGTAACTTTCTGACTGGATGCTGGCGCTGCTGCTGCTGCTGCACCACCACCTCCTCCTGAACCGACTGCTCCTGCACTAGACATTCTTTTGCCCCCCTTTGAAGATGACATCATCGCTCGCCACCTCTAGTGTAATTATGGAGCTTTGAAATATATTCATTCCTTTCGGTGTAAGTATCCCTTTTACAAAAGGAAATGAATCCTGTGTCCTCGTATGAATCCATGTGCAGCTTCTTTATTTCGCGTCGATTCATCTCTAATTTTACATCATAGTATTTGTACTTTTCTGGATTGTTAGAGTCTCTTCCATTTCTCGGTCCTCTGATGCCTTGCGATTTCATTATCTCTTTTGCCTTGTACAAAGTCATTAGGTCTGAGTAGGAGTGGTCTTTTATTTGTTCCTCTGTCAGATATGAGATGGCAACTAAATCTTTGTGTTCATGATCTCCGTCAATTCGAGGCGATTTATAAAAATGAATCTCACTAACAAATTCATCTCCCGTTTCAATGAGTTCAAACTCGTGCAACATCCCCGCTCTCACATTAACCCAGTCCAGAATCTTCTTCTTGGGGTTTTTGTGCTTAGTGGTCGGAACGGGGAGACCTTCAACATTCTCGTCATCAAAAACAAAGACTTTATCGCAAGCAAACTCAATCATCCTGCTTGATAGTGTAAAAACTTTTATTTTTTTCTCTTCTTCAATTATTCTGATTGTTGAAGTTTTGTCGGACATTGGGATCTTGCCGGTCATGGATAACAGAAATGTTATTCTGTTCCACGCCTCAAGGTCTTGTGCTTCATAAATTTCAGGTGGGTTAACTTTATTTAGAATAAGTGTGCAGTTATTTCTAGAGGCAAAAAGAACTGACTCCAAGGAAGAACCTATCACAATTTTTGGTGTGTTTATTTTCTTCATTTTCTCTCTTCCTTATCTCACGCTTCAAGATTCTTTGGTATTTCAAAACCTTTTTTGCATACCTAATGCCAGTAGCGTTGCGATTTTCTCCCTTGCATCTAAAACCTGCGTTGTACCCACACAAAGCCGTTGTCTTGTTACCTCTCGCATAAGAGTGGACCCAGTAGCTCAATATCTTCGCGCCCACTGTAATGCTTGTGTTCGGGTCTTTCAACTCCTCACATGTAAGGTTGCGATCTTTGCCTCCATACTTCTTTGTATACTTGGGCAAGGCTTGTGTCAACCCACATGCATTTGCAGGACTGACCACATGCGGTTTCCAGTTGCTTTCTACAGCTATCAAAGATACAAGGAGAGTGGGGTCGATGTCGTTTTTATCAGATTGTTCAACAACGACGTTCACATGCTTGCAAACTGTGTCCGAGTTTGGGAAAATTGAAAGTGCAGTGGCAGCAACACATATAAGGTGTGAAATATCCATTTACTCCTCGGAGAAGACGCCCAAGACATAGTTTTCCTGAACTAAAAAATACTTTTGCCCACCATGCTCTACCTCTTTAACCATGCTTTGCTCTGCTATAACAGTGTCGCCGGGATCAACATCCAAAGAGCAGTCATTGGCATCGACAAGAAGTTTGTACGCGCCGTAGGTGTCTGTTTTTGGCTTATAATCGTCAGGAAGCAAGACAGCAGGGGGCGTATGCCCCTCTGCTTCAAGTTCCGTCTTTTCTACTAACAAGTGCCTATTGCAAGGATAAAAATTCATTTGCCCCCCTTATTTTGTAACAGTTTTTGAAACGCGGTCGTAGAAGTCCATTAGCTGGTCCATGTCGGTGTCGCCCTTTAGCAAACGATATGCTTTCACAGCCATACTAATCTCTTCTTTTGAAAGCCATTCATTCTCAATGTAGTTGGCTTTCAAGTCCCTCTTATGTTCCTTCAAAGGTTCCATCTCATCTTCAACGGCTGCAAGGGCTTTGATATAGTTTGAGATGTGCTCCTCTTTCTGGACTACTTCCTTCTGTTCTACAACAATTTCAATTGCTGGTACTGGCTTTCCAAACATGTTTTCTCCTTTATTTACACAAATGTTTTTTACAATTCTCACACATAATATACCTTATGTGAGAGGAAGTCAAGCTTTTTTTTACTTTATTTCGCATGCGCCTCCGGCGCAAGCCAATTCCCCGGTTAGGTTAGTATTGTCTTCTACCTCTATCACTTTTGTCAAGTCCACTTCTTCCAAGCTTTCTAGCATGGCTTCGTAAGTTTCCTTAGAGCAATCTTCAAAAGGTGCCTGTCGGTAGCTGCCGCCGTCATACGGCAAAACTGATAGCCCATTATAGATGTCTCTGTTTTCCCACATCCATTCACCAACATCAGCCCACTCTGCCTCTTTTATTGAGATCGTTGCAGATACATTGTGAGTGTTTTGACCATTCCGAGTTCCGGGCTTGACCCACTCTGTGCTAATCTTGGCGACTCGTTTTAGCAATTGAAGAGCGCTCTCGGTTCTCATTATTGCATCTTCGGGTGCCTTCTGGGGGATAGAGATAACAGCCGTATCGTGCGGTCTAAAATACTCATCTTCTACCATATCTGGATGGAAGACGGACAAGTAGTTATAGATCGCTTCGTTTTTTCCAACACGGAGGCGGCGGACATAATGTTCGTTATGCCAAGCGTGGATGCCGCTAGAGGTCCCAAGAGTCAAAGACGTTGTTCCCGCTGGTTTAACCGTTGTGCATCTTGCCGCCTTGTTGACACCTATCATTTTAGCCACTCTTGCGTTTTCCTTTTTCACTACTCCAGAGGCTTCAGTTGTATCCAAATTTAATACTTTGCCAGAGGCAATACCAGTCATAGAAACGCCAATAAGAGCCTCTTTTTCTGTGGTTCTTCTCCAAACATCTCGCAGATAGTGAAAATCAGAGTAACCAGCTTGCAAAGTTCCAATGAAGGCTGCTGTTTTAACTCTGCTGTTTAGCTCATCCTGATTGTCAACATCGCTAACATTCACCTCTGTTAGATTACAGAACTGGTATGGTCTAAGAGCGATTTCGCAGCAAGGATTGGTCCCCCAGTCTTTATCATTAGAAAAATAAAATCCGGGCTCTCCGCTACCTGATTCTTTTACTCTTTCCCAGAGATCTTGAAAAAAGTCTTTTGTAATCCTGTGTCGGAGAAGCACAACGGAGTTGTTTGCCCTGCCTCGTTGCGGTGCTGTCTCCCACCAGTTGCCTGTCTTAGCAGCAATCATTTCATTGTCGTCAGCAGAGAACAAAGAGATGAGGGCAGCACGACGGATACCACCAGCCAATACTGCGTCTGCGATGTGGCAGATCATATCGTGGGCTTCGATAGTTGTGAGTTTATCTCCATTCTCTTTGGCTTCAAACATGCCTTGGAGTTTTACTAGGCATTCTTTTAGCGGCTGTGGACCCGGTGCTTTGCCGCCAGAGGTAACAAGCCGAGCGCCCTTTGGGCGAATGTCTGAATAATCAAAACGTAATTTAGAGCCCCCCTTGAAGTAAGACTGTACTAAAGCCTTCACCGCGTCAGCCCACCCTTCTATAGAATCGTTAATTAGAAAGCGCCGCGTTCGTTTGGATGCTGGCTTCTGGATTTCTGGTAGCTTTTCTACGTGGTGCTTTTGCACACTATAACCAACACCTGTGCCGCCTAACAATAGAAACATGACTTCGCTGAAGACGCGAAAGTCGTCGATGGGTGCAAATGCACAATTATAGATTCTGTTTGGAGCAACCTCAATTGGTTTGCCTCCAAATTGCATGGATCTCATTGATGGTAGAACTTTCTTTGCGTATACCATCTCATACGCATCATCTATCTCGCTTTGTAGCTCTGGATACTTTTTAGTATGCATCTCTTTATTTCTATCTACAATCTCTGCCCATGTTTCCCTTCTCTCTTTCTCTGGAAGGTATCTAGCATATTTCATGTGCACTGTTACATCCGAAAGAATGTCCCTAGCAATCTGATTTTTATCTGTCATTTATTAGGTCTCCTTTGTCTTTTTGTCTTGCTTCCATTCCTTGTAACTTTCTTTCAAAATCTTCTCTTGCTTCTTGGCAGAGTTTACAGCAATGTCGGCAATAGTTTCGCCAGTTGGAGGTAACACCTTGATTTTGACATTACCTGTGTTCATGTATATAGGGTAGATTAATCCATCCGGACCATTTCTATTTTTAGCCACAAACACTCTTCCCGAATTTGTGCTTTTATCTTCAATAGTTCTGGACAAAGAAAAAATAAAATCAGCTACAAAACATTTGTTAAATGCCTCGGAAATAGACTCCATCGTAATAACTTCTGCATTCAATCCAGATCGGTTCGTCTGGCTAGCGGTATAGCAGGGACAATTGAACTCTTGAGCCAATCCTCGTAAGTGCTCGTAAATTCTTTCTAACTCAATTCTCTTTTCTTTATGCATGACATTGGGTCGTAGCAAGTCGCCGTAGTCTACGATAATCATGTCTACATCAATGTCTCTTTTTCTAAGTTTTTCCAAGTGAATTTTTAGATCATTAGGGCTAGCCGATTTTGTCGGATATTCTTTAATAATCAATTCTCCGGGGAGGTCTGTTACTTTTTCATAAATCTCTTCCTTGAGTGCATGAACATCAGACATCATAATACCAGTAATGCAACTGTCATATCTTTTACCAATGACAACAGAAGCCAATTCCAATGTGTAGTGTACCACCGTTTTGCCTTGCTTCACAGCCTCTGCGCCTAAATGCACAAGAGCCATTGATTTACCTGCGCCGGTGGGTGCGATGACGACGCCGAGTTCTCCTTTCCCAAGACCTCCACTTGTTAGACCATCAATCTCAGCCCATCCGGTTGAAACTGGGTCTCTTGCTTTGAGTTGGAATCGTTCTTCAAAGTCTGCCTTGTAGTCGTAGCCAAAGTCATTGTCGTTACCAAGCTTCAATGCTTGATTCAGAACCTCGCTGATTTCGTCAAAAGAAGACTTCTTAAGAAGCTTCACAGATTCAATCATTGCCTCCTTCAGCTTCTGCTTCTTACAAAAGTCCAATGCAATAGATTTTATATAATCCTGTTCTCTGATATCGGGAGGGCTATTATAAATTCTGGAGAAATAATCTCTTACTTGTTTCTTTGTCGCGTCGTTTTCGTCCTCTAACTCAGTCCTGAGTATGGAGATCATGATTTTGTTTGTCGGGTGGACACCGTATTTGGTACGGTAATCAAAAATCTTTTGAACAAATACTTGTAGGTACCTAAACTCAAAGAAGTCAAAGTTTAGAATCTCCTGCATTTGATCAGAAAAGGAGCGATCTTCCACAATCAGTTGTGCAAGGTCTTCCTGAAACGTTTTACCGAATTTAGAAAAATCTACTTTTTCCATTTAGCCTCTTACCATCCTTTTGGATGCGGTGAACAAATCAGACCAATCGTATGCGCCGAAGCCATCCTCGTTCATCATGCATACGATTCCCGTCTTGTTGAACTCGTATTCAAAGTCTTCCACTGCGGATCTAATAACTTGCTTTCCTTGGATATGAATACTCGGGGCATAAAGCTGCATTAGCTTGTAATTGTCTCTGATCAGATCTATATTTTCAATCACTGAATTGTAGACTTTGAGTTTTTCATCTTTCCTCTCTTTGCAATAGTCCAACAAGAAATCAATATCACAATCCTTCTCGTCTGCAAAGAAGGGGAATCTTTTGGCGACCGTTTTCATGCCAACCCCCGGAACTCCCGGTAGGTTATCACTTTTGTCACCAGATAGCGCTCGGGCTAGTGCAAAGTTTACAGGATGTATGCCATAATCCTCCAAAACCCTTTTGGAGTTCAAAAAGACCTTTTGTATTGGACGATAAAGTACAGTTTCCTCGTCGCATAACTGAATAAAATCCTTATCGCTAGAGACAATGATTTTTTGCCAGCCCTTATACTTTTCCATCTGGACGCAATAGCCGATTACATCATCGGCTTCAACACTGGGTAGCATAACCTGAGCTATGGGAAGGTGGTTGAGGTATTCGGTGAGTCTGGTCTGTTGCCAGATCTTATTTTCTACTTCTTCGGACTCTGTGAGATTGCGAATCTGTCGGTTCAAGCGAATTGGCTTTCGACCAGCCTTGTAGTCCTTCTTGATCTGTCGTCGTCGTCGAGAGCCTCCCTCTCCATCCCATGCGATAACAACGGAGTCTGGTTTCATTTCCCTAATGAGTTTTTGGCTCATCTTTAAGAATCCCTTGATGCCGCCAATAGGTTGCCCATTGGTCGATAGGCTTGGATCAACAATATATGCTCGATACAACATGTTTAGCGCATCGATAAAAATAACTCTCTTACTCATATTCACCTCAATAAAAAACCTCAGACAGTATATCCCATCTGAGGTCTAAAAGTCAAACGTTATTATTCTTTATCGACAATATTTTTTGCCTCTTTTGTAATAAACTTTGCACCTGTTGTAATAGTGGTTGTTGATCACCCTTGGTGGGGGTGAGCGATAAATAACCCGTCGTTCCCTATAGGTAGGCATGACCATGACCGCTGGCTCTGCATATGAATAGGTTACGACTGGTACTGGTCGTGGGATGTATAGTGCACACCCTGTCATGAACACAGCCAGCAGCGAGACAATAATTAGTTTTTTCATTCTTCTCTCCTCTTATATTAGTTAGACGGCTACGCCTGAAAATTATTCATCTTTTTCTTCATAGAAGTCTTCGGCTTTGCCTTGACGAGTATCAAACTTCATAACAATTTCTTCGTCCATAATCTGAAGGACACGAGTTTTGAACTTCTCGCTTTGAAGTTTTTCTTTCCACTTCGCAGCTTGGAATTTCTCAGTGGTTCCGTCTTCATAAACAAGTTGATACCAAGCACCTGATTGGACTATATTGTCAGACGACTTGATTGCTTCGAGCCAACTTTCTTCATCTTGAACTCCAATCTCATCTCCCCACAGAATCTTAAAGTTGCATTGACGACCCTGCGTTCCAAACCTGCTTTTCTCTAGCTTTACCTTGACCTCAGAGCCAATACGAAAGCCTTTATCATCAGTAATAAATGAAGCTTTTGCCTTGCGACCCGTCAACCAAACACGGAGTGAATAGGCATAAATCATAGCCTTTCCACCGGGAGTCATATATGGTGTTGTCAAAGCCTCAGATGGGCTTCTGGTAATATTGGTCTTCAACTGGTTCAGGACCAAGAAAGTTGATTGACTATTAGCAATAGGAACAGTCAGTTTAGACATCCCCTTAGCCAAAATACGTGCTTTTACTGCCATGGAAGAAAGCGGATTAAAGTCTCCTTCCACGTCGGATATAGCAGGTGTAAGAGCAAGAGAGTCCCAAATGAAAAGCATGCGATTTTCATTAGAGCCCAGAAGCTCCTCGATAGTTTCAAGTACAAACTCAACAGACTGAGCCTGAACATAAAGAATAGTATTGACATCACAACCTGCTCTTTCTAAAAAGGTGGGGTCGATGGCGGATTCCGAGTCGAAGTAAACCACGTCGATGCCCATCTTTTGGGCGTTGGCAGCAACCTGTGCTGCCATATATGATTTACCAGTTGCCTCTAATCCGGCAATCTCTGTCACCTTCCCGACTGGAACACCAGCCAATCGACCCCGACAAACAATAGAGTCGAGCCAACGGGAGCCAGTAGGGATCCAATCCGTTACTTCTGTTGGGTTTTCTTTATTTAAGTTATGTGCAACCTGCACACCTGCTTTCTTATTGATAAGATTCCTCATGTCATCAATAGAAAGTCTACCAGCTTTTTTAGCTCCCATTTTTTCTCCTCATAAAAGAAGGCGGGGTTTTACCCCCGCCCTCAAAGTTAGCTCAAAAGCTCATTGAATGCTTCATCAACAGAAGAAGATTCGTCAGCTTTCTTGTACTGAGTTGTCTCAGTTCCTTCCTCATC
>Ga0209756_1001252_pt1 | contig 23726 bp, 33 predicted proteins | sample ETNvirenome_6_85_FD_184071 | JGI IMG/M metagenome (GOLD analysis project Ga0209756, IMG submission 184071) | Marine viral communities from the Pacific Ocean - ETNP_6_85 (SPAdes) (version 3) | ecosystem: Environmental > Aquatic > Marine > Oceanic | place: Pacific Ocean | collected 2013-06-19 | reverse complement strand
CCTCGTTTAATTTGGGAGTGTGTATGAACTCATTAATAACAGCCACAATAGTTGACATTATTTTCAGGGGTTGGTTTTCGTTGGTCATCTCTGTAGAATCTTCCACATCAAACGTAATAGTCCACGGCTCTTCTTCAGGGTTATCGTATTGATTGGTAAACCCAACATCATATCGATTGCCCGCATCGGTGGTAAATGTATAAAAAACGGCACCCTCATAGGTTTTAACGGGGTATGGTGGTGGATAGGGTGGAACAGAAAGATCACCAATCTCATTCAAATACTTTCGCCATTGTTCCATTAAGAGTTTCATTGTTTATATTTCCTTGCCCATTCCCAACACTTTCTATTTTTTTAATATCGGCAGAAATTGAAGCCCCAACTCCCTTGCTTTCCTGTAACTTTTATCTCTATCTTCAATTGCTTGTATTAATGCGTCGTACTGATCGTCATCATAAACAGTAACATATTTCAACTGATCTATCTCATACAGAATTGGGTCGTCACCCATCACGACCACAAATGTTTCCGGTTCACGCCATGTTTTTTCTTTTTGGCGCTTGAAAGAGGTGAAATCAAGAACTTCTGCTTCTTCTAATTCCTCTTTAATTATTTGTAATAGTTTTGATTTTGTTATTTTCATTTAAAATGTCTCCTGCTCTCCATCTTCATAAGTTATAATTGTTTTGTTTGCTGGATGTGGTAAGATGTGAACCTTAACAAAATCATCCATTGAATCAAACACAGCAATACCTCCGCGTGGTGGTGGATAAAGCCAATGAATAACGGCTTGGCCTGTTGCTAGTTTAACGCCTTCGATTACAACACCTGTTCCTGAAACTCCTGTTTGATCATCATCGCGATAGACTGTAAATGCACGAATGCCGCGTGGTGCAAGTGATGGTGGCGGACTAGGTTTAAGAGATTCTACTTCTTCATCTTTCTTTTTTGGTGACATTTCAGCCTCCCGATGCGCCAGGAGGTTTGCTGCCTCGATAATCGATTGGCGCTTTTTTGTTAAATGGACCGCTTGTTTGATTTCCACCATGGCGAAGCAGACGGCTCATTTGTTTCTGAAGGCGTGGTTTTAATTCTGATTGAAAATCTTCGCTCATTTGATTAAGAAAAGCATCAATTTGCGTCATGGTTTGAGCTATGCTATCATCCATTTCTTCATCGGCTGCGGAAATATGGAAAAAATTATCTCCAAACAATTCTTGATATGGTTCAACATTTTTGTTAACTGCTGCCCAAGACTTTTCAATCGCTCTTGGATCTAAAGTTCTTCCCCCTTCTTCACCTCGGATGCGCTGGCGATCTATGGCGGTTTCAAGAGGAATATCAACAAAAATCATGGCAATATCATATCCCATTTCTTCTAATTGTTCTTTTTGGTTTCTAATTACAGCAAAACGACCACCAGTTCCATCTATTATAAAATTTCTTCCCTCATCAGCCAATCGCGCTTTTTTTGATTTTGCATCTTTTTGTGCTTGATTAAAACATGTTACTTGGGTTATAACTTTTTGACGCTGCTCATCATATTCTCCTTTGGTTGTTTCTAGATTATACACAAAAGAACGGTCATTCCCAACATCATCAAAAGCATTCTGGTACATATCCATTAAGACATCATGCTTCCAGCCGTCTTCAGGTTCTTCAAGTCTTAAAATATCCTTTAATAACTCTTTTAATTTATCACGGGCAGCAAGATAATCTTGTTTTATTTTTTGGATATTTTTTCCAAGGCCACATTTTTCTAATGCTGGTTCATAAAATTCATCGGGATTGACAATTTCCATGTTTTCTAATCCCAACTTATTAATGACAGTTGATTTTCCTGCGCCTGGAGCGCCAGCCATAAATATAACTTTGCGGGGTTGAGATTCTTCTTCCTTTAAATACTTGCGCCAACTTTCCATTAAGAGTTTCATAATTTCAACGCTTTTGCCATTAATTCTTTTGTGCCGGGAATAGTTTCATAGTCATCAACTTTGTCAAGCGAAACCCACATAAAAGCCGTGTGTTCAAAATCTAGGCAAACCTCTCCTTCATAGTTTCTACTTGTATAAATAGAAATCCACTGGTCTTTCCGACATACATATTTCAAAGCTGAAATGTCTAAAGAAGTTTCTTCTTTTGTTTCTCGAATTGCAGCTTGTTTGGGTTTTTCGGTGGGAAGTGTTGCGCCACCAGGGAAACCCCAAACGTTTGGATAATCTTTTTGGGGCGACATTCTCTTAAGAATAAGAACTTCATCTTTTTTATTTATTATTATGGCCACTGATGCTTTCATTTTAATATCTTTTATGAGCGATTCTTTTTGTTTGTCACTTAAAGATTCTTTAAGGCTTTGGACAATTGTCTTAAAAGAAGCCTCTACATATGTTTTTCTATCTAAATCACAATATGAACAATTTTCAAATATTCCCTCGCGAAGACCTCCCAAACAAAAAGAGCATGTAATCCTTACATAAAGTTTCGGATCACTTTCTCCACCCATCACATTAATAAATAGTTTTTTATATCTTGTAAAAAGAAAAAAAGGCACCCCACATTATTGTAGAGTGCCTTTAATGTTAGCTTTGTTCACATAAGGCTTGCCCATCGCCACGTCGGGAACAGCTTATTTAATTTTAATTTCGCGAGATTTTGAAGCCTCAGTTTTCGGGAGATTCACAACCAAAACACCGTTTTTATATGTTGCTCCAATATTTTCAACGTCACAATGACTAGGCAACGTATATGACATCGAATAATTGGAAGCATAAGCATAACGATGATCTTTTTCTCCAGCATCGTAACCTATGGTAAGTTGACTACCATCAATAACTACAGAAAAATCTGACTTTTCTAAACCTGGAGCGGCAACGGCTATTTCAAATCGATCATCCAATTCCTTAACGATGGGATCATGACGATCTCTCTTTACCGGGGTTAATGGCTTGCTGAAAATATCGTTCCAACTCCCAAAAATATCATCTAAGATATCATTTCTATTATTATTTCGTAATGTTAATGCACTCATCGTAGCATCCTCCTTATCTATAATGTAAGCACTGTTAAGGCACCGTCAAGTGTTTTTTTACTGTCATCTCTGATAGCATATTTCGTTTCGCATAAGCAGAAATACCCTTTGCAGATATGCTCTGAACAGTAGGGCTTTTTCTATCCCATCTCTGATCATGCCAATAAGAAATAAAATATTTTCCTACATGTTTCTTCAATTTTTCCCATACTTTGGGCGGGCAAGATGGGGAAGGACCATCAATATAAATTGAATAAACCTTCATGCCATTATATCGGGCGTTCTTTTCGCCACCGTATTCATTTGGAAATGCCACATTTCCTGAAGATAGGCCATTCTTACTCTTAAGTGCTTTTAAAAGTAACTCATCTGGTGATGAGGATGCTGTTTTGGCAGATCTTGAACCTCGACCAGACAATTTCAATGGTTTCAGCAAAACTGAATACTCCGAATACTTTCGTTGTTTGGTCGTGTCCAAGCCTGCCTGAAAGAGAGAATCACTTTTATCAACAATCAAGTTTTGATACACTTGAATTCGTTCTTTCTGCATATGACTTAAAGCACTTGTACAGCGAGCTAATTTATCCAATTGACCTGTTTGTTCATATTCTTTATATGCCTCAAGACAAGTTTTTATCTTAATCGCTTCAGTAATGAGAATTGTTCCATCCTTTTCCTTGTTTGGGCCACAAACTCGACCGGCACGTTGCGCAAGAGTACATTCAAATCCACCTTCTTGGGGCTCAACCCAGGCAAATATATTTTCCGTTGGGGCTCGCTTGCCTACAGCAAACATATCTTTTAGGAGAACAATGTATTTCTTACTCTTGGGATGAGTTTCATCAGCACTTAAAAGATCTGCAAAATCCCACTGACTTTCCATTAAATTTTTAAATTTATCCAAATCATCAGGGTGCTCTTGATCTACCTGAAGAAGTTGTAGATCATTTTTCTTGCAGTATGTTTCCATACGTTTAATGAGCTTGTCCATATGTTCGCGAGAACGATAAAAGTGCCGCATTACAAATAATTGCCGTTCAGATTTTTTAAAATCCTTAATATAATCATCTAAAATACGGGTTGCCGCGTCATTTCGAGTCTCAATGCCCTTCATATATTTTCGGATATCCACCAATTTATCGTTATCAATAAAATCCTGCCAGCCATGATAACTCTTTGGAGGGGCAAGCCAAACATTACTGAAAGTAGCTGTTGACAAATTATTTTCTTCTAACCATACGCAAGTATCATAAGGCGTAGCAGTAATAAAAACAGACTTTACTGTTGAATTATATTCCTTTTCGTTTAAACGAACATTCAAGCAATCCCTAATAAACTTATGGTAAGCTTTGTCCGCCCCTTTATATTGGTGAAATTCATCATAAAGAACCAATATTTGAACACAGTCAACTCCAGGCACCGATTCCGTTGCTGCCTTATGCAACATTTCAAAAGAAATCTGGTTTTTGGCATCCACCGATTTAAGTGTTCGAACGCTGAAATTTTCAGGTTTTACTAGCTTATGAATATCATCATGCATCCCAGAAAAAACCATAATTGCATGATCGGTATCTTTGTTCTCAAGACGCGGACCCCAAAATTGTACATGATCGTCTTTCTTTTGTTGCCGAACATCTTTAGAAGAGTCACACAATAAATCCAATACAATAAATAAAGATTTTTCATTGCCATCTTCCTTGCACAATTTTTTAAAGTCTGCCCACAAAACTTCAGCCAGATCTAAAGATATTCTTTGTTTCCCAATTTGGGTAGCACCTACTGCTAACACATTATTGCTGTATTTAAGCTCAAGATTAATTTTTTGAGCTTGCGTAAGACAATTTTCTGCAAAAGGTTGAGGAGTTTGATCTTGATTTGTCATATTTTCTATCCCAATTATATCCGAAACACCGACGCAAGTCAAGTAAAAAATTACCCATGAAGAATATTTTTGGCTTTAGCGCCAATTATATCAGGACTTCCAACAACGACAATTTCTTTGCCATTTGTGAAAGTAACCTTAGAAAATTGTTGGGCTTCATGTAAGCCTTGTGGGAGTTTTCCATTTGCGTGTAAACCCGCACACTGATCATCAGGCACCATAGAAACAATGTGTGCAGAATTAACAATTATTTCACGTAAATTAAATTGACCCTTATTTTCTACAACTTCAACTAATTTAATCATTTGTTTCTTCTGTTTCGGTATCAACATCATTTTCCTGTGGGTTAAGTTTAGTCGGATCATTTCCTAATTGAATGTCAGCATTTGTTTTAGAATAGCCAGCTAAAATGCCAACATAATCTATCAAACTATTATCAATTTTAGCCAGTTGAATTCTGGCGCGATCAATGGCTTCTAATGTTTCGGCAATATTCTTCTCATAACTATAAGATTTTGCGTCTTCCAATTCTACGGCAACGGAACGTAAATCATTTTCTTCTAAATTTCCCAATAATTCGGCAACTTTTTCTGGAATATCTTTCAATTCACAAGCATAACTTACTAATACTTTCATTATGAATATTTTCCTTTTTTGTTTGGTTTCATTAAATGTTTTTCATCAAGTTCAACGGGATCGCTTGAGCCCATTGGTAAAACTTTATATCTTTTCGCACCGGCTGTCGCATTTCTTATTGGCAAATCATTTGCCAGCACAAAACACAATCGCGACTGCAACCCCCGAAGATTTCGATCCATTGTGGTATTTCCCACAGTTGATCTCAATTGAACCATTGAATTTTTAATAAAGCGAGGTTCATCTTTATAAGCCTCCAACACTCTATGAGCATATTTATTTTTCGTCATCTTTGTATATTGTTTATACGAAGGCACAAATGTTTCATCTGTAAGAATCTGGCCAGCAATTGTTGAAAAATATCCAGTGCGCGAGTAATATTCTGCCACGATCTTAGCGTCGTTCAAATGTTCTGCTCGATATTCCTTTTGCCATATTTTAAGTTTGACTTTTTCTTGTGGCGAGCATCGGCTTTCAATTTTTTCAAAAGAAGCCAATTGGTTTTCCGTCAAACCACCTCTTTTATTAAAAAAATCCAAAAGAGATTCAACAAAATCTCGGGTATTTGCTGCTAAGTTTTCTTTCTTAATCTTTTCAAGGCGAGGGCCGAGGGTAGGGTTTTCCTTAACCTCTTGAGGTGCTCGCCTTGAATAACCTGCATATGATCTTGACCAATTCATATTACCATCATAACAGAAGACTGTGTATTTGTCAAGGAAAATGATTAATTAATAATTAATTTAAGTGAGATATTATTGCTGCTCCCATTGAGCCGATTCCCATTGATAGCAAAATCCATAAAAATTTATTTTTGCTTTTATGATCTTCTTCCAATGTTCTTAATCTTGCATAAAGACCAGTATCGGGATTATAAACTGCTTCTTTAATTTTTGAAATGTCATCGCACATGCGAGCTTGGGTTTCTTTGACTGTTTCAAGAGAGTCTACAATTTTATCTTCTAGAAACTCAACTCGTGCTGCTAATTGTTCTATAGTTTGTTTGTCGGTGGGAGCCACATATTAAATAGTAAAAGAATTGATGTTATTCCTCAACAATTGCATGTTCTGTTAATAACAGTGTGGATGCTGCACTCGAAGCATTTTCTAATGCACAACGCACAACCTTAAAAGGATCAATAATTCCGTAAGTCAACATATTAACAATTTCACCTGTGGATATATCTAAGCCAGAATCAGGATTAGTATGGTTTTCTACTTTTTCTAAATAGATATCCGGCGAAAGGCCAGCATTTAATACCATCTTTCTGAATGGTTCTTTAATTGCTTCTTTAATAATTTCAACACCCAGTTGTTGCTCTTTGTTTTCTGCTTGAATGTCTATTCTTTTTGTTACGCGCAATAGCGTTGATGAACCACCAGGAATAATTCCTTCTTGTTGAGCAGAACTTACGGCTTCGAGCGCATCTTCAACGCGATGCTTCTTTTCAATCATTTCCACTTCTGTTAATCCGCCAACCTTAATGATGGCGATGGCTGATGCCAAACGTGTTATTCTTTCTTGAATCTTTTCACAAACATTTAAACTTTCTTCTTGCTCAATTTGTTGTTTAAGAGCTTCAAGTCTTTTTTCGACTGCTTCTTCATCTTGGGCTCCCCCCACAATTGTGGTAAAAGATTTGTAAGATTCAATAGTTTGGGCTGTTCCAAAATGTTCTAATTTAATAGAACGAAATTGAATTCCGCTTTCTCGCGAAATAAATGTGGCTCCTGTTGAAATCGCCAAGTCAGACAAAATATTTCTACGTTCTTCTCCATAACGCGGGGCTTTGATTCCCGCGACTCTCATGGCTCCTTTCATAGAATTCATAATCATCGCTGCCAATGCTTGGCCAGATATATCTTCTGCAATAATAATAAATGGTCTGCCATCGCGAGCAGCAATTTCGAGGGCTGGTAAGATTTCATCAATCGTTGTGATATTTCGATCTGTTACAAGGATTAAACAATCTTCATGACGCATCGCACCGCGTCGTTCATCAGTAATAAAAGCGTTGGCCAACAAGCCGGAATCAAATCGGAACCCTTCAGTTAATTCTAAAGACGTTTCATTTGATTTTGCTTCTTGAATTGTAATCGCGCCGTCTTTGCCAACTTGATCGACTGCGGCTCCAATGAGTTTGCCAATTCCTTTATCACCGTTGGCTGAAATGGTAGCAATTTGTTCGATTTCTGCTTGTGTCGAAACTGGTTTTGATTTTTCTTTTAAGTTATTAATAATTTCAATGGTTGCCAGATCAATTCCTCTCTTAAGCTCAATGGGCGAAACGTTGGTTGCTAAATGTATTTGAGCTTTTTCAAGAACGGCGCGGGCCAAAACGGTGGAAGTTGTTGTTCCATCACCCGCCAATGTATTCGTTGCTTCACTCGCTTGCTTGATGACTTGTACTCCTAAATTTTCAAAAGGATCATCGAGATCAAAAAACCTTGCAACAGTTACGCCATCTTTTGTTATTATTGGTTTTGTATTATTTCCCTTAAGAATAACATTACGACCGCGTGGACCTAAAGTTGCACCAACAGCGTCAGCCAGTTTGTTGACTCCATCCATAATCTTTTCATTAAGCTTCCGGCCAGATTCAAATTGTTTCATAATAAAGAGTTTAACACTGTTTGAGGTATTTGTCAAATAATTTCTGCCAAAACTTCATCTAAATCAAAGCCAGCACAATCAATTTTACGTTTTGTAACATGATAATGATTTATAATACCCTTATAAGTTCCCGCAACAACTTCAGGAACAACCGTTGTGATCGCTGTGTCATCTTTCATAGGAGTTTCAAAAGGAATATCATAAGCTTTATGAAGTGCTTTTGCTAAAGCTTGGAAAGCTTGTTCTTGCCAAGGATAAAATCCCAAAAAAGGTTTCAAAGTTCTTCCATGAACTTCCACATTACTCCAAGTTGGTCGTGGACCGAAACCTTCGGAACGATAAATATCTTGATACTTGGGATAATAAGCATTAGAAATTTCAACCCCAATACTTTTAGCATTAACTTTAGAATTGCCTGCATGATAACCAATATCATTACAATCCATTGTTTGGTAAATGGTGCCATCGTTGTCAATGAGGAAATGCACCGAGAGTTTACGTTTTTTTAGTATATTATAGCAACTTTTGGAGGACAAACACACATCCCAATGGGCAACAAGCATAGTGGGCACCCTCTCATTTTTTGCTGTTTTATAGCAATTTTTGGGCAACTTAAAACCATCAAAATTATCATATGTTTTTACGTCATCCCAATCAATAGGAGCGCGTTCGCCATTACATATAATATAATTTTGTTCGCTTGCTGAATCTAATGACATTTGATGAGCTTCTTTTTCGGTTTCTTTTAATCTATACTCAAACGAATCTTGCTTTAACTTTAAGAAAAAACGACAAATACTATTATACCATTTCATCTGCGATGCCCCATTCAATTGCTTGCTCTGCATTAAAATAAGTGTCTGTTTTCTTACGAAACATAGATCTGATCTTCTTTTCGGTCAAGTTTGTTTCTTCTGCAAGAGCTGTGATATATTGTGATTGATACCATTTTACCTCTTTAATATCGGTTTCTAATTCCTTAAGAGAACCAAAATGCCCACCAGCAAGCGCATGTAACATTAAACGGCAATTTCGCCCAACTTTACGCTTACCTTTTGTTCCGCCTGCAAGTAATAAAACGCCAGCTGACATTACCTTGCCAACTCCAAACGCAATAATATCGCATTCTTTGCGCACTTCCCTCATACAATCATAAAGAGCAAACATATCAGTTACGCTTCCGCCTTCGGTTGAAACGATAAACTCCACAGGAAGATAAGAAGTTTTTACAAAAGTTTCTTCATCTTCTTCTGAATCGAATTCTTCCTCTATCTTTCCTGTATCTCGAAAATAATAAAGACCAGTAATTGCTTGCTTACAACTTTCTTCATTTACTTCCCCATATAAACCCAACAATCTTGTTTTAGGATCTGAATCAAAGAGTTGAGGGAAAATTATTAAATCATTTTCTTCTGCGTCGGGTTGAGCGTCGGGGTTGGGGTTTGTCATCTATTACCTCTATTATATTAAAATTGTTATCTGTCCACTGAATATTGATAATACCAGCGATGTATTGGCCTAAAATTTTTTTATATTTTCCCCACAAAACTGGAGTCATCTTTTTATCTTGTGCTTTTTCATAACACCAGTTTAAAACTGCATTAACCACGAAGGCTTTTTCAGATAGAATGAGATTGTCCTGAGATTTTATTAATTCTTTTTGCCTAATAAAATCTAAAACAAATTCGCGACGTTGTTCATCGTGACCGTCACTTCTTTTATATTCACCATTCATACCTTTTTCTCTTTATAAATATCTGTTAACTCATTCATCATCCCCTTCCAGTCATCAAATTCTAATTGCCATTTGAAATCCGTAGGGTAATTTTCTATGTATTCTTCTACAATTTCCTCTTTCCAATCATCAAATTGGCGCTGATGATCTAATCTTAACTTTTTCGCTTCTTCAGTGTTCCCTGTTTTTTCCAATTCTAATGCACACATTTGATCTATGTAGGACATTTTATAAACTGAAGTGGCCAACAAAATTAATGCTTGATAGCCAATTTTTTGAACAAAAGCAGCCGTTACGGAGAATGTTTTAAAACCATACATTAAAGTTTTAAAAATATATCCTGCTGAAAATCCAAGACATACTACTAATAATAAACTTTCATTCATCTCTATTAGTATATATCAAATTGTAAAAGAAATCAAGAACAATCTTGGAGGGCAATCAAAAAAATAAAAGCTGTGAACAGAACTCCAAGATGAAATCCTAATGAAAAAGAAAGAAGTTTTTCATTTAATTTTTTTTTGTTGCCAATCATTTATTGCTGCTTTGATGGCATCTTCGGCAAGAACCGAACAATGAACTTTTACCGGAGGTAACGAGAGTTCTTCCACGATCTCTTTATTTGTGATCTTTTCTGCTTCTTCAACTGTTTTGGACTTGACCCACATAGTAACAAGAGAGGAACTAGCAATAGCAGAACCACACCCAAAAGTTTTAAACTTAGCATCTTCGATTATTCCTTTTTTGTTAACTTTAATTTGAAGGCGCATGACATCTCCGCAAGCTGGTGCTCCGACTAGGCCGGTGCCAACTTCAGGATCGTTCTTATCAAGAGTTCCTACATTTCGGGGGTTTTCAAAGTGATCAATTACACTTTTATTATAAGCCATGTGTTAACTATACACTAGCTTTATAAAAAAGTCAAGCAAATACTACTTTTTGCCTTGTTTAATTAGACGGTCGATAACTCGCTTATAAACTCGACCTTTAACTTCTTTAAGCATCGCTTGGCGTTGGGCTTTTTTATCATCAACAAAATCAATATTAAGACCTTTTAGAGCAGCTTCATAAAGTTCTTCTTCATACATGGAACGATTTGCGGGTTCTTCCATGCCAATTTCTTCTTCAGCTCCCATTTCAAGTTCTTCGCCGCCACCTTCAATTTCTTCTTCAGCTCCCATTTCAAGTTCTTCGCCGCCACCTTCAACTGCATCTTTTAATTTATCGGCAAGAGCGATAATATCTTGTGCTTCTTCATCAGTAATGGTAACTTCGCCCTCAAGTTCTTCGCCACCTTCTTCTTCAGGAGCCAATTCTTCAGGAGGCAATTCTTCAACATCAACTTCTTCTTCAGCTTCAAGACCCATTTCTTCGTCTTGTTCTTCCAATCGTTTACCGTCAGCATGTTTCTTTTGAGGTTCATCGCCACCATATGGATCTCTTTCTTGTAACATGGTATATCTTTCACTAATAAAACCATCACCGAGAGCGTCCATGTTTGCGAGCTTCATCATGCGACGAACAGTTCCTTCTTGTAATAGGGGCTTTTGTTTTTTTGCCATTTTGCGAGTTCTCCTTAACTTATTAAAAGTCTTACTCGTATAAATAGTAGGTACAACGACAAAAAGCACCGTTATAAAATATTGAAAATAGAGTTCATTCTAACGTTTAATTTTTTAAGTGCTGATGATTCAATCTGTTTAATTCGAGATGGAGTTAAATTAAGTCGATCACCTATTTCCCGAAATACAAGTTTGTCATTTTTTTGAACTGCAATTTCAGTACAATTTAAATCTTTTGGATAATTTATCCATAATCGACAATCTTTTACACGACATTTCTTATTTTTCTTTTTACATTCGTCGTAGCAATTCATAAGTCTGGATGCTCCTTTTCCAAAATGTCAAAAATATTCTCAACTTCATCGTCACCGAGATCGAATTTATTCTTCGTTTCAGATGCCTTTTTAATATTGGTCATTATTTTGCTTCTTAGTACATTATTTTGAATAGAATTTTGCTTCTTAAACTTATTTATGTAAACCATCAAATCGGGATCTTTAGAAACATAACCTTCCATGAGTGAACGAAAGAACTTCGCTTGAGTTAAACTATCATATTGAAGTTGTAATTTAAAATCTGCCTTTGTGCGTTCTGTTACAGTAAACATAATTTTTGTTTTTGCTTCTGTCATAACCGCTCCAAAGACGCTACCGAAGGGCCGGGACTCCATCGTAAACCTCCGAATACTACCACTACCGATGGGAAAGGTGCTGCGTTGGTTTTCTTCTGGGCTCCATTATTTTGAAATCTTAATCTACCTTTGACAAAAAAGATTTTACTAGCACCTTTCATTACATAATCGTGCCAATACTTAGTGTCAGTTCTACACGGAATCAACATTACAACAATAGCATTGTTTTGTGTTGATTCTTCATATGCTTTTTTTACCCACTTACCAATATCACCATAAGGAGGATTAACAAATGCTATTTCGTCTTGCCAACTTTTAGACAAGCCATCATCTTCCATTGTATAATATTTATCACATTTATGATTTTCATGCGTTGAGCATGGATCTAATGTAAATTTAAATTTATTTTTTAACTTATTATAAAAATCTTCTGGTGTTTCCCACTCATCAGATTTTGAACTAAACATCAGCTTTTGCGTTTGCGTATCCATCTTTTATTTCCTTTATTAAATTTACAGCCCGGTCCCAACACTCGGGACAATAAAGCCGTACCTTATCTTCTTTGACAACTACACTCCATGACATAACCATTTCTTTATTTTTTTTATCAAAATCTTTTTGGCAGACAAGACAGCAGTCTTCTAATTTGGTAAAAAGACCAACTTTTTTTTGCAATTCTTTTTTTGCGGCCTTTTCTTTTTGCCGCTGAATCTTTTTTGATATGTTAGACATTGTGATCTTGTTTTTTGTCTGTTGAACCCAAAGCACCATCACCACGATCTGAAATCGTAATTGGATACCAATCATAGAGTTCGCCTTGTGTTTCAACTGCCCTGAAATGAACAATTGGAACCAAAACTGCTTGAGCGATTTTGGTTTGTGGCTCAATTATTTGGTCAGCATCTCCAATATTGTGAAGATTAACAAAAACTTCTCCATCATATCCGCTGTCAACAACACAAGCCCCCACAACCAAAGATCGTTTCGCTGCCATACCTGAACGGTTTTTTATTTCCAACATATATCCATGCGGAATACCAAACTTATACCCCGTTGGCAATAATACACTTTGCCCTCGCTCAATCAGAATACTATCCAAATTTGGACTTGGCAAAACTCCTGCTGGGGCCGGGTTAAAAAATAAATCTAAGCCTGCATCGCTTGGATTTGCTCTTTCGGGCGGTCGAACATCAGCCCTTATTCTTATATATTCAATAATCATTTATTTATCTCCTTTATATTGTGCATTTCTAAAACTTAGCCAAGAACGTGTGGGTTTGGTACGATATTTTTGATTATACCACATAACCCTCCATCCCAGCTTTTCATATTCCCACAAAATGGAACCATCTTTTTGTAAAATATCTTTCCATTCGGGTTTTACATCGATTTCTATTCCTTTTGGTGTGTTTGCGTCCCATTTATTTTCCCTAATCTTTTTATTAAGAATCGTTATTATTTGAGCACGAGTGGGAGGCATATCATCAATGACAATTGTATAATCCTCATTCATTAGAACCACCGATCACACATAAAAATTAAAATCCACCCACCTGACATTGGGTCTTGTACAATATCAAATTCTCTTACTCTTTTATGTTGTCTTCCCAATTGATTTCCATGGAAAGCTGCGCGTTCAACTAAATATTCTGAAATAGTATCTGTTGCCTCACACTCAACCTCGTCAGGTCCAATAATCAATTTATACATTTCTAATGTTACTTCATCATCTTTCATTTTTTTATCCTACTAATTTAAAATTCCACTGGATTGATCTGGTTGAAAATCCCCATTGAGGATCGTGTTCAAGTTTGCTTACATAAGGTCTATTTAAATGAACCTGTTCATTTGGTCTTACATTCCAGCATTTAATATTGGTTGTTTGACACGTTTCATCAATTGCATTAATGATCCAAAATGTCTTTCCATTTCTGGTTTTCTTGGGAATAATTTCCCTAGGAATAAACCAACACAATTGTAAATCTTTATCATATTCAGCCAGTGGCGGAACTTTAAGATATTCTAATCTTTCTTTAACCTTTTTATCCAATACTAAATCAAATGGAAAAATACCAGTTAAGTTTACAACATTTTCAATCTTTTCCGATTCAGAAAAATCTACTTCGGTACGATATTTCTCAATGTTTTCTTCAAGTTTCTTTTCGGTCTTGGGGCGGTCGCTCGCAACTGATAACCATAAATGCTTACAGTGCTTAAAGCGATCATCTGAAATAGAATCACACGCTCCAGATCGAATCAACACATCCAAACTTTTTTTATTAAGTTTTGAGTAACTTATGTTTTCATTGAATAACAGTTCTTCCATATTTTTAAATGGTCGATGGTCAAGGATTTGATCCATAGCTTTATCACCCAATCCCTTAATAGAAGTCAAAGGCTGAACTAATTTACCATTTGATGAAACTTCCCAGCTTCTCCCCGATAAATTAATATTCACTTCTTGAATATCATATCCTAAAGTTTTTACAACATTAATCGCTCGTTCTTTTCGAGTCTCAGGTTCTTTATTTAAAAATGCCGCGCACCATTCTGCTGGCCAATAATTTAATAACCAAGCACATTGATAAGATAATATGCTGTACCCAACAGCGTGAGATTTATTAAAGCCATAGCCACTGAAATACTCAAAAGTATCCCACAATCTTTGAGCGTCACTCTTGTCGATGCCTTTGTCGAAGCATCCTGCAATAAACTTATTATAAATTCGAGTCTTCTTTGCTGCAACTTTTCCTGTTCCTTTTTTAGTTAAGAGTTTTCGCAGAAGATTACCTTCATCAAGTGATATATTTTTTCCCAACTTATGAGCCAGGAGCGCAATCTGTTCTTGAAAGATTAAGAAACCATAAGTTTCTTCTGTTATTTCTTTAACAATTGGATGAATGTATTTAATGTCTTCTGGATTTCGTCTTGCTTTTACATAATCTTTATCGACCTTTGCACTCAAAGGTCCGGGTCTAAAGATTGAGGTAATGGCAGCAATATCAATTAAGCTTGTGGGTTTTGCTCGCTTGCAAAATGCTTGAGCACCCACTTCTGTAAATTGAAAGACGCCAGCCCATTTACCTTTTTGAAATATGTTTTTATATATTTCTTTATTATTAAAGTTTAATACATCTGGATGAAGATTGTGATCATAAAATGCTTTTACATTTTCAAATGTAGGATTTGGATTGGTTTTCTTAAGAATTCTTAAAATTGCGTCTTCAATCATTCTTAAAGTCCCAAGACCTAAGATATCAAACTTAATAAATCCCATTGGTTCAAGATGACGAACGTTTTGCCCTTCAGTCCAAGGAGTTTGTCGAACACCACCAGAATAAATTAATGGCATGTATTTATTTAATTCTTCTCCAACAACCAATCCACCAGCATGACGAGAACATGAACGCACTTGTCCGCGCAAAGTCTTAACATGCTTTTCGACTTGTGGATATTTCTTAAGAAACTCTTGAAGTGTTGTACTATACTTCATCAATTCTTCAAAAGTTGGATCGTAAACCCCAGCTTTAATTCCATGTTCTTTTTTGGCTGGACCTATAGCTTCGAACACCATTTTCTTAGTTACAATATTAACTTCTTGATACGGAATATCATAAAACTTTGCGATGTCTTTGATTAAAGAACGCAACTGTAATGTATTCCAGTTTGAAATTGGAACAACATTATCTTCACCCCATTCTTTAACTAATGCCTCTTTTAAGACCATTGGGTCTGACACATCATAATCAATATCTGGATAGTCCGTTGCATCTGAACGCAAGAAACGACTGAATAATAATCCGTATTTGATCGGATCAATTTGCGTGATTCCTAAAGCATAAGCAACAAGCGAACCACCGGCTGAACCGCGAGATGGACCCGTAATTTGCATTGATGTGGCTTTGTCAGCGATTGCTTTCATTGTTAAGAAATAACGGCTGAAGCCGCGATCTTTAATGACTTGCAGTTCGTGTTCTAATCGATTAATGTATTCCGCTGTGGGATTCCCTTTTGATTGAAGCCCGTTAATTGCTCCAAGGCTTAAAGCATCATTCTCATTCATTCCTTCGGGAATAACAAATGATGGCAATCGAACGGTATTATCTGGATAAAACTTTTCTATCCGGTTGTGCGCGATGTGATGTGTGCGCTCAATTGATTCACGAATTAAATTGTCGTCAAACTTTTCGCCCAGTTCTGTTGAATACTTTTTATAGGATGCGAACATTTGATCGCCATTCTTGGGATATAACTCCATTCCAAATTCTTCTAAATCTTCAGCCATTTCACCAAAGAACGAAGTTGCTCCAGGTCTGAAACGTTTGTAGAGTTCTCGATCTTTCCAGACTGTCGGATTAAAATAATGGCTATCAGCAGTAGAGATTAATTCTAAACCATATTCTTCTGCAATCTGAATAATAAACTTATTCAATTGCATTTGTGTTGGGTGCTTGAACCATTGAAGTTCAGCATACCAGCGATCACCGAGAATACTTTGCATATTTTCAGTAGTTTTACGCATAGCATTGAGGACAGCATCATCGCCATCCTCAAGGTTTTCCCACAAATCTCCTGCATAAATGCCACCCAAACAGGCCGAAGAAGCGATTATGCCTTCGTTGTGTGTGCGCAAGAGATCGTAATCAATGCGTGGGAATCTATAGAAGTTTCCTGGCTTATAAGATTGGGAAACCAGTTTGAATATATTATCTAAACCTGTTTGATTTTGCGCAAGCAGAACTAAATGTCTGCGGCGATTTAATATATCTTTTGTTGATTTTGTTTCGGCTTCATCTTCGAGAGAAAAGCCAGAGCTTGATTTCTTCTCTTTCCTTCTTTTTTTGTCAGCTTTGGTTTCTTCTTTAACCTTTTCCCATTCTTTAAGAGATGGAATAAAATAAGCTTCTACACCATAAATTGGTTTGAAGTTTTTTCCCTCTTTTTCCATTGACTTTGCATGGAGAACCTGATAGGCTAAACCATTACAGTTTCCGTGATCGGTTAATGCTAGAGCATCACAGCCATTTTCATAAGCAAAGTCCATATGTTGCTGTGGATAGCCGATGGCATCGAAGGGTGAGCCAGCGGTTGAATGAGCATGTAATCCTACGAATGGGATTCCCGATTTCTTCATATGTCTATGATACAGGAATATTAAATATTTGTCAAGATATTTTTTGTGTTTTAAATAAACTAATTTAAGGGAATAAATCCTTAAATTAAAGAAACCACATAGCCCAACACACCAGCCAATCCAATCGCACAACCAATCAATACAGGAATCCAAGGATTCTTTTTCTCTAATTCATTTGTGAGCAATTGAATGTTTGATTTATATTGAATTAAAATTGTTTCCATTTTCTTAAATTGTAAATTGATTGCTTTGTAATCAACTTCAACTTGAGTCTCTTTAATTTCCTCGAATTTTGAATCGAGAAGATTTGCAATTTCCGTTAATGCTCGTGAAGCGGCAAGTGATAATGATATTTGCTTTTTTTGCAAACTATCAATGTCTTGTTTTAGTTCTTTCAAAGACTCCAATAAAGAATCTGGTGTTTCAAGTGAAATTGATTCAACACATTTTTTTAATTCTTTTATTTCTGTTACGCCGCGATTTGTTTGAACCCGCAATAACTTGAGTTGTTTTTGTAAGTTTTCATACAACTCATCCTTGTCTTCTTTTATAATTTTGGTTGTTGGGGCTTTTTTAAAATCTCGATCAAATCCACCTAACGCCATCATCCGACTCCTACTGAACCCGTCCAATTATGTGGAAGTTCCTCTGAACTGATACCTGTTTCACCTGCCATGATGGAAGCGGTGGTATTTATAGCACCACTTTCAACTCTTAAATAAAGCGCGGACACTCGCCAGTCAGCAGAATAAGATTCCTCATTTTCAAGAACAAAGTAATTAGTTCCTCCGTCCGAGAGCCCGTTTTCAGAAAACGCCACGCGCATTTTTACCATAGAGCCAGTTGTATCCGCTACATTTTTAACCGTTACAAACTTAGTTACTGTAGGGAAGGAGATTTTAACAACTGGGTTGCCGAAATCGCTGCCCCATACGGCAATTGAAGATGATAAAAATGGTCTAGAACTTGCTTGATACGCTCCGACGCTCCCCAATCCACTTTTATATTGAAAATAATTATTTGCCAATGTTGTTTCCTCTCCTACTAAGTAGTTTATTAATCGTCATCTTTTCCCACTTTATTCCAAGTGCGGTATTTTAGAAATGGCAATTTTGGTTTGAGCATTTTTTTTCTGTGTTCCGAACTTAAATATTTGCACAAATTATCCCAACAACTTATATCATAATACCATTCCATCTCAATTTTAAATATTTTTTCAGAATTGTCCAATTGATTAAATATATCCTCTACTTTAAAAAATCTTCCTGAATATCTAAGTTCGTCTGGTAATAGTTTAGTAAAATATTTTCCTTGTTTTCTTTCCTCAACTGGTTGTGAGGGATCATATTTTCCTGTTTGTTTATCCCAGAAATATTTTATTAATTTTCCAACTTCTTTTGCTTCAAATGCAAAACCGATGTAATAACCATCTAGTACCGAATTGCCTTTATCGGTTAATAAAAAAAAGTTTCCATGGTGAGAAATTTCTCTCCTATACTTCCGCAAATGTTGGGATGGATAAACGGCATAAGGAAATGCTACATAATATTTGTTCGGCGCAACCCATTGACTCAGCCCAACACAAACTTTCTTTGCAACTTTTGCTCCATATAATATACTCCATACTAATGAGTCTCTACGGCTTTGATCTCTGGGATGGATTTCAACATAATATATTGGGATTTGCTTTCTTGATTCTGATGGAAAAACATCAAACTTCCTGCTAATCCATACTGGGTCTTGCACCATTTCTCCTAATCGATATTTTAATAAAGGTTGCATATCTGAATGACACACAACCCAAATTGTTTCACACCCTGCGGTTGCGCATTCGAGAACTGCTCTTTCAATGGCCAAAAAATTTGGAGCAATTGGAATCATGCAATCATGCCACGGAAACTCAAAATCCAATGGCTGACCGGCAATTGGAATAATTCCAGCTAAATGAAAAGAATTAAGATCGACTAATTCGGTGGATGATTTTTGAAACATACGATTCTTGGAGAGGATTTTTGTCTATTATATCATTAAGCGACTCATAATTGAAAGTTATATTATCTGTTGATTCATAAATATTTCTTGGCTCAACAATCTCTCTTTTTGTATTTTCAATTTTCACTGCATAATATTTAAATTTTGTCTTATCGAGCATGTCTCGGCCATTTCTGGCTCCACGAATTCCAATCTGTTTCATAAGATGGCGTGTTTTGAATCGAGCATTTATATCTGAATATTCAAAATCTTGGAGCATTTCTTTCGTTAAATAAGAAACTGCTATTGCATCTTTAAAATTATGATCTCCAGCTACTCTGTCAGATGGATAAAAAATTATATGATTAACAAAGTCTGTGGTGTCTTCTATCTGATCATAATCGTGTTTCATTCCGCTGCGGACATCAAGCCAATCATAAACTGTAAATATTTTATCTTTAATTTTATAAATCCCTAAGCCATGAACATTTATATCGTCAAAAATTATTAAATCATTAAAATAAATTTTAGCCATGCGAGCATTTGCTGTGGATGCTTTTATTGTATTGTTTGAAATTCTTAGGGAAACGGCTTTATCAGAAAGAAAGCACAAACCAGCAGCAGAAAGATAAAAGAATAATCGCTCCCACAACTTTATCTTGTTCATTCCAACTGTTGTTTCGGAAAGATTTGTTTTTTTTGTTTGTGAAACGTTATTTATTCCAAAAATAGATAAATCATCCTCAACGCTGAAATGTTCAAAACGAAATGGAGGGCTGAGTTGTGAGCACGCCAAGGGAACATTATTTAAGAAACAATAAACAAGAGCTTCTAGGGTTGATCCTATCACAAGGCTATCACATTCAATATTGATATTTCTTATCTTTGAATGTAATTCAGCATTTGATAATAGATTAGTTTTTGAATTCAATTTAAGGGGCCGAGCTTGGTTCTTATTTTCTGAGCTATGCTTAGATTTTCTTGAATAACAATCTTCATTTCTTCAAGAATAAATTCTCTGTTATTGGAAAAACTTTCTTTTTGCAATAGAGTTTTGATGCCTTCGCTTCTTGCCCACATTTTATGAAAATCGGGAATAATATGCGAAATCATATCTTGTTTAATTGGATCGTCATCGCACAACGCCGCAGCATCGCGCAAATGACGACTTGATTCTACAAATTGTTGACAAATATTTAAAAAATTATATACCTCATTTTCTTCTATATCTATCATTTATTTAATCCTTATTCATATGTTTTAGCGCAGACTTAATTGTGTTTAAGTAATGCTGTTTTTTCATAGCATCCATCCTGCTTCTAACAGGCAGTTGGCGAAATTTATCTTGAAGTTCTGTTAATTTTGCTTTTTTGCTTCCAATTGCACTCCAAAATACATCGTCGTCATCAATTTGAGTTAATGTTGACCACGGGCCAGCCCAAGTTTCGGGATTTCCATCTTTGTCATATATTTTAATGTTCATTTCTACATTTCCCTGATCATCAGTAACTCGTTTGCCATAAATAAAAGTATCTTGATTATACTTTTTTGCTAAAAATTTAGCAAGTTCAAATAAGTTTGCTTCGGAGTCTCGGGGGCCTTTGTCGAGCCTTTGTTCATCCCAAATAATAATAGAATTTTCTTTAACCTCAACACCTTCCTTTGGTTCCGGTTCCTCTGGTTCAAAATCCGTATCCATAGCAAGTTCTTCAGCATCAACCTCAAATTCCTCGTCTTCGGGATCTTCAACATATCCAGAACCAGGCATTTTGGTCCAAGGAAATTTGTCACCAGCAACGTCATTCTCAAGATCTTTTTGTCTGCGCAAATTTTCAGATTTTGAAAATCCTCCGCGAAATGCTGAAATCATTGCAAATGGAACCATTTCATTCTCAATTTTATTTTTTACTCGCCAATAACTAGCTTCTAGTAAAATCTTGGGTTTTGACAATAAAACAGAATTGTCATCCATCGCCTCTTTAATCATAATTTGTAAATCTTTTATTTTCATAATTTTCTCCTATTCATCAATAACTCCGACAATATAATTTTGGTGGACAATATGAAATTTTTTGTCTTCTATTTTTATTTCTTCAACCATTGATTGATCCACTATAAGGGTTACTTGACCATTATTTCGTGCGGACGTTGTAAATACATCATCCATAGTGCCTGTTTGAGTTGCCCACGCAGCTTGACCAGGATTTAAATCCTTTAAAAATCGTTCGCAATCGGACGCTGCGCAGATAAATTTAACACTACCATAACGCTGATGCATCCCTACTTGGGCATCTTCTGGAATCAACACAGGACTCAAATCTGCGATTTTTTTCTCCGCAAAATTTTCGACCAATACGTGTTTATTAAACGGCTTGAATTTACACATATTTCACCTCACATGCCCCGCCAGCACAAGCCACTTCGCCCGCCAAGTTAGTGTTGTCATCAGTTTCTATAATCTTAGTCAAATCAATATCTTCTAATGAGTCCATCATTCTTTTATAAGTTAATTCATCACAGTCTTCGAATGGTGCCTGCTTATATGTTCCACCCTTAAACGGCAGAACGCTTAAGCCGTTATAATGCTTACGATTTTCCCACATCCACTCGCCTACATCATACCACTCATCATCTTTAATAGAAATGGTCGCTGAGATATTGTGAGTATTGTTTCCTCGTTTATGACCATTACGAATCCAGTTTTGAGAAAACCATTTTACTCTTTCAAGCAAGTCCATAGCCGTTTCGTATCGTAATACTGCATCTTTTGGTGCCTTTTGTGGTACTGAAATTACTGCTGTATCATGTGGTCTGAAAAATTCATCTTCAACCAGTTCGGGATGATTAATAGAAAGGTAGTGATAAATATCTTCGTTTTTTGCCACCCTAATTCTGCGAATATAATAATCATTATGCCAAGCATGAATTCCGCTTGAGCACCCAAGTACCAATGACGAAGTTCCACTGGGTTTGATGGTTGTCACACGGGCAGCTGCATTAATGCCAAGCAAGACTGCTGCGCGAGCATTTTCTTCTTTAGCAATTTTAGCTGCGGTTTTCATGTCCATGTTTTGAGCAAAGCCTGAAGCAATTCCCGTTAATCCAATGCCAAGAAGGGCTTCCTTCTCTGTTGTCCGCTGCCACACACCCCTTAAATAATGAAAATCTGTATAAGTTGCTTGAAGGGTTCCAATTAATGCTGCTGCGCGAACGCGATCATTTAAATCTTCTTGGGTTTCAATATTAGAAACATTTACTTCGCAAAGATTACAAAATTGAAATGGTCTAAGGCCAATCTCACAACAAGGGTTTGTTCCCCAATCTTTATCATGTGTAAAATATATTCCTGGTTCTCCCGATTTTGAGTGTTGAATACGTTCCCATAAATCCATAAAGAATTCTTTTTCTGCACGATGGCGCACTAAAACTGCACTATTGTTTGCGCGGGCACGTTGGGGGTTTTTCTCCCACCACTTGCCAGCTTTGCAAGAGATCATTTCTTGATCATCTGCCGAAAATAACGAAATAAGCGCAGCACGGCGAATGCCACCAGCGAGAACGGCATCAGCAATATGACACACAATATCATGTACCTCAATAGATTGTAGCTGATCCCCATCATTCTTCTCGTTTAAAATAGATTTTATCATACGAATACATATTTTTAAAGGCTCCGGTCCTGGGGCTTTGCCACCAGAGGTAACTAATTTCGCACCCTTCGCACGGATATCAGAAAAATCAAATTCAATGTTTGGAGTTCCTTCAAAATAAGATCGCATTAAAACTTTAATTGCGTCGGCCCAGCCCTCAATGCTATCACCAATTAAAAATCGGCGCTTGCGATCCATGCGAGGCTTCCTTATTTCAGGTAATTTTTCAACATGATGTTTCTGAACAGAAAAACCAATGCCTGTTCCACCTAATAAAAGAAATAATATTTCATTAAAAGCTCGCCAATCATCAACAGGCAAGTATCCGCAATTATACACACGGTTAGGGCTAATTTCAATTGGCTTTCCTCCAAATTGCAAGGAGCGCATCGATGGTAAAATCTTTTTATCATAAACAAATTGGTATGCGTTATTAATTTCTTTTTTCATATAAGGAAATTTTTTAATATGCATTTTTTTATTTCGTGTGACCAATTCCTCCCAAGTTTCCCGTCTACCTAATTTTTTATGGTATTTCGCATATTTCATAAACACTGTAATATCTGATAAGATCTTACTTGACAATTCCATTACATAGTCACTCCCTTAATAAATTTTTTATATTTTTCCAGCATTACTTTTTGTTTTTCTTCAGTTGAAAGTGTTGGAGTGGGTGTGTCGCTGGGATCGTACCTGTCCAGTATTTTAATGTCAATATTTGCGGTGTCCATAAAGATAGAGTAAACTAATCCATCAGGTCCGTTGCGGTTTTTCGCAATATAAATTCTTCCACCATTTTTTTGTTTATCTTCTGTTGTTCGGGAAACAGAAAAAATAAGATCAGCAATAAAACATTTATTAAATGCTTCAGAAATTGATTGCATTG
>Ga0209756_1001250_pt1 | contig 23737 bp, 46 predicted proteins | sample ETNvirenome_6_85_FD_184071 | JGI IMG/M metagenome (GOLD analysis project Ga0209756, IMG submission 184071) | Marine viral communities from the Pacific Ocean - ETNP_6_85 (SPAdes) (version 3) | ecosystem: Environmental > Aquatic > Marine > Oceanic | place: Pacific Ocean | collected 2013-06-19 | reverse complement strand
TCTGTGTGCTTCATCAAAGATTACAAGATCCACATCATACTTGTTCTTGTATGCAGTATTAATAACCTCAACCTCCACATCAAGCTTGAATGACTTAAGAAGCTCTTTCCATTGTTTCTTCAAAGGACGTGTAGGCACTACAACCAATGCTGTAAACCCTTCACACATCATTCTCTGTATCAATAAGATTCCAGTATACGACTTTCCAAAACCTGTAGCTGCCTCTAAAGTACCACCATCAACTTTCATCATCTTATCCACTACTTGTTCCTGTCTTGTTAACCTTCCAATGTCAATTTCCATCTCATTTCTGCCATTTTTTAGTTATGTTTAAATCACTTCCAGCTGGAAGAGTTGTTAAGAAAAAATCAAGAGACTCCTTCATAAGAGTAGGAATCATTTCAGCTTCATCAAGATGATCATCATGTAATGAAACTACAACTTGATCATATACTGTAAAAGTTATCCAACCAAATTGCTTGTAATCACTATATCCAAATTCGTTTGCTCTCTTTCTAATCCATTTATCAATCTTAATAAGTGCAAACTTCATTGATTCCCCACCACTCCCCTGAATACCATAATTCATTGCATCTCCAAATGCAGAATCAGTATCATAGAAATATCTTCTTCTGCCAAGTTTAGAAGATACAAGAAAACCTTGTTTCTTTACTATTCCTACCTGCTTATCAAGATATTTCACAAGAACAGGTAGATTAGTCTTCATCTTCTTAGAGACTTTAGAAGCAATTTCTAAACCTTGTTCAGGTGGATTATGCTTCATGATAAACTTTCCAAGATACTCAAAAACTCTCTTAGGCCCTCCTCCGTAAAAGAGGCTGAAGAGACAATTTTTATGTTCTTGTCTAAGTTCCTTCTTCATATTATAACTCTGGCCATCAATGATTAGTACCTTGTCCTCATTCTCAATAGTTACTTTCCTTCCAAAAATAATACTAAAACTATCAGAAGCCAAAAAACTATGGTGGTCAAATCCATTTTCCAAGGCATTAATAAGAAGTGGTTCTTGAGAATAGTCTGTTGCAATAAATACTTCCTGACCTTCAAAATCAGAATCAACAAAAGAATAGTTATCATCAGTAATAAATAAGTTACGAAGTGCATTATCTTTAGGTATATTTGCAAGATTTAATCCTGAGTTTCTATGCCATCTACCCCTCTTAGTGGTACATACGGCACTACTGGTAAGTCTACCAGTTTCTGCAAAACACTGTCCATAAGAGGTGCGCATTCTTCCATCAGCATCAAGAGCATTAATAATAGATCTTCCATAAGTACTAATCTTCTTTTTAAGTTTTACACGCTCTATGAATAATGTAATCACTGGTTCTAAAGGACTTCCCGGATTATTAATTAAGTAATACTCAAGATTATTCTGACTAACAGATGTCTTTTGAGCATTTTCCTGATCTACAGGTAGTGGTTCTCCACGTACTTCAAATTGATGTAACATTAATAATCTACTTCCCCAATCCTTATACTCTGGTTTCCTATTTTTGAATACCTTAGTAGTTCTATTCCACAAGTCTACTTCATACAACCAATCTGTTCTTCTTCCTACTCTAACACCCACTTCTGTTCTCACAATTCCTGCAAGTTCATCCAACCTTCTCTCCATGTCCTTGAGTTCCAAGTTCCACTTTGCTATGTTAGCAAGATGAGCTTCAGCATCTACTTTACAACCTATCAGTTCCATATCTGTAAGTACACTGATTAGTGGATATTCCACATAATCTGTAATATTTGTTAACTCTCTGGATATCAAGTACTTACGTTGTTCTGCATACAAGGAAAGTAGATAATGTGTATCACCTCCTGCATATATCAGCTGTTCCTCACTTAGAAGTTTAGAAAATGGGTGACGTAGAAATGATGCCTGTTGCTCTTTTGACAGTTCTATTCCAAGATATCTTTGTAAACATCCTGCAAGACTATGTGGTCTTTCCATAATTGGAATATTACCCACCATCTTATTAGTTCTATATCCACCCTTCACAGAAAGGATATTACCATTGTCAATAACTTGACTTGCAAGCATAGTACAACACCAATTATCCATGCGTACATTGTAATTACTACGAATAACAAGTGCATCCGCCTTAGCATTATGTGCAATCAATTGTTTACAATCTTGCAACTGTTTTAAAAGCCCTACAATATCTGCATGAGCATATCTTCTACATTCAAGTACATAAGTCTCATTACTATTAGATAATGCAATAGCAAGCACCTGTGCCTCAAGAGGTATTGGACTATTATACTCAGTATCAATAGCCATTATATCCTCTATCCTAATTTTCTCTATCTTCGGATTTATCATCATAACTCGTACATTCACTCATTTTTTCAAGTGAATTAGAACTTGTAACCATTACTCTTATCCACCTGTATGCTTTAAAACCATCTTCAAATTCCACTAACCAACGTTCTCCTTGAAAGATATCTGGTTGTACAAATCTCTTAAGAGGTAATCTCTTCAATCCTAACTTCTTTCTCTTAGTATTCTCCTTACCTGTTGCAAGATTAGTATCTCGCACCCAACGGTTATAAGATTCAACTTCCTCTACATTATTATCACAAAAGAATGTAAGACTATCCTTATCAAATTCTAACAACTCCGCAGTACCTTCATAATCATTCTCATTTTTCCAATCCTTATAAATATATTGTTTCATAAGTAATTTTTTTAAAAAACAGAGTCCTGAGGATTTCTCCCCAGAACTCTGATGTACGTAAAGCAAGTTTGTTAATTACCCTTCAGTTTCTTGAAGGTGTGAGTCTGCAGACTGAGGAGTTTCCTCAGCAGCATTTAATGTAAAAGTACGTGCAGTAGATACTGGTAGCGGAGCACAGCTCTTAATCCGTAATACTGAATCACCTTCACGGTTTTGTACATAATCCAGAGAAATTTTAACAATCTCTCCTTTACTTGGTTTCCAACCAACTTCTCCAGTCTCGGAATTAACCCAGATACTGAAAGTGAGTTGAGATGCATTAAGTGCATCCGTCAGATCATCTGATGTCGGATTTGGATTACTTGTAAAGAAACTTTGCAACTCTGTAGCCTGTTGGCCAGTCATTGCTGCAAAATTAATAATATAACGTCCACCATTATCATCTTCATAAAAATGTGGATCAGTAGTCACTTTCACTTGGTAGTAATTACCGAGTTCAGTGCAAATAGCGCGTGATTGCGCAATCGAAATAGCAAATTGTTTGTCCATCTTGTTTCGTTGTATTTAGTATGCTTTACGTACATAATCTTTATATGGTGGAGCTTCAAAGTCCTTAGACCAAGCTACACCTAATACTGTACAAACTAAGTCTGCACAATAATTGTCATAATCCCTCTTAGAATATAAGGATCCATCTTCATTACAAAAGAAGTCACGGTTTATAGGTATAACCTGTACAACTTTCTTATTGTTTTGAAGATTGGCCTTCTTTCCAAGTTTGGATTGAAACTGCTTGTTGTATGTATTCCTTGGAGCCATACACTCATTGTTATGAATTCCAGATTCATGGAATATTTTTAACTCTCCGATAACCATTGTTCAAATTCTTCTTTGTGGGCAGAACCCTGATAAATATAAATATTCCTTCCAAGTGACACCTTAATGTCCCCCTTCTTGGTCTTAGTCACTGGCTTATATGACAAACGAGTAAGCCTGTCAATAAGATTCTCAACAACTTTACAACCATTACCTCCCATCCAGAGATCACCAAAATGAATCTGACGTGGTGGGTAATATTTCTTCTTGTTTGTTTTATTGTTCATAATATTATTTCGTTAAAAAATGATTTAATGCTGTGAGGTAGAAATTATGCAATAATTGTTGTAAAATTACAGGAGAATGTTGCCCCATACGTTGAACTTCAATTGGCATAATTTCTATCCTCTCCCCCTTCTTTTCATAAATGTACTCCTGTATCAGGAATATACATTCATCTTCTGTTACTGTCTCCTTCTTAATTATCTCCGCTACTTCCATCTCTAACAGGTAACATACCATTAGTAACCAAACTAATGAGCCCATTAAAATAATGAGCAACTCTCTTATACTCCTCAATCTTTTCAGCAGTAAGATTTTTGTACTCAAGAGTATCCTTGTTTGGAAGTGAAAACCGTCTTGCAAGTACAATTAAGTACTCAACAACACCAAGTTGACCATTTCTTTTATGAGCCTTCTTCAGTCTACGATACCAATTTACATCATGATATTCAGTTCTTGTAAAGTTGGCTACTGGCAAACTCTCTAACATCTTCAACTCAAAATCTTGAAGATCTTTAGTTCCCGGATGCTTTTCAATCACTGCTACTTCACCACCAGTTTTGTAAATACTTTCAACATACTTACCAAAAACCAATGACTTATGATTAGCAGCATATTGGTTAATAATATTACGAACAGGAGAATGCTCTCCTAATTCTGCTGCAAGTTGTTTTAAGAAGCCTGCAACTACTTCCTTAACTCTCCCACCATTAATGGGAAAATATCCAACAACACCATCCTTGGATGCTAATTGAACGTTTTTCAAATTTTTCAAATGTTCAAATTTTTAAACTTTAACAAAATATTTCAAAGAAGCCAAGTTTCTATGTGGCCCATCTTTTCTAAACTTTTTCTCTCCTGTAAGAGGTATTGGCATAACATTCAAGGAGAATGCATAAATAAAATTTCCATCACACCAATCTAATAATGGTTCAGGATAATACCTCTCTCTCGTTTTAATGTCAAAGACACCATTATAGTTAATTATCAATTTCATGTTCTAAATTTTCTTCATTATCTAATTCATATTGCAATAAATCAGCTATTGCATCATGTTCTGTTCTACCATATCCAATATAATCACCTTCATCGTAATTATCCCAAATAGCTGACCAATCATAATTTCTATCAGATATTGGAGGATACTCATAATATGTTTCAATTTTATTCATATCACAAATTTAAAATAATGGCTGGTTAGTTTCCTAACGTCATTTATAGACCTCATCCTAAGACAAGCAGCCATCTACCCAGAAAAAACTATTCATTCAAATACCGAAGAATATGATCAGGAAGATCATTCTCGGTAATCTTTTCTTGCTCCATCACCAATGTGATAAAATCACTTGGTTTTTTTGCACTAAGAAGTGCTGCCACATATAATAGAGGATATAAATCGCCTGCACCAACAATTACAGCATCCATTTGCTCTGTTCTCCACTCTTCAAAAGGAAGAATATCATCAAGATACTTTCCAACAATGATAAGTGTATAATGATCTAAATCTGCATCATTAAAACCAGACAATTTAATATCCGCTATTATCTCTTGATAAGTTCTCATAGCATGAATTTCATTTTCATTACTAATATTTTAATCCCACCAATCTTGAATATGATCAGCAAGTAGTTTCCAAATAAGCTTATTAGCCTTTTCTTGTTTTGCAAAAGATTCTGTTGATAGAAATTTCTCTACCATCTGTTGCTCTTTTTCTGCAGGTTTTCCATCATACATTGTAGTGATAACAATAACATTCATATCTTCTTGATGTTTCCAATCAACACCCCAATCACCATAAAGCTCCTGCATAAAATCACGATATTCACTATCAAAACTTTCATTAAGAGTCTTTTCTGCAAGATTACACCATCTTCTAATACAACTTGCTCTACCTATGTTACCAGCTGAATAACTGTAATCAGTTAACAAGAAATCTGCAGTCTTTCTAAGTTGGAATATAAATACTTCAGTAGCAAATCTATAATCCCAATCTCTCTGTTTCCAGAGAATAGGTAACCATAAGAATATATTCTTAATTTGCCACCATTTCTTTATTATCCAATATTTCATCTTTTGATTAATTTTAAATGTGAAAAAAATGCCCATTAACTACCTTTTCTTTCTTGAGAAAGAGTAGCATTGTATAAAGCAATCAAGCAATTTAACTGCTCTTGTGATACATTCTCAAACCTTACATGTTTGTCCATGTATGGCATGTCAACAGTTGTAGTATTCCAATATCTACAAGCAAAGTGATCTCCAAGAGAGTCTATTTCTGCTTGTGGATATTCTTGTTCTACTAACCAAACATTAGTGTCTTTCTGCCTATCTTCAGGAATAGGTTTTGGAAACCCGTACTTCCAGCCTGAAGGTGGATCAATTATTATTTGTTTTGTGATTTTCATGAGTGATTAGTTTTTTGTACCATTCTACAAAATTCATTAAAGTTTTCAATTTTGAAATCACAACGACTATGAGCAAGATCATCATGTACAAAATAGTTTCTGAAATGACTTTCCTCAAACTCCTCTAACATATTAGCAAGTTGATCATTAGTACAAGAGTGTATCTTACTCACTATAATTTTAATAGCTAAGTCTCTTGAAATATCATGTGTTGTTTTTATACTCATGAGTGATTGGTTTTAAAAGGTGAAAAAATTCCCCAAGCCCGCTAGATGAGTTGCTGTGAGTAATCTCACGCTTGGGGTAAAAGATGGTACACAATACACATCTATTGGAACTCACACTTGGTCATCAACCATCGCAGGGTAGTCCTGTAACCTCTAAGAGGGCAGTCAAAGAGCCTGTGTGTGGGTTAAGAGTTTAAGCATCAAAGAATGCAACATCCTTTGGCTCATTCGTCATCTTCTTATGTTTTAAGAGTACACTATACCCCCTAAATTTAACATCAACAAGTTTGGCCATGATTTTAGCCTTTTCCATTTGACTATCATCTTTGTCAAGCTTGTCAATCATTTTGTCAAGCACTAATTGGCTCTGTGAGTGTGTTTTTGGTTTTGCCATTTTCTATTTGTTTTATTAATCGTTTAAGTTTAATTTGTGATCTTTTGAGTTCAATGATTTCTTTTGGAACATTTTTTGTTAAAAAACCTTTTTCACCGTTTCTAATGTATCGCAGAACATAAGTATCACTTAAAATTTCTGCTGATTTTTTACGATACTCTTGTATATCAAACGCTTTATCCCTAATCTTTGGTTTCCAATTACTACGCAATTTAAAACGAATGTACCCCAACAAACCATTAATCTTTTTACAATTTGCTTTACTAATATTATCTTGTTCCAAAGTTTTAAAAGTTAAAGCACATGACATTGAACCTTTTAGACAATGTTTACAAGAATTCCTAATAGTGTGTTTATACGGTGCACTACCACGTCTCCAATTTCTCTCCTCAAGCACAACACCACATTTATTACATGTCTTTTCCATTTGAATGATTTTAAAAGTGAAAAATAGTACTGCCTACGAGACTCGAACTCGCATTTCCCATTGAAAAATGGGATCCTATTCCTGTTAGATGAAGACAGTACCTTGTGGAGCATTGGGGAGTCGAACCCCGTCCAGTTTATTGCAAAATAATAAGATTATACAGCTTTTAGGGCCAACCGTCAGTGACAGTGAGCATCCACCAAGTTATCTCTTAGAAATAACTAAACAACGTGTACTGATTATGCTGCTTGAGCATATTGGGTAACAAAGGCATCAGCTGCCTCCGCTTCTAAAACATCAAAGATGTTGTCTGAAGTTAGGGTAGATAATTCTACGTCTAAAAGTGTTGCTACCATGATTTAGGAGATGTATAACGTGTCTCCGCTGTCCTATTATTCATTCATACCTGTCAAATGCCAAATATGCCCCATACTATTTATCCGAATCTTCGTAAATTCCTCAAAACCTTACCTACACTGTTCCACTTACAGAGAATTAGTGTTCTCAGAATTCCAAGAAGTATTACAAAAACTACAATAGGCCATAATATGACCTCAACTACTTCATAAATGCCACCATCTAAATCATGATAACTTTTCCAAGTTACCAGAATACCTATAGCAATATACAAAGTACTAATAATTACCCAAGTTAATGGTTCCATATTTCTTTTTGTTTAAAGATTAATAAATATCTTACAGTAGCATCCCAACCACAAAATGTGCAAATACCATCAAAATCTGGTGCATTACACGAGGGGCAAGGCCCGTGTATAACCCAACTGTTAAAATGTATCTTCATTTTATTCTTGTTTTTCTTGTTTACAAAAAATGTGAAGAAGAGCCTAAGCCCTTCTCCACACCATCATTCACCTTAAAACCAATCAATTCTGTACCTGTGCTATAGATTCTATCAAAAACACAACTGCATAATTACCATTAGTTTCAAAGTAATTAAATTCATCAAGAATTTTTATTCCTTGATTATCTTCCAACCACTCATTGACCTTAAGTTCAAGATCAATTCTTACTGGAGATGTAAATAATTTATTCATCAGTATACATATTTCCGAGGTGTCAATGCTACCTTACAGCCAGCATTCTTCTGTATCTTAACCTTTTTCACAGTCTGAATACCTGTAGTTGGTGCACAACCTGCAGACAAGATAGCAATACTTAAGATTAATAATAGACTTTTCATGTTGATTCATTTTATGGATGAAAAAATAATAAAAGGATGAGTGTTGACCTTTTATGCGAGAATTTTAGAGTCATTTCTAACTCTTACACACACTTACAGTTACCCATAAGTATCTCACACGTACACACATTTAAAGCATGTGCTGCTACTGCATTGTTGGTTTATAGTATTCCGTTCAATACAAGTTCCTCTGGTAAGGATAAAGAGTCTCCCAACTCAACTTAGTACTTACTTGTTCAACTCACTATCAGTCTTGCGAACTTCAAGTATCTGGATATTACACCAGAATAGGTACATTTGCACCAACAAGCTCCTTGCAATTGTGCTTTTCTAATTTTTGGTTACAGATTTCAAGTCTGCTCCTTAAAGAAGGAAAGGATTCAGGTAATAAGAAGAAGATGCAAAGATTATAGAACCATGCTACCTTTTGAGTAGTTTAGATTCAACTTCTTCCTGTGTTCAGCTGCCACGCTTAATTACTGTAGACTACAAGCACCATGATATTTCTATCGAAGGTTAGTAGTTTCCTGTTAACAACTTCCCGGTTGGCAAACCAGTACTATCATTAACTAATGTAATTCTTATTGTGCTTTCACACTCAATCCCTCACCTGTTGAGGAATCTACAACACTGAGCATCACCCGTTAGGGCACAAGCTCACCATGCTGTAGATAGTACATTACCTTTCAGCGAAATGCATGATAAATCACACATCGCAACACACTCCCTTTAGAGTGTATCACTTTATCCCATTGCTGGATTATCCTTAAGGTCACGAAGGCTGACCTATAATTTTAGGAATTAAAACAAGCTCCTATTTCATTATCAAATGACACAAGAGGATCTCCTTGCCAAAAATGGTTCTTCTCAATTTGAGAAATTGCATGTTGCTTAAGAATTGGACCTAATACAGTGACCAAACTACTGTGTTCACCAACATCAGTAGTTACATGTTCAATTATAATGTACTGTCCATTGCCAGCAGTTTTTTTAAACGGGATGCCAGCAGTTGCCAATGCATTAGTGATTTCCCAACAACTACGAAGTCTTAAACAGACTACGTAAACAACTAATCCATTAATGTTAATGGATTGTATTCCAAAAAGCTTTTTCATTATATTTAAATTTTAAAAGTGAATAATCAATGTAAGAAACAAGCACCTAAGGATGCTACTGGCTTTAGCCAGCACCCATTACGTTTTGATTTTAGGTGCTTGTTTATAGGCAGCGGTAACCCCCTATTATTGTGGTAATTGGTCTACCAAGTACAAAATCATTGCAAAATTAGAAATTGTCATTACCAATAAGAACGCTGTAAGTGTTTTCAGTTCTGTGACATCTGCTACACAATCTTTCGTAGAAAGTTGTGCGAAAGCCGCTACAGTTCCAAAAATAACACCAATCAAAAGAATAATTACTAAAAGTACCATGTTCAAGTTTTAAAATGATGAAATAATAAGTTACAGCCTCTCTCTGGTCTAAGAATATTGGTATATATTCTTAATCCCTACATAGCTCCCACACCCTTTCTAATGGTGGTACCTAATTGTGTATGAAACAATTAGACAGCAGATTTAAAGTATTAATGGGTCGTGTGTTCCATTATTTACTGCGAGTTTGAGTTTACTGTGATGTCCTGTTTAATAGTAGGTCTTACAATGTTATTGCACACTAAACAGGTAAAATGTGACTCACGTATTCCAAAATTGAATTTCATATGAACAGTTATTTAAGGTTTTCTCTGCTCCAGCAACCAGCCTCTTTAGTTTATACACGGTGATAGTAAGAGTATTTCATCTTACGTCTTAGTTTGATATTTCCGTGTTGTGAAAAAAAAATAAGGGAATAGTTTACTCACCCTTGATATCCATACATTAATGGACTTTACTAATACAGTGCCTTAATTATAAAAGTTAAAGACATCTATAAGGAGATGACCACTCACGTAACTCTGGTCGCATGTGTGGATTTACCCGGAATATCACTCACAGTTTATGGGTGTGTAGTCCCACAGTCTACAGTATATAGACTACAACCAATACTAATAGGTCATCTATCAATTTAAAACTGTAAGTGATTAATCGTCCCTTCCTGTTAATTCAGGTGCCTATAATTGCTTAACACAATTTCAGTCATTTTCATAATCTACTGGTTAATTCCAGTGACTCCTGTGCTTATCACACAGTAAGGGATATTTTTAAGACTCAATTGCAGAGATTTCTCTCTCCCTTTGATCTTGAAGATGTTTCATATACTCGTACATGTCTTGATCTTTGGTAAGATGCTCACATTGAATACAATCATACATGTATGGAAAGCCTCTGTAGTTTTCACAAGATAAGTACACGTACTCTCCACGCCTGTCAATGATAAATCTGTAGATACCATCATTGTATTGTTTTGCAACAAATTTAATGTCTTCTGTTTTCATGTTTCTATTTTTAAGTGAACGAAATTTAGAATTATGAGTAAAAATGGGAGCTTGATTGATCCACATCCTTAGACGTTTCTTTAAGCTCAAACACCCAAAAGCTTAGACTTTCAATCAATCTCAATAGTACTTGGACTTAGAGCAAGAATTTCATTCTCTGTCCACAAGTTGCCGTTGAGTAGCCCTTCAAAGACTTGTCCCCAGAGTTGTTCACCAACTCTTCCGTTAACATATTCTTGTTCAACTCTTTTACGAGTAGGTACAAAAATACCAGAAGGTACACGATAGATTGTTGTTTTAAATGGTTTGTATGAATTATCCATTTGATTTATATTTAGGTTTGTGAATAATAATAGTTTAACTCCACAAGGTCTCCAGACATTTATGTCCTTGTAGGCGTGAGTATATGACGCCTCGTTGTTCAGCTTTACAGCCTACACCTTGAGCAGACAAGAAGGGGACTCGAACCCCCAACCTCTTCTTCATCACTTAGGAGATCAACCCTAAGTCAACCTATTACTATAATGATCAGTCATAGTACATAAGTTTACGATGAACAAGCGCGCTACCAATTGCGCTATCTCGCCATATTTGAAAAATTGGAAAATCCTATCCAAGAAGGGCAAAGACAAGCTGTGTAATAGCGGTCGTCTTTACAGTCCTTGGATAGGAGTATTTTGTTTTATTATTGGTAGTTTAGAGAATGGTATGCGATGGTTAATCACAAGACCAAACTCAAAGCCCACGTTTCAAAGCTCAATTCCAGACATATGCGCTTCCATATATTCTTTCATAGCTTCTTCAATAGAAGGGTAATGATACTCTAAACCGTCTACACCAGTATCAATGATGATTAAATCATAGATATCAGAGAAGTTGACCACTTCTCTAGCTTCAACGATTCTCTTGATCTCAACTAACTTGTTGTAAGTTGAAACAGAATCTAAACCGTAGCATTGGAAGCGTGCTACACACTTTGTGAAATTACTCATGTATTGTGAGTTTTAATTGGTTAATTAATGCTTTATGCAAACAATCCAGATAAATTGTTTGCACTTCTTACTAATTTTTGTTCTTTGAAAACAAAGAACATGTGACTTTTGTCACATTCTTTATGTATTAATGTTTTACTAAACACTAATACATTTTCACCATTTTTAATGGTGAAAGGTTGTAATTTCTTCCCTACTAAGAAATTCGCGGAAATGATTTCCTTTAGGGTTTTATAGTGCCCATCCCACCTTATCCTTTTTATTGGGGTGGAAATCATAACACCATTCTTAACAACCAACTTGTTTAAAAGAATCATAATGGTATATTAATTGGTTATTCTTCTGACTACCAATATTTAAGGCGATATTGGGAAAACCTAAAAACAAGACTTACACCCTAAGGTGCAAATCTTGCTATGGTATTAATAATAGTATTCCTCCCTCCACCAGCCTTAAGTTTAACGATGGATATTTACCAGCCTTCCCTAAAGAGTTGACAGCTCTTATTAAAGGGTTACTGTTGGACTTTTGGGGCAAGTTGTCAACCTTGCATGAATACTATTAATCATTAAGTGTATACTTTGAGCACAACTTACACCGTATGGTGCAAGTGTGCTAACTCTTCTCTCATTTGCTCTTCATAACGAGCAATCTGCTCTTCATTCTTTCCTTCTCCATCTCTGAAGAAGTTAAATTTTCTGCAGACTCTATCTGCCACTTCTGCCTTGAAATACCTATCATAATATGCTTGAACAGCTTCCTTACTTGGAGCTATTAACATGCACAATTCATGAGTGTATATTTCATTGATATGAAGATAATCAAGATCTTCAATCATTACAGACAACTCTTCTTTGGAAACATCATTCCGTAGTGCAAGTCCTTGAACTTGTACCTGTTTTCCACTTTCTGTTGTAATTTCAACAACATTACAAAAAGACAGAGTTACTTCTTTTTGTAATTCCAATGTCAATCTTGAAGAAAGAGTTGTACATTGTTCTTGGTAGTTATGACCTAAATACATGATTATCAGTTTTAATGATGAATTAATGCTTTTTGGCTACTAAGTTTTCATGAGCAAACTTAGATAAACTCGTATGTTACTATATTTGTGCAAATGTAGGATACATTGCATTGGCTATAGTATACCAAGATTGGAAGGCTGCTTTTTGACATCACTCAGAAGCATAACTGAGATAAGGAATGGGCGTTCACCGTCTAACGACAGTCCCACTCATAGTCTTCCATTGGACACAATGTTCCACTTGGAGACATAACCAAAACACTTTTCATGTTAGTTATATTAGGTAAGCTGAATCAGTTGATTTTCAATAGGTTAACTGATATAACCTGTAAACAAGAGAAGTTGAACTTATACTCACAATACTGGAATAGAAAACATTATTCATAGTATATTAGGTATAAGCCCGAAGGCCCCAACTAACACCCTAAAGGGTGAAAGCTGGTGTCTTGCACTTGTTAGTTAGCACGAAGCCTTTCTTGCCATCTTCTTGCGCCTTAAGATTGGTGCAAATGTAAGCTGGCTTTTCAGGGTCAAACTTAGTAGTAGTAACGATGAGGACTTCATCGCCATCTTTGTCAACGAAAGATGCGACTTTTCTGTCGCTCTCTGTGCTGTCAAACCATTCTAATTCGTCAATGTTGTTGTTCTTCTTAAAAGCTTTGTAGTTGTACATTTTCTTGTTTTTTAAATGAACCAACGGGTACTCCCGCTCGCAAAATTAAGGTGGGGTGCTTCAGAAGAGTGGTATCCCTCCAACTATATACACACAATTTTTTTATTTTTCTAAATTTTTTTTTACAGCATCACCTACAGCATCATTTGCTCCCTCAGTTACTCCCTCAAAAGTCAGCTTACAGCCTTACAAAATGTATATGAAAGTCAGGGTAAAACCTAACAAAGGACACTAAAGGGGACATGGTGTCTTATGTTAGACATGAATGAGTTATCCATCATTATGTCCTTGATAAGCACTTAGTGGAGGATATATCATTCATCAAGGACACTCTGTCCATGAGAATGTCCTTGATACCCGATAGGGTATAAAAACATCCATAGGCACTGCTTTTGTACCTGATAGGGTATAAAATTAGCACACAAAAAGTACAACATAGTGCACTTTGCACCTGTTTTTCACCTCCAGCAACTATTTTTCACCAAAAAAGTACAACATATTGCACTTCGTGATTTACGATATTGAAATTTTTCTCCCTGATTATCAAGGAGTTACAAACAAATTTCAAACTTTTTTGCAACTTCACCCTAATAAGTGGAAAAGATTACTTACCTTTGCACCAATGAACAACATACAAATAGCATTACCAGAAATTCCAGAATGGTTTCAGGAACTACATCCATATTCTCCAGAAGAGCAGGAAGTAAAATATGTAGAAGATGAAGAGGAAAATACAATTATTACTAAAGTCTTAAGGTCAGGAGCATTTTCCAATATTAATACAGACGAAAATAAGAGTGGATTCTATTATCAGGCATTCTCCTCTGGAGAATTTGGTACTGAAATGATTGAAATGACACCCGTAGAAGCACAAACATTGATGATGAAGATTACACATATCCAGGAAGAAAAGGAGAGAGATTACAAGAAGCACCAGATAGATGTTTATAAAAAATGGGTAAAAGCTTTTAAAAAAATGTTGCAATGATATTAACAGCCATACTCCTCCTACTTGTTTTCTTAATAGGATTTGCAAGAGGTAAGTATGTGGCTTATAAAGAAATTGAAGATGAACAATAATACAGGATGCGAACCTATTATATTTGAAACCCCACCAATAAATCTGAGATTAACACCTTGTGGTTGGGATATGCAGATTGATGATGATGGAAAGGTAACTACTAAGGTTACAGCTTGGAGATCATACTTAGGAGTACATATAGAAACAGAAGAAGAATTAGAGAAATGGAAAAACAATACACTTTAGAAGAAGACTTGGAATATTTTGGAATAGAGGTTCCAACACTTGATGAACTATTCCTTAATGGTGAAATTGATGGTCCTACATATGATGCACAAATAATAGCAGAACAATTAGGAGTGTGATAAAGAACAATACATCATTGGTACAAAGATTAGACAAATTACAAATGATGTGGCATAGACTTTTTGCAGGAACACAGAAGGATGTGAAGTGTAAGAAGTGTGGTGACTACGGATACAGATTATTATATTAAAAACTAAAAAATAAAAACAAATGGCAACAAGTACTGGTCCCGGAGGAAGACGGGGAAAACGGGGAAAAAGAACCACAACAAGAAGAGGTGGTGTAAGAGTTACAAGTGGTGGCAGATGTGCTGCTGGAAGATTAAACAAAGGTGGTGCAAATGTGAAGATTAAAAAAAGCCCACTGGGAAAATCAAGTAGAAAAAGAAAGTATTAACAAATAACACCTAAGCCCTTGGTTAGTTTGATTTACAAGGATACCTTAGGAACACAACAGGTAATAAACTTGCAGAGATGAGCAAAATGAGTAAAGAAACTTTACAGGAATTATGGGAATATGAGCAACAACTTAATATTCCTATAAAGTGGAGAATGGCTTATATCATAAATAGCAATGAAGAACCTGATCACAATATAAAAGAAGAAGAGGATAAGGCTAAGGGTTGATAGAGATGTCCCTCTTTAGGTGTAGGTAATGAGGAAATAAAACTGATACCTCTTACTGACGTACACTTCTGGAAGTTTAGTGATAGAATATTGGTTAGCTTGCAAAGCCTAAAATTTTGCGGGGGAAATCTTTTTATGTCTAAATGGATAATATTTATAATCATAACAATTCTATTATTCTTCATAACATACTTAACAATTAGTGTGGAGTGGTGGAGGTCCGCTGGTATGACAATAACCTTTATAATTATTTATATATACACACACATTCAAAAACTGAAACATGAAATACTTGAAAAAATTAGCACTATTATTTGCGTTGGTGATCTTTGGTTCCCTAGTTTCTGCACAGACAATTACTTGTGAAACTTCAAGAATAAAGCTTAAGGAAGGAATCAATATTATAATACCTGATACAACAATTAACTATACAGATTATAATAATTGTGCACAACCAATGGAATACACAAAACATTTTGGATTCACTTCCAATAGTACTGGTATGTTTAGAATGCTCATTGCTTACCCTTGTGGTAGTAACAATCCTTACACAATGATAAGGAGAGACTATGATTGGTCATTACATACAGCAGCAAGCTGTAATCATTCTTTTATTCCAAGAAAATGTAATTATTCACATCGTATAAAACCGTTTAAACCCAGACATACTTGGTTAGGTGTAACTGGAATGTGGGAACATCCTTCTATGACAAATAATGCTTGGGAAGCTCTTTGGGGTAAAGCAATATCAGCCCCAATATCCACATTTTCTGGACAAAAGTTTGACATCACATTTAGTAATTTCTACAATTTCCCAGACACCGTCTACATCTACATTGACATTCAAACACCAGGGAACCCACTAAAACTATCACCACCACTTTCTTCTATGCAGGATTCTTCAAGGAGTCCTATTCATGGAACCCAATATATTAACTACCTTGGACAGGTTATTGATCCAATTAATTATACAGGACTTATTATAAAAATTACAACCTATGAAGATGGTTACCAAACTACTGAACGGTATACAAAAACTATGGAGGTACACGAAATACCTTTACAAACCAAACACAACTAATAACCCAACAACCTACATAGACAAGTGGGGTGTGCCCTTAATCGCATTCCTTCCACTGATCTTCTTATTGGGTATGTTAACAAATACACTGTGGATACATTATCCAGTTCATGGATTCTTCCTGACTATGAAGATAGTATCTTTCATCTGGGTTTCCACAAAGAATAGAACGATAATTAAATTTAAAGACATTTAAAGAATGACAGAACAATTACAAGAGGCTGGCTTTAAAGAAGCTGGTGATGATTTTTGGGTACTACCTGTGGATGCAGGAATACTCTGCCTGAAGGATAAGGGAAACAATTATATCCGATTTACACAAAGGGTAGCATACATTGCTGGACTTGGTGAAGATGAAATACTATTTGAAGGAATATTGGATGTTCCTAAAATACTCAACATTATAGATCCAGAAACACACCCACTGGAAACTAAAAGTGGTGCACAAGGGCACTGGATTACAGAAGCAGGTGTACAACGCTTTGCTGACCATGATAATCTTGAGACACATAAAGTTAATACACTAATTAAAAATGCAGACCATGCCTACACAAAATCAAGACCCTCAATGTGATTGTCAAGAGGAGTGTCAATGTCAAAAAAGTGATTCACCTTATGGAAAACCTTATGTGAGCACCTCCACACAACAACTCCCCATACAAGGCACACAACTTGATCTATTTGATCATTCAGATATGGACTAATGAGTGCTTGGAAAAAGATTACAAAGACAAGAGATAACAGGATCCCCGTCAATACAATAGGACAGGTAGTAGATCAGGATAATGATTATTACTACCTCTCCTATTATGATACCAAAATACAGGTATTAAAGACTGATACCACAAATCATACTTCTCAAATAGGGTTAGTAGTGTCTTATAGGGGATTTCCAATTAACTATAAGATCACCGAATATATAGGTGACCATAAAACAGGCGCAAACACCTATACAGGTTTTACAGGTAAGCGTGTGAAGATTACAGCATTATCTGAAGATGATGCCTCAGACAATAACTTACAACAACACTATGATGTATATGTTGATCAATTAACATTCATATGACAATAGAAGATACCGCAGCTCTAGTACAATTCATTAATGATTCAGAAGGGACACAGTTCTTTTATGAAGCAGGAGATGACATTATATTAGACAACGAAACTGGAGAAGAAATACCAATTACACGGTTTGCAGAACAGTATGGAATGGGTGAGATTCATTTTTAATCCATAAATGTACTGATTTTGTAAATATTTTTAACTATCTTTGCAGAAATGACAGAAAGAACAACAGTGGCAACTCTGGTAAAGAAGGAATTTAGCAGGAAGGAATTCTTTGAGTTCTACTTCCAACTAAGGAATTTGCAAATACCAAAGAACCAGAAGTTAACAACAAGAGAAATACAATTAGCAGCAATAATCTGTACCAAGCCTAAGAACTATGTTCTCGATACTAAGAAGAGTCAGGATGGTAGGTCTAAGAAGTACCAACTATCAGAGGACCTTGGTGTAACAGCAACAGGAATATACAAGATTCTACAGACACTTGAGGATAAGGGCATTCTAAGAAGAGATGAAGACGACTTCATAGATGTTCACCCAGCAATCAAGAATATTAAGAATACAGTAGATAATCCTGTAACTGTTAATTACACAATAAGAATGAACATAGATGACAATAATTAAGGAGTTTGAAAGAGCAGTTGATGGAGTTTATGATAGATTTCTCCAACCCACAAGAATGATTCTTGGTACTGACAAGTATAATGATCTTAGAGAAGCATTATCAATACCAGCATACTTACCATTAGGGCAGTATTGCGGAATACCAATACTTATAGATCCAGTAAATTTGGATAGGATATACTGTGAAGGATATATACCAACAAGTAGCGGAAGAGTTCCAAGTTACGCCTGAGCAGGTGGAACATTGTTGGAAACACCAGTGGAACTTTGTGTGGGACAACCTGCGCTTTCCAAATAATCCAGCAATACTCGTAAATAAGTTAGGTACCTTCTCTGTGATGGATAGTAAACTAAATGACATCATAGACAGGTATGAGAAATACATAGAAAGGCACCCTTACAGGGAGTCTTCCAAGATTAGATTAGAGGTTTATAAAGACCTCAAACAAGCAAACAACAATTACAAAAAGAACAAAATAATTAAAAAATGAAAGGAATAGGAAAAGTAGATGACATTTCAGCAGCAAGTAGTGACTTAGTACTACCTGTAGGATTACAGGAAGATAAGCTTGCTAAAGAACTTGCAGAGCGCGCAGAAAAGATTCAACAAGATGTTGAGGATTATAACAAGAACCTTAACAAGATTGATAAGCAGTTTAAGAAAATTAAACTCTTGGGGGCACATGTTATTGTCCGCTTACAAAAGGAGGACTACGTTAGAAAAGACACAGGAAGCTCCTTCTTAGAGGGAACACAATCTTATAATAAGATTCCAATTACAACTGAAAGGGGAAACACAACAGAGATTGATAACCCACTTCCATACTACTTCACTGGTGTTATTTGTGCACTTGGAAACACAGTGACACAGACACCCGGATATGCAAACCTTAAGGTAGGAGATACTGTAAATCTTTCATGGTTTGATCTTCAGGCCCAGAGGTTCTATCTGGATAAGACTAAAGTAGATGTTATGGGTAACCAGTCTATTGAGTATCTCACGGAAAGCAGTAGTCTCTTCCCCAACTATGAGGGTTATTCAAAGGTTCATGTAGCAACAATAGAGAGTGTAAATGTTTAAACAGATACTTGAAGGTTGGGGTAATAAGATCCTTGATGAATTTAACCTCTTGGATGAGGATACAAAAAGGATGGCAAGACAACGCCTTGAAGTATGCAATACATGTAAAGTGAGAATAAAGAATTCATGCAGTACAAAGAAACAGACAATACACAGAAAGACAGGACAACTTGTAGGGGGATGCGGATGCAACATAGCTGCAAAGACTCTATCCCCAAGCAGCGAGTGCCCTGCAGCAAAGTGGCCAGTATAATAAGTAAACCAGAGTATTCATGGGTGTGGAAAAAACACACTCATGAACTCATATACATTGAACATGGCTCACATAAAGATTGAGAGATTTAAGTACACACAACAAACTACAATAGGCAAGATATACTTAGGCGATAAGTATCACTGTTATTCGCTGGAAGACACACTACGTCCTCCCTTTATAAAAGTTTATGGTCATACTGCTATCCCTGCTGGTGTATATAGTTATGAGGTTACTTCTTCTCCGAGGTTTAAGAGAGACATGATACTCATATACAACACCACAGATAAGACACTGGAATCCCAAGGTATATCATTTTCAGGGCTCCGAATCCACGGAGGCAACAAGCACGAGCACTCACATGGATGCCTACTTGCGGCATACAACTACAACCCTGATGATGATGACGACAATATTGAGGAGACCACCATCCAAGGTACTGCTGAGAAAGCAATTACCAAGTGGGCTAATGAGCATGGTGGATGTGGTACTATTGAGTTTGTAAACTTACCACAATTATGACAGGAGAACAACGAGAACAAGTAATTGATGCTATAAAAAATCCAAAACATAGTATCACCTATTTCTTATTAGATGAAACAGAAGAATTCAAGGTAATAGGTGTTCCAATGGCAGGTGTTTATGTAATTCCAAAGAGTGAAGTTGTTTACGAAGTTAACTTGGATCCTGATGAAACATGTGACCCACTATTGGGTATGAAGGTTACAGAAAAGTTTAGAGCAGAACTTAATGAACAATGTAGACAAAGAGCAGCCCTTAAAAAAGAGTATGGATATGGAAAAGATAACAAATGGACAAGAACATTATGATACGATAATATCCAATAATATACGATAATGAGACTATGAGAACATTCAAATCAGTGGATAATTTCCACATAAACAATAGGGGAACAGCATATGTCATCAATCTTGATAATGATAAAACAGACTTTGAAGAATTACGAAAACTTAGAGCGTCACAAACAGAGATACAGATAGATGAGAAAGTAGGGAAGATTGTTGGAATTGAGGTTCCAATGGTTAGGGGATGTACATCAATTATTCTTGGATAATGTTTTTTGACCTACAGAATGAAGAACCAGTAGTAACACCTGAAGGATTATATGTAGATGAATTCAAGGAAGTTTGGGATAGAGCAGAGACAAAAGATTTAGCCCATAACTTCTTCGCATACATATACCACACTGAGAATCTTAATTCCCAATATGCAAACCTTGATAAACAAGAGCGTGAAAAGGAATGTAAGAAAGATTATCTGAAGAAGGTTCCCTCATGGCCAGAGCCTAAATGGCTTAAAGCTGCAAGAACAAAGTATAGGAAGTTTCAAACCACTCCTGAGATACGTGCACTTGATGCTGGATTAGAACTTATGGACAAACTATCTACCCATTATAGGACCTTGGACTTTACTGACAGGGATGATAAGGGTAAGCTTGTTAATGATCCTAATCATGCTATGACTGCAATAGGGAAACTTGAAGCTACTGTTAAGAGTATGAAAAAGCTTAGGGTAGAGGTTGCCAAAGATATTGATCAACTTTCCCAAGAGACTTATGGAGATAAGGAACTAAACATGTTTGACAAAACAATATGATAGACCCAGCTGCTGCACATATTTGGAAGATTGAAGATCTTATATCAGAGATTCCTCAGGTACATCTTGAAAAAGAAGAAAAACTCTATGGTAAACTTTCTCCACAAGTATACCAAAATCCTGTTGCAAATCTGCAATGGGATTACTTGTTTTTCAAAGATTCAAGTATTTTCCAACCTGCAGCAGATGCCTATAGGAAATCCAAAGAAGCAGCAAGAGGTTCTAGTAGGAAAGCAACATATACTCCATACCTAAAAGGTACGCGCTCTTATAGAGAGTTCTGGAAGCAAGAACGTGAGAGGTGTATTCACGGATATGAGCCAGAAATTAATGGTAACCCTTGTGGTATCCGTATATCAGGTGAACACTACTTCTACCTCAACTTCTGCCCTATAGGTAGAGTTGGGATTGATGAGAACACTGGTCTTGAGACAGAAGTTGTTGACTTTCCAATGTTCTGTGCAATGGATTATTACTGGTTCTTAGAATTAGAAGCCAGAGAGAACCCTAAACGTTATAATCTCCCAGCTGAATATAGAGGGCATATCATTCTTGCTAAAGCAAGAAGGAAGGGATGGTCTTATAAGAATGCAGCAGGTGCAGTATGGAAATACAGCTTTGTCCCTAATTCTAAAGTCCTTATTGTTTCAGAGACTGGTGAAAAGTCTGCTGATACATTTGAAAAGTGCCTATCCTATATTGATTTCCTCACTGATTATACAGAGTTTGGTGGTCCTACTATATATAGGAATTACCAACCCAAAAAGGCAGGTGGGATTAAAGCAGGTGTTAAGGCTAAGAAGAGTGGTGCAGAAAGAGGTAGGAGATCTGTTATTGAAACAGTAACCCTCTTTAACAAGCCTCATTCAGCATCTGGTAAAGGTTGTGCAAGAGTAATATTTGAGGAAGCAGGAGAAGTAAAACGGCTTAAGGAAGCTTGGGCATTTACAGAACCAACCCTAAGGTCTGGAAAGTTCTTGAAAGGTATTGCAATTATCTTTGGAACTGGTGGTGACATGGATGGTGCTACTCAGGATTTTGCAGATATGTTCTATCAACCTACTAAGTACAAGCTGAAAGGTTACAAGAATATTTATGAGACAGGTGCTAAAGGACAATGTGGATTGTTCATTGCTGATATGTGGTTCAGGGAAGGTGCAACATTCACCAACCTAGATGGAGCATCTTATGATGCAGTGGATGCTAATGGAAACTCACGTCATTGGGTAGCAGAGATTGATCTCAATATTGAGAGAATAGCTTCAAAGGGAAAGGATAAGAAATCTTATAACACAGATCTTACACAGTATTGTAAAACTCCTTCAGAAGCATTCTTGGTACCAGAAGGGAATATCTTCCCTACTGCAGAACTCTATCAGCGCCTTTCACGTCTGACATCTAATAATGAATTCAGACTTCTTGGTACTGTTGGAGAATTGATAACTGTAAAAGGAGAAACCAAGTTTAAACCAGATTTAGAGGGAAAGCTTCAACCTATACAGAATTTTCCACTTAAGGAAACTGATGATCATGAAGGTGCTCTTGTCATCTACGAACATCCTATTGAAATTCATGGGCTTATTCCTAATGATGCATATATAGTTACCATTGACCCTATTGGCATAGATGCTGAAGGTGGACAGTCACTTGCATCAATATTAGTGCTAAAATCCTGTAATTACCCATTTGAAATGGGGCATGATGAAGTGGTAGCTGAATGGACAGGTAGACCAAAACTAGATCCTATGGACACCATTCATAATATACTCCTGAAACTATCAAGATACTATAATGCACAAGCTACACATGAGAATGATAGAGCTGGGAAAGCAGTAAGGGAATACTTCATTAAACATAATGAATTTCATCGCTTAATGAAACCACCTGCCTACCTCATAGGGCAGTTTATGGGAACATCAAGAACATTACAGAGACAGACAGGTCACTCTATGGGAGCTGAGAAGCTTAAAGAGATGGGTGAAATATATACTAATCAGTGGCTTAGGGAGGAGAGAAAGAATCCATATACAGGAGATACAGAAACCAACCTAGATCTTCTTTCTTCTAAGCCCCTTATTAAGGAACTTATACAATACAACCGGAAAGGTAACTTTGATAGGGTACTGAGCCTTATGGGAGGTATTATACAGATGAGAAATCATCATAAAGAATTTATTGAAAAGGCTAAAGACGTAGATCAGGTGATGGACTACTTCATTTCCAAGATGCCTGAGCATATAAGAAATCGTAAAAATGCTATATCGAAAACCAAAACAACAACTGAAGTTCACGAGCAAAAACAAACAATGGCGAGTGGACAGTATGAATTATCTGTGTAGTCAGGCAGACGAATTCTTCTATGCTAATTGGGAAACCATGTGGAAGAACTATCGTGCATATAATGCAGATTATGACCAAGATGACTTCCAGAAATTCTGTGACCCTTTGGGTTTAGATATAGGTACAGGTAAGGATTATGTACAAGCCTTTAACCAT
>Ga0209756_1001247_pt1 | contig 23743 bp, 34 predicted proteins | sample ETNvirenome_6_85_FD_184071 | JGI IMG/M metagenome (GOLD analysis project Ga0209756, IMG submission 184071) | Marine viral communities from the Pacific Ocean - ETNP_6_85 (SPAdes) (version 3) | ecosystem: Environmental > Aquatic > Marine > Oceanic | place: Pacific Ocean | collected 2013-06-19 | reverse complement strand
TGTTGCCGAATTTCCCCTGTTGCCGTTGACGGTAAAATCGGACAACTGAACAAAAAACTCATCGCTGGTTGGCGACCACTCCAGAATATCGTGACTGCTGCTGTCTGTTGGCGTTATAACTGTCATCCCCAGTCCCGCACCTGCCAAATGAACACCCTCTCCACTGTCAGGAGTTCCGTGTAAGATAATAGTCGCTGAGGTGGTAAACGTCCCGCCCGAAAGCTGGACCTTGCCACCGTCATCTTTAACAGCGTCGATAGCTTCTTGAATTTGCACATCATCGTCGGTTCCGTCACAAACGTAGTCAGCACTCCCTTTTACGACAGGAGGTGCGTCGAGCGCGGCGACAACCATCGAAGCCTGCTTGCCCCTACTTGACCCATATCGTCCTCTAAGTCCCATAATTCATCTCCATTACACCAAAAGAAAAGGCTGCCACCACAGAAATGCGGTTGACAGCCTCTATACAAGCGTCGTGGTATAGCACTCTGGCCGGAGCGACCGGCCATGTGCTTGCTCTTTTGGTTTAATTAGTTTATCTCATACTGTCCCTATTAACACACTCACCTTAAAATGTCAAGATAATTCTGGATACGACATGTCTTCTTTAGCTTTTCGACGTAAAGTTTCGCAATCACGACACCAATTAGGTTCCTCGTAACCCGTAAGTCTATGGGGTTGATCTGCGCGAAGCGAACCATCACTGTTAAACCAACGATCATACTCGTCTTGACACGCCTTACACCTATCCATCACCACTCCGATTCTCTCCCCACCAAATAATAGCATCTATCACATCCAAACCATACGACCACTCGTTCTCAGCCGTACAGCCAACCACAATGTCGTCCACCGCCTCCACCATGCCCAAGTCAAGGCCATGAAAGCCCATGCTCACCATCTCGGTCGTTACCGCTGGCCTACCGCAACTCATCGAAGTCCTCCGGCCCACTCTCAGCCTCCCAGTCATCGTCAACCTCCGGCTCGTCAGGCAGCGGACCACTCAAGCCCACCAGTGGCCCCGGCTTCAAACATCGCCACGTTACCCATGCGCCCAGCCAACAGCCGCCAAGTGTCCCTAATATGCAGATGCCTGCCAGTGCTATGCTATCCATTACGTCTCCTTATCGCTTCAAGCATTCCCGTCTGCCCAAACACCTGATCTGAAATATAATTACTTAAACCACCAGCCGATTTAACTTTAGCCTTAAACTCAGACTGGCTCCGCACACACTCCTCCTGGAAAGCCACACGCTCTGCCAGACGGCGAGAATGAAACTCGTCATAAAAAGCCTTGTACGGACTATGTGGGGCGTCATCCATATCGCTGTCCCTTATATTACCCAGACCTGACACTACTCTCGCATGGGACCCACATCGTCACCCATGTCCTCAAACGTATCCACCGCACCAGAAACACACAGCCGCTCGTCAAACGTAAGATACTCACTCGCGTCTACCACCCCTACCTCCTCACCCACCTCACCACTCTCCGACAACTTAATCACCATCTGCCACGCTATCGCCAGACTCATCACGTCGTCGTCATGCTCGCCAGGCTGAGCCGTCGCCTTGCCCATCTTGTCGTACACAAACACCCGACACTGATGGACCGTCTGCTCACTCCATACACTAATATCCCTGTCCCTTATTGCCTTACCCAACTCCGTCAACATCTCGCCACGTGTCACACGGTCAGTTCGCCAGCCCAAGCGAGCCGTCTGCTCGTTATACACCTTCTCGAAGCGATGCGTGTTGTAAATGTTGCGATAACCACTACGCTTCAAACTCTCGCGAACCGCACCGCCCATCGTATTGTTGATCTCTGGAGCCAATAACGCATTGTTGTACCATGTCGCCAACGATACCAAGTCGTCCGCAAATACGTCTGTCGTCATGCGGCCACTCAACTTAGCCACCACGTCGCCACTACGCACCTCAATCACATGAGCGCTGCTAGAGTCAGGATCCTTCGCCTCGTCCGGCTGCAAACCCTCTGCAACGTCCGCACCGATAGCGTACAACTTACCCACAACTGGCGGCTGCCATATTTCAGTGTGACCTGAATCGTCGTTTACCACCCCTGTCGCCGATATGGAACCAACGATACTGGGGGGGACCGCCCCCTTCGCCATAGCTGATAGTGCTGTCTGGTTGAATACCGGGCGACCACTCACCAGAAACGCCTCCTCGTCGGTCGAAGGATACTCTTGCTTGAACATGTCGACATTGCCGCCGCAATCGTTGGCAATGGTAAGCCGCCGCCATAGTATTTGGCCATCGGTCAAGCCGTGTAGCTCCTGGAGTTCAACCTCGTCGTCGTCCATCATAAAGCCACGCGGCACATCAGCAACGCTATATTCGTGGAAGCTATGCCAGGGCAGGAACAACGGGTAGAAGTCCGATTGGCCGCGCTTGGCTGCTATCCATCGATCATAGAATACGCCGCCCAACCCATTGGCGGTAGATTCGAGGATTACAGCCGTATCGGTTGCGTTGTCGCCCTTTGGTATGCACTGCATAACAGACAGTAAAGTCTTCTCGGCATTGGTCCAAAATGCCACTTCCGAGCCATGAAAAAAATGTATCGTCATCCCCCGGCCTAGATTCTCTTTCCCTGCCGTCTTAACCAGCATACTCGAATGATGCGGCGCGTCGTAGGTTATTTCTTTTCGGCTGCTGTACTTCTCCGGCCTGGGCGTTGCGTCCGTCTCCTGGAATCGGCGGTACTTGCGGAAAATTTCGATCGACGAGTCGTCGTCATGGGCTGACATTAGCGCGTTGCGATTGGCTCGCTGGTTGCATTGGCAATATTGCCAGGCACAACCATAAGTTGTCATTCCTTGCTGGCGGGCCTTTAATATGATGATCCTGACCGGCTTACCCTGCGACCGTTGCCACCTGATCACGTCATCAAGTTTACGTTGAGCCTCGTTAGCTTCCAGCTTGCAGCACTGTCCCGCTTTGTCCGTAATCTCGCACCGGCCCGCAATCCAGTTGATCGGCTCGGCCTCGAGTGCTTCCAGGGCTAATTGTTCAGATATGGGCAAAAATCAAGCCTCCAGACTGGCGTCAGTTGATTGATCGTCGGTCGGTTGGTCCTGTGGTGCCTCCAATTGCGGCACGCCTTCCACCCTGGCGAGCATCGCCCGCATCGCCGCGCGCCGCTCGCCTTCCGGTAGCTCGGACAGCGCCGGAGCAGATTCGGCTTGAGACACCGACGCCTCGACCTTCTTAACAATCGGTCCTTCGTCGCGGTCCAGTGCTTCCTTTATTCGCTGCCAGTCGCCGGATCGCATGTCGTCGATGTACTGATACGCCGTTTGTTGATTGATGGGTAATGTGTCTCGGTCAACGGCGGCGAACTCCTCCGCTGTCATCTCGCCGAACCGCTGGACATGACACCAAAGGTTCAACTTAGCTTTTGGTGCACCTTTGGGGTTGGCTACGTGACCGGGCTTAAACCTGGTTGCCTTGCCCTTCTGTAGATTGGCTAGGCTGTTCGGATGAATCGTCGCCTTTTGGGTTGGTGATTCCGAGATCATAAAACTCCTACTTATGAACAAGACCTTCTATGTCTTCTTTAACCATATTGGAAGTATAGCTGGCGAGAATTGATAGTCAAATTATCGAATTATGCCAAAATGAGCCTAAAACGTTGGCGTGCAAGGGCTTTATCTGCGATTCCGGCCATAATAGGCATTATTGGCACAGCGATTTCATAACAAGGCTGTAAAAACGCCAAATGTTAAGATAGGTAAGCTAAAATGTTAAGATAGGTAAGATAGAGGGGTTTAAAATGACTATATAGAGAGTGTACGAAAAGGTGTGCCAATTATGCCAGTTATGGATAAGTGTAGTGATAATAGGCATTAATCGGCATTATTCAATAGTGCCAATTATGTGCCAATTATGCCAGTTATGGAAAAACATAGATCAAATCAACATAAATATTAAATAAATCAACGTTTTAAGTCGATATAATTTGACAGAGCGGATTTGTGGTGTATAATTAAGACATAACAGCCGGATGCCGGCAGAAAGCGAGGCGATACCATGATAACACTGGACCAAATTACCGAAGCATTAGAGGCAGACGATTGTAAAGGCTTTTGTCTGTCTTGTGGAGCAGAGGCCTGGGAGTGTGAGCCAGACGCTAGAGCGTACGAGTGCGAGGAGTGCGGCGAATTCAAAGTGTACGGCGCTGCAGAGTGTTTACTTCTGAGGGCCAGATAACCGGCCATATATAAGACTGCCCCCGGGCGCATGCCAGCGCCCGGGGGCTTGAACCACAGCTTACAAGGAGCTATGATCATGAAGGATGATACCACGACACAAGCCCCGATACAATGCCGGGCAATATTCACGAAGTACCTGGGACCAACAAACCATCGGGGATCGATGGTGAAGGCATACGATCAGGAGGGCCATAGCGTCACTCTTGATTATAATTGCGCATATCATACCGACGACATCCACTACCAAGCGGCCCTGGCACTACTGGCCAAAATGGGCTGGCGCGGCCCTATTCGCGGCGGCTGGACTAAAGAGGGCAGTGTTTGGGTATTTGTACCGGAAGGGGGCGAATAATGAAGCACCGCGCGATAGAGCAAGCAATTCGCATCCTATGCCGCCATCATCAGATAACCCCTGACTTTGGGGGCGATCTGGTGCGGCTGTATCTGGCCGGAGCGCGGATATTTGAAGGTAGCCGGGCAGCGTGCCGGGCTTATTTATTGCAGAAACAGTAAACCACTAAATGAAAGGGATATTATGAAGATCGACGTTGCAAGGTTCCAAGTTGGCTCGATGAAATGCGATAAGGTTCTCGAATTCGACTCTAAAGAGTCTGCGTTAGCGTTTATCGAGGATAATCAACCCGAATCTACAGACTGCGCCAATTACTACTGGCAGATAATGGATAACAAGCCCTCCCGCAATATGTTGCCAACCTCCTTACGAAGACCTCCGTACACGGTCTACGCGCTCATTCCCAGAAACGATAAGGAGATCCCGAAAGCAGATAATGGATAACGGGCTGGACTATACCAGCGATATAGAGCAGTGGGTTTTTGATTTTCAGACAGATTATTCAATTGTAGGAGCTTAGGCAATGATTAAGTTAAGAACAACAAGGGCAGGCTATAAAAAAGAGACTTGGGAACAACAACGGCGGCATGGCCGGTACAACCCCGCGACAGTGGCCCAAGTTGGTCGCTGGTCAATGGTTATTGGTGCCGGTGAAAGCGACACGGTTCGAGCGTTCAAAGAGCCTGGGAGCGATGTAGTGGTCATATTAACCTATAATTGGGGGCTGGAGTATGCAGGGCTGGAGCTATTCGACGCTGGCGAGTTGGTCGGCGAGGTATTTTTACAAAGTCCTGATGATCTTGGGGAGCTTATCCCTAATTTTTTCGACCTGGCAGACATCAATAAAGCGAAACATCTGGCAGAGTATATCTATTAAGCGGCCCCGGCCCCCGGCGGGTTCGAGTCCCGCCGCCGCTTTTTATTTTGGCTGGCGTGTTGCTGGCTGTAACCCTGGGGGGAGAGGTATAGAGCGATGAGCGATAAAGCTACGGAAGCATTAGAGGCATTTGGGCAGATCAAAAGCCAATATAACTTCTTGTCAACAGCTACGCATGAGGAGTGCAAGGCGTATATTGACCGTGTGTTAGACTGGTGGAATTTTAAGGGCTTGCCGATTGTTACGGGCAAACCTACGCCGGATTATCGTATTAAATAAGCCCTAGCCGCTAAGGACCAGCGGCGTAGGGCGTAACCCTGGGGGGCTATAGGAGCGTATATTATGCGCAAGTTAGTGTATTTATGCAAGTTAGTGTTGGCTTTTAATTTGGGCGTGCTGGTGGCTTGCCTGCTGGCAGGTTGTACGATCCAGGCCGATGTCTATTGGCCGGGCAAGGATCGGCTGGCGGCGCGGCGTGTGGTGCACGAGAAGCAGCCCATATCTTTCCAGGATCGTCTGGACATGAGGGCGGCTTATCGCGCGGATCGGGGGGCTGAATAATGGCAGCTTGCCCAATTTGCAAAAAACGCGGCATTGATATTGGAAAGATCGTCCGGCGCTGGTATAGTTGCACCTGTTGCGGCGTGTCATATTCCAGCCGGATATTAACCGAGGCAGACCAGGCCGTGATTGACGGCGATCTGGACGCTGTGGAGTTTGTTAAGGCTCCGCTAGTGAGTATAGGCCCATCGGGTATCGGTGGCCCGTATCAGAAGGAGATTAAGTAATGAAGCATAATAATGTAGCATTGGCAGGCGATATCTTAAAAAATGTTTGGGACGATGACGACTTTAGCGTGTCTGAACATGCAGAAATCGAAATCGAATCAGACAAGTATTACTTGGTGATGTGGCCAGAACATGTCCGGCTGCCATCGTATAACGGTGACTGTGCAATTCACGGTCCATTTAACACTGAGGCCGAAGCAATGGACTATCGGCCAAACACTGTGGCTTACAGATAACCCCTTGCCCCGGACTGGTTCGCTGGTCCGGGGTGTTTTTTTATAACGAGATATAATGCCAGTAGATAAAATAAGATTAGCAGTGATCCGCGAGCGCGATCGCCGGGGGTTGAGTAATGCGGCGTTGGCGCGGATGGTGTCGCCAGCGGTGGGCAGGACTACGCTGTATCAATGGCTAAACAATGAGAAGTCTATGACAGCAAGGAAGGCCAGCGCTGTTCTGGACGCGCTTGGTCTTAAAGTTCAGGGTGGACTTGATAAGTAATTGTGGGTTTGCCGCGATTGTTTTTCGTTTCTCCTTTTGCCACATATCCATTATCTTGCAGGCTATCTAGTATCATCCTGAGCCGGTCCGCGTTTTTAATCTTACCCTTTAATCCTCTCCAGCATTCCCTAAAGCTAAATTCCTCCACGCACTGCCGTTTAATCCAGTCGATAACATATTCGGACAGGGCGGTGTCTTCGTCTTTCTCCATCATACCAAACGTTATTTGTGCCTGGTCGAGAAAGTATTGCGATAACCGGATCGCGTTGGCCATTGTGTAGTCGCTGACGGGTACGGCTTCGGGCTGTGCTTCGATTGACACGTGCAGCAGGCCAGCGAGCCGCGCGGCGGTCCCGACGAGCTTATGCGCCCAGCCATACATCGCGGACAGTTCGGCTCCGTCTTCGAGTTGCGGCTCGATGATCTGCCGGAATGCGTCCAGGCAGGCATAGGCTGGCTCTGACAGGGTAATGGTTCGCGGGGTTTCGGGTAGCTTGACATCCATCAGTTGTGTTACGTGGTCGGCGTAGGCGGTTCGGACATCGCGCGGCACTCGCGGCTCTCTGCCGGTCCTGCGACCTACCAGGCTCTTTGGCAGGCAGAACAGGAACCGAGCCAGCAGGCCGCATTCTCGGAACGATTCATTGTCTGCTATGCGGCGTAATACTACCGGTTGCAGGGTGAGGCAGACGCTTATGGCGGGCGCGAGCATGTTAAGCGGTTCGGACGACTTGCGGTTGATCTTGATGGGAGTGCCAGTGTAGGACTGGAGCATCAGGTCGATATTCTCGATATTGTTGTTGTATCGGCCTGCTAAGGTTTTGAATATACCGCCTTCGTCGCTGAACATCCCCATACGTTCCTGGTTAAGTGACATCTGGTTGGCAAGTGATTCGGGCGTAATGTCCTGACACCAGTAGCTCGGCAGGCTGAGGCACTCGGTTTCCTTCTTCGATTCGTAATCGTCGATGATCGACTGGTCCACTTCCCAGGCTGCGCCGTCTTTGCTGGACTGTGAGGTGCGGAGCTTGTCTATTTTTTTGTCGATGGACTTATTCTTGCTGATATTGCGGTTCACTTCCGGCGTGAGTTCTTTATGTTGTTTGGCTTCGTAGTCTACTATCGGCTTAATCATCGCGTTAATAACCGCAGACTTCCGTTGCCCGGTCTTCATCGCGACGCAAGGCCAGATGGATAGCGACTCGGTGTAGCCGTCCTCGACTTCGACCTGGTATTGCTTCTGGCTCACAGTGCCGAGCATCCCTAGTGCGACGCAGCCAGCCATCGCCAGTGGTGTTTCGGTGTGGGTGGCGATCCCTTGCGTCATTTCTGCCAACCAGGGGGGAAGAACCTCTACGGGAAACTCGGTAGTATCTGGTATGGGGTCGGCCAGTGCGACAGGCGGCTCGGCGAAGACTTCCTCCGGTGTGGCTTCTGGTTCGGCGGGCGCGTTGCGGCGTGGTGCTGCTGCGCCTCCGGCCATGCCTGATTCGATGGTGGCTTTGGTTTCGCTGCGGCCCAAGCCTGCGGTAATAGCGGCGTTGGTGAGTTCCTGAACGGCGTAGTCTCGCTCGATGATACCAGCGGCTATATGTTTGCCGATCTTAAAGGCTGCGGTGTTCAGGGCGTTATTGCGTTCGCCTGTAGCTGCGGTGGTGATCCGTTCGCACTCGCTGCGCACGATAGCGTTGGCCAGTTTGCTACCAGCCAGATAGTGCGTGGGCGTGGGCGCTGCAGGTCGTGGCTTAGTACTGGTGAGCTTGCGGACCAGACTGGCGGGCAGATCGGCTATCGGTGTATCGGGGCTGGTAGCCCAATCGTAGATATGGCCGTTGCCTGGATGTCGGCTGCCAGCATAGACGACTTGACCACCTTCGCCTCTGGTGTCGTATTGCGGCGCGAGCTTGCCGGTAGAGTTGCCTAATGGCTGGTCGGTATAGTAGTAATGATGATAGCCGGACTTGGTTTTAATCATCAAAGTTAATGGCAGGTCAATACCTATCTCGGTGTCCTGGTCGATGACTAAGAGGTATTTGCTATCGGGGGCGCTCGCTGAGCCGCATCGCACACCGACGTTGCCAACAGCAGCTTGCTTGAGTGCGTCGTCCAGACTCATGCGGGGCGCAGTGGTCCAGCCCGGCTGGGTGGGTATCTTGCCGTTGAGGGCTACGTAGCTAAAGCCCAGGTCGTAGCCGAGCTTGATATTGTCGGCGAATGTCATAGCTGCGTTTCCGCTTGTAAATTAGCAGGGTTTAGTTGCTGGTTCTTTTCCCAATTGATTTTTAATTTACAAAAGGCTTCGACTAGGATGAGCCACTGGCTGCGGTCGATAATGTATCCTGATCCTTTTGGGCCGCGTTCTGACATGATATTCCAGCCGAGTTTTTTAGTAGCCCTGACATGGGCAGCGACTTTTCCTCTGGTTTCAGGGCTGTTATGGCCATATAAATCTTCAGCCAGCATCGCCATTGGGATCGGGACGGTTGGGTTTAAGCGTTGTAGTATTTCCAGTTTTATCATCGCTGTACTCCTTGTGGTGTTGAATCGCTAGTCGGTACGCATCTATTTGAGTTGGTATCCTGCCATGTTTTGCGCGGTATCTGGTTAGCTTTATTATAAAAGCATTCTCCTCTGGCTCATAATAGCCGGTGTCGGTGTGTATTTTTTTCATATTATTTCTGCCTCCATCATCTCTGTCGTAGAATCCAGTTAAACATCATTTTATCCATCGCCTAACTCCTTAAACTTTTCGTAGGCTTTGATAAGCGCATCGAGGTCGGAGGTTCCTTCAATGTCAAAGAGCGGTTCCTTTTTACCTATGGGACGCACAGTACAAGTGTGACAACCTAAACATAGCTGCAACATATCTACGCAGTTCTTCCCACCATCCCTTAGCTGCTCACGGAGCCAGTGTTCGAGGATGGCGACTTTAGCTTTCTCGGTTGGCAGTCCACATAGTTCTTTGTGAGCTTTGAAACCCAAAAACGTTTTGGCTAGTTCGATGTCGGTCATGGGGTGGACTCCTCGATAGACTCAAATTCTATTATATCATCAACTATTTCAGACAGTACGTTCGGTGTAGGTTCCTGTTGTGGTGTTGGTCTTACGCATGCAAGAAGTCTCGACCCTTAATTTTTGTTATTACCCTACTTCCTGACCTTGTGACAAGTTCTGTCTTTGGCCTAGCGACAATGCCCTCTGCTTGGAAATTTCCCCATTTGGAAGTAAAACCATTACGTGTTATTTCTACCATATCACTTAAAGTCCCTTGCCCAATAATAGGCACAATAGATACGTTAAGGTATCTGGCAATGTCTTCAACGTCTTCTCTATTTAGCCACCAATCGCCAATCTTTACATCAAACAAAACTAAGGATTGGTCTTGACAATAGTTTCCTCCACCTTTCTGGATTTTTGCTCCGTAGCCTTCGCCATAAAGACACACCTTGCCATCTGTTCCAAACTTTTCGGTAAATAATTTGTAAGAGACGTCATCCTGAAACATGTTAGCTAGGGTGTCGTATAGTGTTGTCTGAATTTGAGAGTTATCAGATTTGCCTCCGAAGGTGACTCGTTCTCCGTCCCACATAATCCTTATGTTTGTTCCGTCAACTTTCTCGGTAAAAACCCATTCGTTGTCTTTAAGGTACTCAAATTCAGGTATAGAATACTCTCCAACCAATAGCGTCTTGTGGTTTGTTGATGGGTCCCTTTTGAATACAGTTTTTATTTTGTGATATTGCTTCATGTTATTCTCCTTAACGGTTGGTCCATTGCTTCCAGTTGTATTTCAGGTCCGTAGGAGTTTATCCCATTGCCAACCTCAATTATCTGGTCAACCAATTTATTCTCTGCGTAATCTTCCGGCGTGAATTCGTTGGCCGATGAGATAGACCTAAATACCCCCATTTTCATATCCGTGTGGGCTTCTTTTTCTGAACAGAATACGCTGGACAGGTCGGGTTTGTTTTCTCCGAGTGGCCCGTCGTAAGCGGCTCTGAATAATTCAAAAAGACTTTTCTCGTAAGGCACCCCTTTAAATTCCCTGCGTATCCGGTAGAGAATTGCAAGTTGTGCCGGTGTTAGTTCGGGCTGTATTTGTCGCACCCACACCCGCCCCTCATAGATCGCCAGCCGCTGCGAGAGTTCCACAACCTGAACGCCCTTGATGTTACGGCCCGTATCAAGATCCTCTAGGCTAGACAGCGTAGTCGATTCCCAGTTCAGAATCATGTCTGTATGCTTGTCCGCAATCACGCGGGAGATGTGGCTTTTTTCGCTACCTGTGATTAGCTTGATTCCCTCTGATATATGACCTTTGCCTGACCAGAGGAGAATGTCCCCTGTCTTGGCTATTGTTCGGTAGTCGCTATATGGTATTGCTTTCATTATTCGTTCCCTTTATTCAGAATTTTCTTTTGAGGATGTCCTGTACGCCCCAAACTCAAGCAAAGAGGTTGAATCATACCTAAAATCACAACATTGGAACACATAGCCCATCCTGTGCAGGATAAAGAGGGGTCGAGGGCTAGTATTGTTGTTTCGTTTGAATCTGGATTTTTAACCATTATTCGGCGTCTGCTTTCTTTTTGTAGTAGCTTGAGTATGGGCCTTTGGGTTTATCCATTATTTGTCTCACTAAATAAATATTCTACACATTGTGGAACTACTGCGTTTCCTAAACATCTAAGGCGGTCCACCCTAAAGGGTATCTTCATTGCAACGCGAGGCACTCCTGGCCACTCACCGCTTTCCCACTCCGTTCGTCCACAAGAATCCATGATTGCCCAGACCGATTCCCGTGTTTAATACCCTCTCCTTTTCCCGCACAGCTAATATCCTGGCACGGGAATCCTCCTGCGATAATGTCGATGGGTCCGATCTGGTCAAGCTCAGGTTGTCCGAGAGTTGTAACGTCACCCCAGATTGGCGCAACGTCGAGATTACCTTTTGCCATGTTTTTGATGAGTACCCCACAGGCGTATGGGTCGATCTCACAGTAGCAAACGGTTCTGGCGATTCGCTTGAGTCCGAGGTCGATTCCACCGATTCCGCTGAACAGCGATAAACATCTGAGTTTGGTATCATTATCCACATTAGCCATTGTTATCCTTTGGTTGAGGGGGAAGGGGTTAAAGCCAACTCACATTCGTTAATTATGTGCCATAAGGCATCGCACATTGCCGTGTCGTTTCGGTCCTTGTTCCAGTATTCCTGTATGTGTTCAAGCACCTCCCTCAACCGCTTGTTCTCGGCTTGGAGGTCGGCGTAGTCTTGATAAGCCACATACGTCGGACAGGAATCAAAAGGACTCGCAGACTCCATGCTGTCTGCTGATGAGAGTTTGTGCATATCAACCATCACTTCACCCCCAGTTCTTCGTAAGCAGCGATGAGGGCTTGGAAAGGCGAATCTCCTCCAACCACAACAGCCCGTCCTGGTTTTGTTCACCCATTATTAAGCTCCTTCAATCTCTCGTATTCTTCCTGGTAGTTTATTCTTATACTTTTTCCTTACGATCAACCACGCCTTGCAAGGTATTGCGATATTCTTTAATGGCAGGCGGGATTTGATTGTTATAATAATTTTTCACGATAATGCCTTTGACTTCGGCCAACGCACAGCGCGGGCCACGCATGAGTTTTTCATCCACCCGAAGCAAGAGCCGTTCGACTTTACTTCGTTCCGTTTCGGCTTTATTGATCGAACCTTTAGTCCGTGTCATACCAAGTATCCTTTCTGGCGTAACGCCTCGTAAACGTCCTCGACGGATCGTGCCAGGATGTAGATGCCGCCTCCCTGCGTAATAGTTCTTTCCATTGCTTTCTGAGCAGGAGACTGTTTACCTTTTGGCCCCTTAACCTCTATACCAAGAAATGTTCCCTTGCCACGAATAAAACCGCATATATCGGGTGTCCCATTAGGGCAGCTACGAACCATGCTTTTTCTGCCATGCTTATCGACAACTCGAAAAACACCAGTGTTTACCCTTGCTATCCTGCACCAGGGTTCCTTTCCTACGCTGCGGATTATCGCGTTTTGGGTCTCATGCTCGGTCATTCGTCGGCCTCGGCTTCTTCTTAATCTCGTTCGGTCCACGCAGCCATTCGTCGCGGAACTTGCTACATAGCTTAATTTTTCGATGCGTGCCTATTGTGTACACCTCATGGGGCTGTGGTCGGTCTTTGTGTTGGCAGGATAGCTCTAACATGGAGCATTCCTGACTGGATGCCTAATATGATGTTCACCATGACATTCTTTGCAAAGGGTGATTAAGTCGCAATCTTCTTCGCAGCCAATATTTAGATAAGAATTATGGTGTACTTCTAAATCTTTTTTTCCGACACACAACCTGCACCTAAAATTAGATAGCCTCAAAGCTCTTTCTCTCTTTTTTTCCCAGTGGGCGGTTTTTAAATACTCTGAATATCCAAAACTTCTGGCAATATTTCTAGCTAGTTCTCTTGCTATCTCAACACTTACGATAGCTGACAATCCTTCATTGATTACAAAAAGTAAAAATTCTTTTTCGTCACTGGTCAAGATATGCCTATCCTGCATTTCGCATCCTCTCCAGCTTACGCACCAGTCGATCCTTTTCGCTCATCACACCAGAGGGCCAGACGCCGAAGATTGTCTTATACCTATGTGCCGCCCAGCCGGTCTTGTACCCTTTGGCTAGCCTCGTATCTTCAATGGCCCGCCATATCTTTCGCTTGTGGTCTATGTCACCGTCAGGGTCAGCCATAATGCCATCAACCACGCCCTGCGGTTTCTCCCCGAACTGTTCTTCATACCGATAAAACGACCAGCCGGGCTTGTAACCGGCAGCCATCCGTTGCTGCTCGATTACGTCCCAGCTATCACTCCTATATTGAAATGAATCTTCGTCATACTCCACCAGATCACCGTCCACCGTCCGTAGCGTTCGGCGACTGGCAGCCTTAATCTCATGGCCGCAGTCAGGGCAGATACTTAGCTTGCTGTCAAAGAACACAAAACATTCTGAACATTGCTTAACGTCCAAAGGCTCCGATTTACTGGCCTTAGTTAAACCGTCTAACGTATAAGCCACCGGCCTTGTTACACTGCCATGTTGCAGGTGGTTGCCCGCATGGTCCAGTACCACACAGCCATCCTTACCCTCGGCAGACCTTACGATCCTGCCAAGCATCTGCAAGTGCAGACACAGCGACGCCGTTGGCCTTGCGATCACCGCACACTCCAACGCCGGGAAATCCCATCCTTCCGTGAGTATCATGCAGTTGCTAATCACCTGCAAGCTGCCTGTCCGTAGCTGTTTCAGGATTCCCCGGCGTTCTTCTTTACTGGTATGACCGTCGATGTGTGCTGCTGATATACCCGCATCGTTAAACGCTTTGGTGATGTGTTTGCTGTGTTCAATATTGACGGCGTAAACCACCGTTTTGCGTCCCTCGGCTCTCACCTTCCAGGTATCGACAATATCACCGACTAGTGCTGCGGTATCAATCACATCGCTGACTTGCTTGAGATTGTATTCTCCGGCCAGCTTACGCACGCCCCGCAGGTCAGGCATGGAATGGGACCAGACTTTGGGCTTATGGAGAATACCCCTGTCGATAAGCTCCTGCATGGTTGCTGAGACAATGATGTCACCGAATATGTCGCCCAGCCCTTTACCGTCCAAGCGGTAAGGCGTAGCGGTCAAGCCAATGACAGGAGCTTTCGGATACCAGTCCAGTATCTTCTGGTAAGTCGCTCCCGTTGCATGATGACATTCGTCAACGACAATCAAGTCAGCAGCGGGAATCTTAGTGGCGTTGACCAGCGTTTGCACACTGGCCACCTGAACAGGTTTAGAATAGTCTCTCTCTGCGTCTGCCTGAATCCTGGCAGTATCCAGCCCATACTTCTCATGCAGCGTCATCTCTGCCTGACCAATCAACTCGGTGCGATGTGCCAGCCAGAGCGTGTTGCGTGAGTGTTGCTTAACAAAAGCTGAGGCCATGACTGTCTTACCGCTGCCGGTAGGAGCCACCAGAATCGGGTTGTAGTCCAATCGGTCTAAAAGTCGATCTATGGCCTGTTGCTGGTAGTCTCTAAGTTGCATAGTCGTCCTTGACTCTGGTTATTTAAGGGGGTTATTTAACTTGGTCTAAGGCCCATGTAAAAAATTCTTGTGATGATTCAAATTCAAAAACACTGCCGCCATTCACTTCACAGGTGTTTTTTAACCACTTTAAAACAGTCTTTAAATCTGAATTTCCAGAATAACAAAAGCGTTTGCTCGTAGATCCTGTAATTTCTACAGGAAAATCAAATTATCAGAAATACTTTTAATAAGAATGACCGTGTTGCCGAAAGAACCTGCATAGATATTTTGTGGTAATACATCTTTTAATTCAAATTCTCTTGTCGCAACCGAATCTACTAACTTTTTCATATTCGCAATTCCTTTTGCTAAGTTATTTAAGCCCCCACCGCCGCAAAGCGGCAGGGGCAACCATGAAAACACCGATCCAAAGGTGTATTATGCTGCGTCGGGTTTCTTTTCAGCGGATCGCTTGGTCTTGAGCTTGGCTTGCAAGGCTCGCAGGTCTTTGCTGCTGACTTCTTTGCGAGTGAAGCCATTGCGATAGTTCACTAAGTCCCATTTGTCGCGGGTTTTGCCATCGTATTCTTCATGCTTGCAATCAAGCTGAGCGTTTTCCAGAACGTCCTCTGTCGTGAACACAGGATTCTCAAAATCGCCGTTCCAGCCCATACGGGTTAGCGTATCGACTGTTCCGTCAAACGCCTTATCGGTAAGCCAGAACGGAACGTCACGCTTAACCGGCGATTCCAGAGCCGACCAGTCGTCGCCTTCCAATACGTCAGTGATCTCATAGGTTAAATAGATACGCGATGATCCTTTATCGCCTACCGTATCTAAGCCAGCTTCAACAAGCCGACCTAGATACAATCCTTCGTCCAGTAACTCTGCCATAATTGATCTCCTTATTTAAGCAGTTGTTCCCACAGTACAGGGTCGCCTTCGGCCCATACGATGTCTTCTTTAACTTTTTTAGATTTCGCCCAGGCGTGGGGCATTTCTATCGGATGAATAATTCGAGTCCCGTCGCCATAAACCTTGCCGGTCTTCTCGTCGATGTGCCGTTCCAGTTCCAGAAAGAACAGGTCGTTGCACCAATCGCGGTATCGGCTGCGGATGTCACCCTTGCGGGACTTGTTCATTAAGGGGAAGTAGGCCAGGAAGTCGTCGCCGGTTGCATTAGCGGCCATATCATCAATGGCGTGAGATACCGTTACGACATGATGTGTTCGGTTGACAATATCCAGATCGGCGAAGAACAGTTGCATGGTATCGTAGAGATGTGACGAGCCATCGTCCCAGCCATAATCACGCAGGTTGGTGACATTGTAGGAACCATTCTTGGTAACTTTCTTAATGGTCCTCAGCACATACTCAGCCGCCTTAAACTGCACGTTAATCAGTGGATCAACGATAATCGCCTGATAGTCGGCCAACAGTTCTTTATCGTGCAGGATATCTCGCAAGTCTTCAAATGTTTCAATCTGATCGCTAGAAATTCGAGCATCCACATCGAAATCCTCTGAACCACCTTCCAGGTCGATCATCAACGTCTTAATACCCAGCTTGCTAAGCAGCAGGGCTAGCGATGTCTTACCTGTCCCGCCCTTGCCATAAATCCCAACTTTGATAAACTCACGGCTGACACCTTTGGTCACACTGAATTGTTTTTTTGCTCTGGCCGGTTCCTGCTTAGCTCTGCCATTGCCGTTACTTGGCGGCGGTGGCTTCGGTCTGGTTTTGGTTGCTGTTGTCATGGTTAGACTCCTTTAAATAAATGATTAAACATCTGTCCAATTTGATCTTCTGTAGAAAGCTCTTTTTCTTTCATCTTTTGAACTTTTTGGTCAACAACGCTCCTTGACCTAACAATTGCATCGTTTAGCTCTTTGCTAGTCATAACTCCTTTAGCTAAAAGTATGTTCGCTAAAGCATTGAGTTTTGTGAGCAGTTCGATTGAGTCTGCAACTATCATACTTATTCCTCTACTTCCGCTAGTTCTTGGTGAACATCGTTCACATAAACAAACCCTTGAACCGCATCGCCAGGCTTGTAATTGCCGCGACAGAGTTCATAGTAGGGACACTTGGTATTAAAATTCTTGCAGGCTCCGGTGTTGCGGGGCCAGCGGCCATGCCGACGCGATTCGAGGATGGACTTAGCGACCTGCCAGTGTTCGTAGCGGGCTTCGTCGAGATCGTCTTGCAGGCGTGGTATTTCCTTGCGGGCATAATAGAAGTCAGGTCGTTCGTAGATGTCGTCGAGGATGCGGCTGGTAAACTCGCTGGGGTTTTCCTTGCGGGTTTCGAGGTATTGCGTTTCCTTATCGCTGACGGATTGCTTGAATGAACCGTTTTTATTCGCTACTCGTTCGCCGGTGGTGCGGTCATAGACCTGCTTTAATCCCTCTGCGTCCAGTACCGGTATCGACCGAGGCTTAATGGTCGGCTTCTTAATCACGTCGTAGAGGACCGTTTCGATAGGGTAGCCCATATCCAGACAGGCGTTATAGTAATCACTGATCTGGCTATCTATCCGCAGTGTCCCCCAATAATCCGACTCAGGGCTGATGTCGTCGCTGGTGGTCTTAGTCTCTTTGAGTGCCATCCGGCCAACGAGCATGACTCTGGCGTCCATCATGCCTGCCGACCGCATAGCAGTCATGGCATTGCCATCAGGGTTGATAATGGGCAGGTCAAACTTCTCCTCAGAGGCCACAAAGTCCAGCGGCATTGCCGACCAACGCCAGAAGTAGCCAGCAAGCAAAGCAGCTATGGTGGCTACTTCATAGCGGAAGTCGTCCATATACTCATGGTTCTCAGGCGTATGCTCGGTGTACTTATCGAGAACCGCCTGAATAATGTCCTGGTCAGTTTTGGTTTCCCATTCGTCAACGCCCATCTGTCTTTGGTTGGCATAGTCCAGACCAAGATGGACCGCTGAGCCAATACGCAAGGGCTTGGCCGTTCGGTCAGGACGCAAGCCAAGCTCGTAAGCCAGGTAGTCTTTACGTTTACAGGTGTTAAAGCATTGCTTCTCAGAATGAGTAATGCGTTTATCCGTCCGTGTCGTCGGGGTGGCGGTGGTAATCATGGTTAAGACTCCTGTGTTATAAGTGCCGGACCGCAGCCAGACGGCCCTGCGTTGCGAAAAGAGAGTTACCTATCGTTATCTGCCCGTTCCCATTCCTGCTGCTCTCGCTCCTCGCCAGACAGCGGTTCGTCTAGGTCGGCATTGGTGCAGCCAACGGGCATATTGCCATATTGTTTTAGGGGGTCGAACATTTTTTCTCTTGACTTTCAGTACGCGCAGGGCTACCATGTTGATGTAATTCAATACAACTCTCGATAGCAAACCCCACGCGCTCTTGATTGCTCTTGCAATATTTATTGAAATGGACAACCTCGAAAAAAGTTGCCATGAGTGATTTAGGAATTTTAACCCAGTGGAATTTTGAGCGATTCATTTGTTGTGTTACCTGATAAAGAAACAAAGTTTTTACGACGACTTTTATTTTCTAATATCAGAGTACAACAATTATTGTTTCGCGTCAACACGATAATAAAATATATTTGAAAAAAAGTTAAAAAAGCCTTGACAGGTAGGCCCAAATGAAATAGTTTAATTGAAGAGGGACATATCCGTATAATATGGCACATGTAAACCACAGCTATGCTCAAGGAAGGGCTCCGCATATTTTCGACCTTCTGGAAGCGTGGAAGCGTGGTCAGTTGTCTGGCATGGCCGCATCTACCCGGACCAACTATTATTCTAACGTTAGAAATTTCATCTGGTGGGGAAATATATCCTCGCCGCACCAAATCAAGCATGGGCTGATCGAAGACTATTTGGGTTATCGGACGCAAAATGGGGCCGCCGCCGCATCGACAGTTCGCTCGATCCATGCGGCCATTACCAAGTTTTGTGACCATCTTCTTTTTAAGGAAATTATCCCCGCAAACCCCTGCAATTATGTCTCGCTTCCCAAGATCATTGTAGATACGCCGGTCTTTTTAACAGAAGAAGAAATGCGTCATGCCCTAAGACTTGGCTTTTGCTTAGGCTGCGGTTTTGAAGTAAAATTCGCTCTGGCAACAGGGTTCAGGCTGGACGAGATGCGGAGGTTCGCCAGAAAAAACATCAATCTGGACGCCGGGTTCTTGAAAGTAAAGGGCAAAGGGGACAAAATAAGAACTGTGCCGATCCAAAAACAGCTACGTGGCGATCTGGAAATCATGCTATCCTATAAACCGGACGGACCACTATTCCCCGGCAAGAACAATGAACCGAGATCGACGCAAACCTGGTACAAACTACTCTTGCCCCTGAGGGAGCTAATGCCCAAAATAAGCGGCTGGCACATATTCCGGCACACGTTTGCGTCATTATTAGCCCAAAGAGACGTGGAACTCGCTAAAATAAGGAACTGGCTGGGCCATCGCAACATACAGACCACGCTGGATTATTACGTAACTCTATCACCAAGCAATCACGACGACGACATCAATAAAATGCCGTCCTTTGAAACCTAACAGAAAGGGAAGAATGATGAACAGAATGTTAATTGTAATGCTATGTGGAGCCTGCGGAATGATTGGCTGGCTACTAAGTGGAACGAGCGAACAGCCGGAGCCGTCCTTTCACTAAAAACAAAAAAATAACTTTACTTACCCACTCGCTGGTTAATCACCATCTGGAGTTTATCCAGTGCGTGGGTATTTTCTTTAATAGCGCTACCTAGTACGCTTTGCTCTGATGTCGCTTTCATAATCGCCTCCTGGTTGGCCTTGATTCCTCCGTCCTGTATCTCATTGCGGTAATTATAGTGACTAACCCCTATAGTCAGTATGATTCCAATGAGGCCCGTCAGTACGGACCAGATGACTCCTTTTCCAATTACGATTCCGTTGCCTGCCATGATGTTTTATCTCCTTGATCGTGATCTACTTCGACGACGAGATGTTCTTGGAATACTCCCCCAAGTTCTTACCGCCGCATCCTCAATTGCCTTATCGTAATTGGCCAGCCATTTCTTTTGCAGAGCCAACCCTTTTAATTGATCTTCGCCTGAGAATTTACTTAAAAAGTCTTCCTGATCTTTCTTTGACACTTTGCCTAACGGCGACTTTGACCTCATACTAGTCTTTATGCCTTTAATTAAAGCCTTTTTATCTTCAACTGTTTTTACATCTTCCATTATAGCGGCCAAATAATCTGTAGCATCATCAATATCTCCAGCGGTTACTTGTCTTGCCGCATATTCATAAGTAAGCGTCCTGTCCGTTCGAGCAAACGATTGGCGTCCCTGTATGGTATCTAAAACACCTTTTTTAATTTCACCACCAACAGTCCCGCCAGTTTGTTTTTTGTCTTTAAAATCGAAAGACCTATCTCGCCACTTCTGGTATTCAAAAAACGTGTTGTTTTCGTTGCCTAACTTTTTGTCTATACGATTGGCGACACCTTTTATTTGTCTTGCGACAGCCACTTCGTTTTCAAAAAAGTTTCTGATTGCCGTAGGCGTCTGGCTGGGGCGATTAAGGCTGTCGATAAAAGTTTTTGTTGCGTTTTTTGCAGAACTTGCCGTTGGCCCTAGCACTGTATCCCAAATTCCCCAAGTAATATCAGCAAGGATTCCAACCCCACCGCCATCAACCAAATCTTTCGCCATGTGTATAGCTATGTTTTTAGCCGACCTGTCTTGAGAATCACCCGTAACTTGACTTAAAACGGATTCCTCCCTGCCAGTCAAGGCGTCTCTGACAATATTGTACAACTCGCCCATCAAGATAGTCCATGCGACAAAACGAACCATTGGAGCGAGATTGCCTTTGGCTGTTTCCTTTACAATGCGACCATAAATCATCCCCGTCTGCTCAACAGCGAACGGCTTAAACTTAAACATTAGTCGCATCCAAGGATGGTTTTTCCACCAGATTCGCTTGGTAGCCATTGTGACCGGAAACTGTGTATCTGTGACCAGCCGAGTCATTGCCGCTTCGATTTGTTCTGGTGTCATTTTCCCGTTCTGCTCTGACAACATAAACGCTAACTGCTCATCGGTCAGGTCAGTCGAGCCAGAGCGTTTCAGTCTTCGCTTGACTGCGCCGGGGCTTTTGTCGCCAAGCGAAATAATGGAATCCATCACTTTCTTAAGCCGTGAATTTTTCTTTTGCTTGAGATATAAGTCTATATCACGTTCAAGGCCATATTCTGCAATTAAAGACGTCGTAACCTGATTTCCTGTTTCTACAGAAGAAAAAGGCTTCATGACTAGTGTTGTTAATTTCTGTCCAGGGGCAAGGTTCTCAATTTCACTCAACATTGTTGCTGACCGTACCGCGCCTGTTCGCTCAATATCTTCCTTTAGTTTCCTTGCACTTTTCATAAACAAGTTAGCGATGGGGGGGAAGTCCTTAGCTGCTTTTAATTGTATTGAAAGAGGATACGTTGATGTATTAACGAACCGTTGGCCCATATTCCTTAGAACTGACATTACACTAAGGCCCAGCTTAGTTATAGTCTGATAATTACTTAACGTCCCTGCCAATTGTGCGTCTGCTCTTGGAACATTATTTGTCAAGCCAAACTCTGTCTTTATATAGGAGTCAACAATATGCTTTTTGGCCGGTTCAAACTCAGTGCTAATCTGTTCCAGCGGTTTTGATAGTCGCTCAAAGTTGACGCCCCATTCAGCCACACCTTCCACCGTTAATGCGGTACGCTCGAATAGTGGCGTTAATACTTTTAATACGTCCCATTCGACCAATTCAACAGGAAGCTCAAGTCGTGTGCTTTCAAGATAAGGATTCGCTCCCCTTAATAGACTGTCTCGGTATTGTTGTATCCGTGTTAAAGCAATTTCAACAGTTTCGGCTTTCCCAGCACGAACCATATCCTCAGCCGCTTTGTAAACTCTTGAATCGGCAAGCCCTTTATTAAAAGCCGCTTCGAGAAAGTCAAAACCGGCTTTATTAGGAACTTGCGGTAACGCCTTACCTGAACCGCCAATAGGTATCTTCTTGCCGTTCGGTAGTCGCCTCTGCATTCCTAAATCGCTGGCGGCTTTCATGTCCCTGTCAAGTATATCCCTGAGTTGATTGGCAGCTTTCGTAAGCGATTCAGGCTGATCTTTGATCCTGCCATTGATTATCTTGCCGATCACCTCTCGCTGTTTTTTGCTGAATAGCTTAATGACATTGCGTGTGTCTATCTCGTTAGTTTTAGCCCGCTTGCTGGCTCTCTGGTCCACTCTGCGTATGCCGTCGGCGATAAACCTGCCACCTTCTCCCAGTGTATCCATCCATCGTGTGCCGCGAGATAAAAGCCTCTTGGCTATTTTTTGGCTACTCGATGTAGTAGCGACCGCTGTTTTTGCGACGTTGGCAATTCCTGCACTGGCTTCTGATAGCAGGATTGTTTTGCCAGCTTCGCGCCTATCCCCATACTTTCTAGCAAAGGTATCTTGTGTGTCGGACTTTCTAGGCATAAGAACACTAACGTCTCGATTGTCACCTTCAATAATCATTGCCTCAGATAAATCTTCCGGCCCTCTTATTGCGGCCTGCCTTGATCCTGCTTTTAAGTGAGTAGAAAGAAGCGCCTCCAGTTTCTTTGGGTCAACAGTTCTAATGAGCTTCGCATCATCAGTAACGTGGACCTTCGCCGTTCCTGTTTCCGGGTGTTTGTAAGTAAAGCCAATTGTTTCATCTGGATTGGCATAAACACGGATAACTGGTTCTTGCCCTTTTGCTATCATTGACATTGTTTTTTTAAGGTCATGAAGCGATTTCTGTAGATCAGCCTTAGCTAAGTGGGTTTTTTCGCTAGGTATAATGTCTTGCCAATTCTTTACGAACCGCCCAGGCTTATCTATACGCTTTCCTTCCGGGGAATAGAACCCTTCCTGCCCCTTGTAATTTCCTTTCTTAACGAACATTAAATGCCCGTCCGTAACCACCGCCGTATCTGACTCTATCATAACTTGATTTAAGTCATAAGGTGATTTTTTGCTAACTTCTAATTTTCTACCGAGGAAGCCTATTTCTTTCGCTGTTTTGCTCGCGGTAGTAAAGTCCCTAAAGTGTGTATTTTTTTGCGTAGGTACTGGTTTGCCACCAAACTTAACCTTACCAGATACCGGCTTTGGCGTTATTGCGAACTCAGTCATTTTCTTAACGAAGTCTTTATCCATTGCATTGCGGCTGTTAATAACTCGCATACTCGTTCCGTTATCAAATTCAATAAGTATAAGCTCGCCGTATTTTCCCTCTTTTGGTATAGCCTTGCGGATTGTCTCAGCTTGTCGAGCAATAGATAGTTTTCTACTAGCTACTGTTCCCGTTCGAGGAATACTGATTTCTTCTTTTCGGACCACTTCGCCTTCTGCCCTTGTAGGCTTCGGGTGGGGTGGATTCCATGCCCCTATATCCTCTGTCCTCAACCTGTTCATTGTTTTTTTAGGGAGGTCTTGACTTAATAGCCAATCGCCAAAATCGTTTACAGAAAAACGATGCCCTCTCCTTAACCCTTCAAATTCACCCATTACCCTCTCAAGGTCTTGTGGCCGTAATGTTCCAGGGGTGTCTGCTGATAGCTTGACCGCATTTATGTAGGTAGCTTCATCCTTTTTAGCTAGTCTTTTTTCTTTGGCCGTTTTTGCCACAGGCGTCTTGACTGGTGGTTTCTTCCCCTCAACCGGCGCAGGACCGGCAGCTATAATAGGATTTTCCGGCCCTGCGGTTGGGTTCGGCTGGGGGCTAGTTTGGGGCTTTTCTATTGTGGGGGCTTTTAAGGCTTTTTTAATTGCGTCCTTTATTTCTTCGGACGTCATACTTTCAGACAAAACAACGTCAGCGTCTTGAATACTATTACCAACGCCAATAAATATTCCTTTATCGCTTTCTTCGTAAA
>Ga0209756_1001245_pt1 | contig 23745 bp, 15 predicted proteins | sample ETNvirenome_6_85_FD_184071 | JGI IMG/M metagenome (GOLD analysis project Ga0209756, IMG submission 184071) | Marine viral communities from the Pacific Ocean - ETNP_6_85 (SPAdes) (version 3) | ecosystem: Environmental > Aquatic > Marine > Oceanic | place: Pacific Ocean | collected 2013-06-19 | reverse complement strand
TTAGTGGTCAAATCGGGGAAAAAGAATATAGAATTAAAGAATTTAAACCACAAACTACAACTAACGACTATATAGAATTCACTGTAAAAGGTAACCCATTCAACCTACCAGAGACCGGAGGAACAATAGTAACCTCAACAATAGAAACCTTTTATATAAAGCCAACACAAAATCAAACACAGGAAGAATTTAATAATTTTAATAATGTAGAAAAATTCTTACTTAACAGAGACATAACCCCGATATACACTTCTGTTTTCCAAGTAGTAAAAGAAACTACAAATGGTGTAAAATATTATGGGAAAGTAAAACAAACTTGGCCTTTAGAAGATAATGTAAATATAGATGTAACTAGTGATAGGTATACTAACTATTTAATAAAATTAGCGGATTTAGGGGATGAAATTGACAGAGAAAAAACAAATTTAGTTTCTAGATTCTTAACCGCACCCCAACTAAAGGAATTTGATGGCACAAACCAACACATAGAAAAAACACTACAGATTTATGGTAGAAGTTTTGACGACATAAAAACTTTTGTTGATGGTATAGCTTATATGACTAATGTGGCGTATGATAACAAAAATACTATACCTAATGAATTAATAAAGAATTTTGCAAAAACTTTAGGTTGGTCAACACCAAGTACATTAAATAACACTACATTCTTAGATAGTGTTTTAGGGGTTAGTACCCCAGAATATTCAGGAACCAGTATAGCCAAAACACCAGCAGAATTAGATATTGAATTATATAAAAGAATATTACTTAATACCGCTTATTTATTTAAGTCAAAAGGAACAAGAAAATCTATAGAATTTCTTTTAACTTTATTAGGGGCACCAGAAGCTTTAGTAGAGTTTAATGAATATGTTGTTATAGCTGGGGCACCAATTAATTTAAATCCTGGCGTGAGATTCCAGTGGACAAAAAATCAAGGTGGGGATATTGCGGAATATAAAACCATACAAAATAAATTTGATTATCAGTGGGAAAAAATATCAGGTGGGTCGTACACAACTGATACTCTACAATATAGTATACCATTTGCCCAATATTATATACGAACAGGCACAACATTTAATCCATTTATTTTAGACGACTACCCAATAGACCAACAAGGATACCCAACCAAACCAAGATATACAGAAAGTTATTTCTTCCAACGAGGTGCTGGGTGGTTTGAGATGAATGAGGAACATAAGTCAGAATTAGTATTAAATCTCAGTGCGTCTACTTTAACTGGGTGTACCCCGAACGCGGTAAGTAAATTTGCTGAATTTACCTGGGGTGGGTTTTGGACAATGGGACAATACTCTAATTTAGTAAAAGCACCATACCTAGATAGATTTAGAAGATTTCCCCATATGTCATTTGGGTTTGGTCTTACTAGAATACTGGATGATAAAAAATCTTGGGTACTCAAAGAAGGTACACAATACCGTGACTACGACTTCAACAACAGAGGAGCGTATTACCAAACACAAAATGAAAAATTAGTTATAAATGTAAAAAATGTAGACCTTTCTTTAAATATAGGACAAGGATTAACTTATGATGTGTGGCAACAATCTGTTAGGTCGGATTGTTTTTTTAGTGGTGGGACATTACCAGCCCCATACCCTAGACCAGGTGGTGTATGGGATTCAACAAACCCACAAATAAATGCCAAGACCCTAGACTTCAAAACATTTAAAAATCATTTCTGGAAAGTTTTCATAGACGCAAAAAACAGAATGACTATAAATGACGGTAAAACCGGTGGTTACCCAACTCTACAACAAATTTATCTAGATTATCTAAATACTAATTGTGGGGAGAACAATCAGTATACCTACCAAAAGATGATTAACTATACCCAAGCTTTAGGTGATTATTGGATAAAGATAGTTGAACAAATGTTTCCAGCAACTACACTATGGACAAGTGGTATGAAGGTTGAGAATTCCGCCTTCCATCGTGATAAATTTGTATATAAGTGTTTTAGTGTTAGTGGTGACCCATTAGCAGATGTATTATCTTTTTCTGCTACTGTATCTAGTACAGGATTCACAGGTTACCCATGGCCATTATTTAGTAATTCTGCTAGAATGATGGCAATGCCTACACCACCACAAACCGGAACTACCTACTATAATAATTTATTTTCCGGGACAGGAACTATACCACTCTCTAGTTACGCGACATCCTATAACATAAATAACCAAAATAAGGCCATAGGTAGTGCTTTACTTAGTAAAGAAACTAATAAACTAGCAAATAGTTACCAAACAAATAAAAAAGAATTCACCGCCAAAACAGTCTTTACAAAAAAAGGAAGTACAGATAATTTATTATATATAAAAGGATTAAAAGAATTAGGGTTTGACGACCTAAGTTGGTTAGAAAATTACACCTTAACACCAACTGAAAATGTACAAACGGGTAGAAGAGGTGGTGGTGGTACTAATATAAATATGAGTGGTCCATCGGGAGTGATGCCAAGAGGAGGAAACACCACAATGGGTAGAAATTATTAAAAGTTATGGCTAGTAAAACATATAAAACACATATAGATTGTAGGGTATTAGGAGAAGATATTAAATTTATAATATTCCTCTCTAACGTACCTGGCGTTACCACTACAAAATCCTACAATAAGAAAAAATGTTTAACTCTAACATATAATACTGATAATTTAGTAGAAGTTATTTGTATGACACAAGGAGAAAAAGAAAGACTCTTTTTAAGATTTTCCGCTAACCACCTACAAGTTCAACAACACCTAGATATATTTAGATTAAGAAAAACAGATTTATTTTTAGAAGTGTTTAAAACAACTAAGGGGGTACATGGATTTGAGAGTGTTAAAGGAAATGGTTTTGGTGCTTTTCTATCCCACCCACAATATTTTTCCACACAACAACCACGAACTACAGTAAGAGGTGTAGGAGCAATGTTACCTTTTGAAAGTATAGTAATGGGTAAATTCCATTCACTACAAATGTTATTACCAGGGGCTAATATAAGTAAGGACATAGCTCAACAATACTCTTTTGATATGGACCTCCATATACAGTCAGAAGGACAGTATATAAAATCATTAGGGTTTAAAACACAAAAAGAAGAAATAACCATAATCCAAGGTACGGAAATCCCTATAAGTGTTCCACAACAAGTAATAAATGTAACCCCTAATGTAGAGTTAGATACAACTTATATAGAACTTACAAGTAATGATTTAGCTTCCAGAGAAGTAATATTTGACTATAATAAAGCGCTAGTTTCACAAAATGTCGATGCTTCATCATTAACATTAATTAGTAGTGATGTGTATACTATACAGAACCCTACAAACTTAAACACCAATCTAGAAGGTGTAGGTCTTACTAAAAGTAATATTATTGAGATACCATATAATATATCCAGAGAAGTAGAAGATGGTAAAATAAAAACTAGTAGAAAAGTAATAAAAAACGGAAAAGAGTTATATCCATTAGGTTGGATTAATGAGTTAAGAGATAATAAAATTGTATCCGGAAGTGACAAATGCCTTTCACTATCATTTAATAATAAAGAACAACTAATAGCTTTTTCTGAAAAATTAAAACAACAACAAATTGGTAATATAGAGACCTATCCCGTGGTAAATACTAAAGCTAATAGTAGAAATACTATTAATAGAGCTAAAAGAACATATAGTAAAATATCTCAGTGGATTGAAAGGTCTATGTTAGATGAGTATAACGATGTAAAATTTACTTATGATAGTGATTCATATATAAAAAATATATTAATTTGCCCAAGGAAAAAAACCAAAGTAAATAATAAAGCAGGAGTATCCAAAGAAATGTATAGTGATGGGACACTGCTAAGACAATTAAACGGACAACCATATGTTGGAGATTACCACTATAACCCAACTATAGGACCTGTAACAGGTAAAGATAATAAAAGTGAAAACCAACAACTTTTAACAGAATTATACTCTTACGCACCAATAAGTGCCAATAGTATTACAGATTTCTATTTAACAACATATGGTGTAAAAGAAGTAGACATATACTCGTCATTTACATCAACAACATCCTCAATCTACGAACCTAACTACACGTATGATTTACATGTAAGTGGTGACTCATTCTCAGCACATTCTGCTACTACGGGTACTACATGTATCCCTATAAGTAATATGGAGAGAGAAAATATCTACCCAATGATTAATGATGTTAATAAACAATATAAACCATATAGTTTTAGTGGGGTATATAGTGGAAATTCTGGTGGGTCCTTAGCGTTAGACGAGGATAACCCTAAACATTATATGACATATACAGTTAAAAGTAGTGGGATATACAGATTTACCTATAAAGCATTTTTAAATATTAAATATACAGATACTAAGTGGTGTGACTATGTAAGTCGTATTTGTCCTAGTGGGATTACAGCTACCACGGGAGTATTTCCACAAAATGACTACCAAACCAAAAGACTAATAAACACGTCAATAATTCAAGGGGGTGAAGACGAAACAAGAACCACATTACAAGATACGGGAGGTAAAGCACATCCAGGATATAGGTATAAAAGGCCAGGTGATGGTTGGTGGGACGAAACACCAATTAATAGTGGTATCATGAAATTTAATTTTGCGGCTTCACTATTAAAATACTCAAGTGGGTCTACAACTGGTGGGGTAACCGGAGGTACCTCAGGAACCCCAAGTACAATTGTGACAACAACAGTTAAAAGAGCAAATGTTGATGGGTACGCAGATAATTACTTAACATTAGATGTTAGTGAAAATGACAAATTTTCTAACACATATAATGTGTGTATAACTACAGGAGCATCCGCTACCACCATATTCTCCAGACAAATACCAATAGTTTTAGATACTGGGTTAATAACTTTAGCAGCTGGAGACATTATAGAATTAGCTTATGATTTGAATTGGGAGTCGATATCGAAAGGTAATTATTTTGGTGGTGGAGGGACAACTAACCTAGACGTTAACCTAGGACACCAACTAGATACCTTAGGAAATAAAACTGCGTCACCGTGGTATAGGGGGGTTAAATTATCCACTTCAGTAATTTATAAGAATTTATTTTTTGACGCTAGTAAACAGTCTAAACCATTTAAGATGAGAACTGATGGGATGAATAATGAGGTTAGATTAGACGGTACCTTATATTTATCTGACCGTAAATGTGGTAACATAAAAAGACCAACCATAACACCACAATCATTTTTAAGACAAACTTTCTTAGATAGTTCGGCACCTAACCATAAACTAGTTTGGGACCTAACCTCCCAGAAACCAGTAAATAATTGGAAAAATTTATTAGAAGACAATCAAATCAAGGACTACCAACTAACTAATAGTCCAAATAATAAATTAACTAGTATGAAAAAAGAAGGTGTATTTTGTTTTTATCTCCCTACATACAATAGTGAGTTTGGTGCAAAATGTGACTTTAATTTCCCACAAGTGACACAATCTTATGTTATTATAAATAAATTTAAAAATTTCTTTGGAAATGATTTAACACATTATATAGTAGTTACACCAGCATGTACATTCTATAAACCATGTTCCGGTACAAAACTATTAAGTGACTATGATATATTACATAAAACAAGACCAGATAAATGGAAAGTAGAAAATGTAGATAAAAAAATAACAATAGATGGTAAAGAAATAACTATATTAACTAGTAATTCCCACTCCAACCCTAAACCAAAAACTCTTCCCAACCAAACTATATGCAAGTATTTTTGTGATTGTGGACAAGATGTTGCAGAATACTTGGAGATAGACCCAATATACGGAATAACTGACATTTTTACTGACTTAGAAGGTCAAAATTGTACTGATTGTGTAGAAAGTTCTCGAAAACACTGTACCCAGATACACGCAAAATGTAAACCAGTTATTATAGAAGATTGTTCAGAACTTAAAGATTATGCACAATCATCTACAGAAACAGGCATACCAATTAAATTAAAAGGAAGTATCATAACCAGTACTTCTACGACAGAAGGTCCACCAAAACCAGATGACGATGACGAAGAAACTGATGGACCAAGTGGTAAACCAAGCGGTCCTGGGTCAGATGGTGAAAGTGGGGGTAGAGATAGGTACACATGTAGAGACGGAAATTGTTTCCAAGACCCGTCAGGTATGTACAGTAGTTTGGATGACTGTATAGGTAGATGTAGAAGTGAAGATATGGATAGAAGTGGGGGTGGTCCCGTCATACCAAAAGACCCAGCAGACCCTACAGAAGAAGCAGCAACTGAAGCAGTTATAGATAGTGCTGATGTAGTTGAGAAGGGTGTAGTAGGGAAACCAACCTCGAAAGAGGAAATAAAAAAGTTATTAGAAAAATCTATAAAAGAAAAAGAAGAAGCGGGGGTGTGTAAAGAAGGTTATTATTGGTGTGAAAAAAGAGGTTGTATACCATTAAAAGAAGAATGTTAAAAATGTATAAATAATGTCAGCAATATCGTATGTAGGTAATATGAAGTTAAATGGTTACAAGTTAACTAACACACTAAGTGGTTCTTGTAATGGAAGTATTATAGGAGCAAATATATCTGCTTCTACTAATAGTGCACCCTATCTTGTAAGTTGGTCTGGAACTAATACTTTATATACCGCTGACACATTTGATATTAGTAACTTATGTGCTGATGATTATGTAGCGACAATCACAGACTATACAGGAGCAACTGCAACTACCACCATAACATTAAGTGCTTTTACAGTACCTACTATAGAAGCTAGCTTAACAAATGATGACTGTATACTAGACCCAAACAAGAAAGGGGTTATAACAGTAGCAGATTCCACAACTACAACACCGACCTACACTTATGAATTAAGAAAAAATAATAAATTTGTAGACATATATTATGGGGACACTGGTAATACTCGTCATTCTTTTAGTGGGATAGAAAATGGATTATATACCGTTACAGTGATGGAGGAAAAAATTATAGATTTTGAAACCCGTCCATCACAAAGTGGATGTACAGAATATAATTTTAATGATAATGGTACATCTTATGGGTGGTTTTTAGATAGCGTGATTGGTAATACTTGGGAAAACTTTTTACCAAGAGCACCTTTCCAACTCTCTTTTACAAATACTTGGGGTCCAGCAACAGGGGGTACTCAAATATATTATGAGGTAGGGTTACTACCAGATGGTACTATAGATACAGATAACCCTTATGTGTGGTTCTACACTGGTGATACTTTAACTAGAAAAACAGATTTAGGGCAAGATTGGTATTTAGGTGCAAGTGCATTAACCAGAGTAGATGGTACAATAGAAGAAGGAGATGTTGATGTAGGTCCAGATATAGCTAGAACTGTTGGTAATATAGGTAAATTTTATTATAACACTATACTTAATAAATTTGAGTTTTTATGGCCTAATTATGGGGCTGTAATTAGTTGGGCAACTTATGACCCACGCCAAAATTACGGAATAGCAGGAAACCCAAAAAGTGTTGATTTAACAGGGTCTACTTCAGGATTCTCTTTAGCGAATGTATCAGCGGTAGATGTTACAGTTGACCCTAGTACGGGTAATGTAGCAGCATTTAGTGGTATATATCCTGACGGTGGAACTAATGGTAAGTTGTATGCAAGTTCTACAGCAAATAATTCTAGTTTGGGTGGGATGTTAAGTTTATGTTCATATAACAATTATTCATGGCAAACCACATTTAATGCTACTGCTGATAATGATAGTTTATACCTATTCTTAGCAGCATTTAGAGATGATGACGCAAAATATGGTCCTTCAGGTGTGACCTATACTTTATTCTTACAAGCGAATGGAACATCAGGAAATATATCTATCGGTCATAACGCAGCTATGAGTGGATACGGTATAAAAAGAGATGGGTACCAATTCAGAGATTGTTTTGAGGGAGCTTGTACCACTGTTAACCCTAATGCTGGTAAAATAACATTAGCTACTTATTCTGACTATTTAACACCGTTTAGTGCGGGTACCGGTGTGTGGGATAATATGGGTGCGGTAAGGGTTAAAATAAATCGTTCAGGTACTACTGGAGAACACTTCCATATACAATTTACAGAAACAATGGGTACAGGAAGTAGTGCTACTATCGCTATAGGTGATGCTAACGCATATAATTCTAGATACGACATCAACTTCAATCTGTTAGACGTAACTACATGGTCCGGAAATAGTTTTTCTTCTTATGATAGTTATGATTTCCTAGAGAGGTACGACCTATGTAAGTTTTTGGGGTCCAAAAGGATAGGTTATGGTCAGGCTTCCCAACCAGCACTAAGTTTTTACCATATAACGTTTACTGGTAATCCATCACAACAAGATATTTTCCCACCAGATTGTGCCGCATCACAAGGACCATCAAACACTATAACTATAACTGCCACTACAGGCACAACAACGAATATAATAGAAACTAATAATAATACAAGCTATAGTTCCACAGAACCAAATGTACCCCAAGTTAAACCAAGGGTTAATGTAACCTTACAAACAATGCCATCACCTAGTGTGAGTATTGTTGGTTTAAGTAAACCAAATGTTAAATTAAGTGCACAAATTGGTAATAAACCCGCATTATCAGTTTATAATGCAAGTGAAGGTGGTGGGGGAGAAATAAAAGTATATTATGGTGGTAATAATACAGATATGTTATTTGGTAATATGTACGCTAAATTTAGAATATATCCTTATATTACAGAAGAAGATATGGTAGCTACATCACCAGTATATGAAGCAATTTTTGATACTTTACCGAGTTATTATGATGAGAGTAGTCAAAGTACTATATTAAGTGCTAGTACTTTTATCCCATGGTCTGGATTTTGTACCGGAAGTAGTTGGGAATACATAGTTAGGCCAAGTTACCTATTCAAAGACAAAACATCACCTAATGATGTTTGGATTGATACAGCAGCTTACCCACCTAGTACTAATGTATCCACTAGCCAAGATTTTTATATGGCTTTAGTCAAAGACCCACCAATACCGATACTTACATTGGATGATTTTAGGATACCATTCTCCATACCTCAAATGATGATAGACACTGCGGTGGTAAGTAATATGCCGGACCCAACCGACGTAACTTTTAGTAGTGCAACATATAGACATGATATTAGAAGTGCACGTCCTAGTATACCATTTGTTACAGTAAATGGTATTGTTGTGGCGGAAGGTCGTTCTGGTACCACATTTCACTCACCAATGACTTCATCTGCGGGAGCTGACATATCTAACTACCATACCATATTACCTACGGGGGACTACCAACTATCCTTAGGTAATAGAGCAGTAACTTTTTTCCCGGAAACAGTACAGAACGGAGACCAACTACAATTTATTTATGATGCAGCCGGTGGTTCTTGGGCACAATTCTTTACTATCCCAGAAACTGTTACCACTACCGACACAGAAATGATATTTGAAGAAAATGGTTATTACTATATTAATTTAGAAAAACAATCATTTGGGGCTGTCTCATTAGCAATAAATGGTGTAACACAAGGTGAAGGAATATCCGGATATACTAAAGTAAGTGATACGAGGATACAACTACTATCTTCTATAGACACATACCAATCCGGAGACACAATTGCCTTATTTTACAAAACAATTTATATGTTGGCAGGATTGAGTATGAATAAAGAACCACAAATACCAATTAATTACTTAAAAGATAAAGCTTTAAAGGATGTTGTTAGAGTTAGATTATTTAATGAAGACGGTAATATAGTACAAGAATTAAGTGAAACAGTAGGTGCTGACAGAGTGGGTGCTATATATACTTCATTTATTCTCCTACCACCATCTCCAGGTAATTACAAATATAGAGTATCTATCACCAGACAATACCCACTATTAAATGGTGAAAGTGTATATGCTACAAGTCAAACGGACATAGTTCCCTTTGAAATAACAAGAAATGTATTCTACTCCCCAACCGGTATAGACCCAAGTAAAAAAATTGGTCCAGGTGGGGCTATAGGATTTAGGGGTGGGTATTAAACATTTTGAAATAAAATGTATTTATGTATAAAGTAAAAAACTATGAGTTATATAATTAAAAACAGTACACAAGGAGCGATAGTCGCTCGTCTTACCGACGCCGGTAGAAGAAAACTATCAGAAGGAAAATTAAATATAGGTCTTTTCCAGATAGGGGATAGTGAGGTTAACTACGATTGTTACTCACAAATGCCCGCAGCAATTCCAGGTTTAAATATATTACAGGCAGAACATAACGCACAGAATCTCAACCCAATGCCTGAGAAGAATAAAGGACATGTAAAATACCCACTAGTAGGTGGGTTAAGTAGTGGGGACACTTTTGGGCCAACCATACCTCAACACCAACAAAACGATGTTTATAATACAGCAACTCAAAGAGGATTTTTTACTGGGACCACGGATAATACAGCCGCAGGACAAGGTTCCTACACATATTTTACTGCTAATACTGGAGGTTCATATACTCTATCATCAAACTGGAAATTATGTGCGGTATCTTTGACAGGGTCAAATCAAGTACATTTAGTCTCAGCAACAACTATGTGTTCTTTACAACAATATTCACCAGTAATAGGAGATTTAATTTCTGTCACTTATGAATTTTCTGGTGGAGGATGTTCCCAACTTAATTACAGTGCCGCCTCCACAACCTTATTTTATCAAGTAACAGCGGGTAATAGTGATTCCGCACAAACTAATGCTTCACTCTGGTTAACCATAGATAGAAATATACCAAACTTTAGTGGGATAACGACTGAAATGGACGATGTTTGTATGAGGGTAAGAGTTTATCCCGCATCATCCGCTAATCCCATGACTACTACTAGTATCTATAACACAGCAAACACAATTAGTTGTTGGTGTGACGACACACTTTCATTTAATAATTGTTGTGACACATCTAATACAGATGTTAAAATATGGAATATGAACATCAACTGGACACACCAAGTAGCGGGAGTTAATTCCCCAACTAGTGGAGTTTTTGTGGGTGTGGATAATTATGGGTCGAGTGGTTATTGTGGTTCTAAGGAATATTTTGGCTTGGAAAGTAACGATGGACAATCATTTACCAACCAAGTTACGGATACTTATCACCCTTCAGTGATTGGTGGTACTTTCTATTTTGATTCTTTTTACAACACACGAGTTGTTTTACCAGAAGACCAAAAATGTGCTGGATTTATACACTACACCAATAACTCCACAACAGATTTTTATGGTGAAAAGTTTGCTATGAAGGATAGAACAGCAACTAACATAGGTGAAGCTAAAAACTTTAAATTACACTTACCTTGGTTAATGTGGCATAAGAAGAGTTCACAGGGTTCTGGGACTGGAACAGGAGCTGGAAACGAAACAATTTTAGGACAAACATTCTATGTAGACCCACAATCATACCCAGATGTTTTCCCAATTAACCCACATTTAATGTTATCTAGTAAAAATATTAATATGAATGATGATGGTTTAAGATATTACCATATATGGGATGATAATATTGGAAGTGGGTCAACACCGAATAGGGTTGGTAAAGTATTTCCTGATTATAAAATGGTTGTTATAGATGATGAAGAATTATTAGCAGCAATGTCTTACAAAGCTAATAGAAGTTGGACTTTACCAGCACCTAGAACACAAAAAATTCCAGCTGGAACAGGATGTCCTACAGGTGCTTGTGCGACTTTTGGAGCGGTACAAACACCAGGTAGCACACTTTGGATGACCTATCTTTTCGAAAATAATGTAGTGGGTAATGCGGGAGTGTCAACAGGTCTACATTGTAATTATTACGTTAAGGAAACTTATGAACCAGGTGAAACTGCATTCGATATTGGTTTTACTTTGGGTGCAGAATTCCCTTATTTAAGAGATAATTTTTCATTAACAGGAACAGGTTGGGAAGCAGATACATTATACATATTATGGCAAGAAGTACCTAATGGACAACAAGTAAACCCTAATGGTTGGAATATGAAAGATGTTACATCCGATATTCCGGGACATACTGTAGGTGATAAGATAGCAGCAACAAACATAATAAACCAAACATTTTTCTTAACAGGAAACGACACAGATTCAGCTTGTAACCCAACACCAACAGTATATAGTTTAAATGATTATATTACTATACCCCAAAATGGTGATTTAGGTGGGTTAAATTTTGGTGACGAATACTTTTTCTACGGTAGTCTAGAGACAGATATTATGGCAACTATCTATGAAATGAAACATGTAGTACAATTAGGGGCAGCTCAATATGTTACCTCTACGAATCCAACATGGTTGAATTATACAGCAGTTAACGGTTATACCAATCCAATGTTAACCGAAATTGGTTTATATGATAATGAGAACGGGTTCCCAGACTTAATGGCTATAGCAAAATTGCAGTCCCCTGTTGAAAGAACAAGTACTCAGCAATTTACAATAGCTATTGATTTTTAATGGGATATTTAGGGATTTATAATAACATATTATCAGGTAATACTTTCAGACTATATCTTTCGGATTATGGTAGGAGTGTTATTGGTACAGGAAACGGATTAATCGACTCAATAACACAATTTGGGTTAGGTGATTCCGATATTGATTATCGTAGATTCGTAGGTAATGGTAGTTGTAGTGGGCAAACAGGATTAAGTGCATTAACCGGTTCATGTTTTTATGATTTACCAGATGCAAGAGGTGGTGAACCCACAGGTACAAAACAAAGTTTTGGTACACTACCCTCGATTTTTAGAGGTGCAAGAACTAATATTAAATCTGGAGTAATGTCTTTAATGGAGACTTCCTTAGGTGTAGGACCCACCAATACAAGTACACTGTGGGCAAAGTATCAAAAACCAGGAAATCCAGACGAGATAGAAAACCCAAAAAGTGGTAATTTTGAAACTTGTTGGGAAGTTGGGGAAAATGTTACAACATTTTATCCTTCATATTGTATAAGTTGTGCAGATTTTAATGGTGATGGTATAGTCGACATAAAAGATTTAATAATATTTTTAAATTTAATCGGTAGTGAAGCGAAAGTGGGTAACGAATTAGTTGGAGATTTTAATGGGGATGGTGTAGTAGATAAAAAAGACTTAATGATTTTTATTGAGTGTTTAAGGTATAATAATATGAGTATAGAAAGTTATTGTAAGAATAAAGAAGTTTATTGTTTATTATGTAAACATTTGGGTGGTGAATCCCCATGTAATGGTGATTGCTTAAAATGTATATAATAATGACAAGAAATCGTTTAACGAGATAATTATATAGTAAGAGAATAATAATATGGGTTATATAAGTGCACAAACAGCAACAACATTGACAGTTCAGTTAACTGAACAAGGTCGTCAACTAATGCTATCTACAGGTAGTTTTATAAGTTTGTTTGATAAATTTGTCATTTCTGATGGGGATATTGATTATAGGAATACACAAGCACATGGTGATAGTAGTACTACAGCTAACAATTCCGCACAATTAGGTTATTTACCTGATGTTACAGGACAAGATAGTAATTATAAAAATTCTGTTAGTAATGGGTACACCATAAATAATGCGGTGTGGCAAACACCAGCATCGAACAAAGTCTTTAATAGAGTTAAAAAATATGTAGCGGTAGGGGTTAAAGGTACAGATAATCTAGTTAAATACTATAGAAATGAAGTAGAAGTAGATGTGTACCTTTCTGATTATTATGTGCTATGTAAATTACTAGCTTCCAAATATATAGATGACCATAAAGATATATTATCTTCAGCAGCCACTACCATCTCTACATCAATGACTAGTTTTTTTGAAAACACATTGAATATTCGTAATAACAGTGAGTACACCAACTTCTTAAGTGAATTATCCCAACACGGTATAGGACAATATATAGATTATGTAGACTCGGTTAAAATATACGATGGGACCAATTTCTCTACTGGAAGTATAAAATTAGTACCACTAAAAGATAGTAGTTATTATAACGCGATTGCACTAGCAGGTGGTGCATTTATGAATAGAGGACAACATACGGGAATTGATTTTAAAGGAACTAACCTAAAAGGTTTACAATTACCATCTCCATTCTCTTTAGTATTTTCACCAGGATTGGATGAAAATGGTACACGGTATTTAAGGGGGGCTGGTAGATATGGTGTTGGGTTTGCAGCTTTTGATGTAGGATACCTAAATTGTGGTGGAACATCAGTATGGAATCAAAACGGACAGTCATACCCAACATTTACTATGAACTCCACACAAAATGGTTGGGTAAGTGATTTGGCGGGTGGTATAGAACCACTGATAGGGTTTGTGTCTACCATAGATATGGAGAGAGAAATTAAAACAAACCAATCAGGATTCGGTAACGCAGCCTATAAAAATATAAACATGACCATACCAACTACCAGGTTAGTCGTTAATGTCACCAACTCTAATTTCGCACCAACATATTACCCTATTAAATTAAAAAGAATAACCCAAAATCAAGGAGAATATATAGACATTAATAGTAGTAACAATAAAGGTATTCAGATAACTTATACCACACACCCTTCCGACACTTTTGGATTATTAATGGGTAGTATGGAGTATACCGCTAATTGGAATAATAATGAACAAGGTTTGAAATCAGGTGGAGCAAACTTTTCACTTTATCCATCTAAAGATAATGGATTAGGGACTGTAGCAGGTAATGTAGTTGCAGAGACTGACCCATATTATACCCTATTTACAAGACAAGCGAAAATGGCAGATGATATCTTTATCACTATCGCTAAACAAAATAATAGTTATTGGAAAACAGATACTTATACTGGTGGATACATAGCAGGTCTAAGTGGAAGTGGATTAACTTCATACAATATATCTATACCAATCACATTTGAGGTACAATCCTCCGACCAGAATGGAGTAACCCCATGTAAGTTAACAGTGAGATTTAAGTTTAATAAAGCAGCGTTAGCACCGTCTTTCGCTTATAAAAATGTCTCATCACAAAATTATTATAGGATGTATGATAATGCAACATTCCGTTTTTATGGGGAAGCGGGGGATGATAGAAGTTCTTACTCAGAAGACCCAAGAGGGCATAACAGTTCAAATCCGTGGCAAACAAGTGGAGGTAAAGCATTATTCTTCAAAGTCACTAATGGACAAGTAATAAATTAAATAAAATGGATATAAAAGCTTTAGAATTTTATAGGAACGAAAGTAAATGTACGGAAAATAGTAATTTAGCTGGTAAAGAACTTATTTTATATGTAGATAACCAAAGAATAAGGGGTGCTAGAAATAGATTCATAGACCAAAGTAGAAGTACTGAAGGTGGTAAATATTATGGTACACCAGGTGAATATAATGCAGTTTACGCACCATCTAAATACCTCTCAGTAGTAAGTCCACCGGATAAAGGTAAGTACATGTTTGTTAGTTATACCAGTAATCCGTCACTAACAACCAAACAAGTGTTCCCTGGAATCCAAAATAATGCAAATGGTAGAACGGAAGGAAGTCCCTTTCATATATTCCCTCTTTACTTTGCGGGGAGAGCATCGTTAGTTTTAGATAGAGCTATAAATTCGAATAATTATAAAAGTTGGGTTTAAAATGGGAAAATTTAAAAAAATACAAACAAGTGAAAAAAGAATAGAAGCGGTACTAGTACCTTATAATGCTTCTGCAAGTACTGGATGGAATTACATAAGTGGTTCAACCCTACCATTCACAATAATACAAAGAAATCCGTCTAATGGTAGAGCATTCTCTAACTTATACTCTTCCTTTAATATGCCAGCAAATAGTGGAACAACTAACGCATTTCTATCAACATGGGCTAATACAGGGTTTAGTGGTTTATCACAAGCACAAGCAATTGTTGCAGAAATCCCAAAAAGTGAATATGGGGTTTTAATAGATGGTAGAACCTTAAAATTATTAGTACCAAAAAATACATCTGGAGCAGGAGGACAAGGAAACTATCAATTATATAGTTCTTACTACAACCCATTACCAACATCATCAGATAACTCTGATGAAGGAGAATATTTTGGAAATCCTAAAATAACTGGAAATATCGTAGGTAGTCCAGGACTACCCTCAACTAATGTAGCATTTTTATTTTGTGATGAAATATTAGGACCATCATTATCAGCGTCAAACACTAACGTCACAAGTTGGTCTAGTGGTTGGATTTCAGGAACCACACCAACAGGATATCCTGGTGCCGGGGTAGATAATTTTAGATTCACAGAAACAGTATCTTCATCTAACACCCCTAAAGCTTATGCACAAGTACAAGACCGTCCAGTAGGTATAGCATATTTGGATAAGGGATTTGCGGTGATAACAGACCCAGGTATTATAGATAACTTTAATTATAGTGGTGCTTGTACTGGAGGGACATTAGCTTATCCATTCCATTTTGGTAATCCATCCGCAAACACTATGTCATTGGCTTCCGCAGCAACACAAGTTTATTTTACATCTAGCACTTCAGCTAATTGTAGTTATTATTCTTTTGAGAAAGAGTATAGGATTGTAGTTGATATTGTAGCTGCGGCAGGTGAATTCTATGTCACAGAAAACCAAACCGCGTCCGCAGCAGAAACACCATACTATGGAGCTGGTGGGGAAAATACAGGAATACAATTCCAAACCCCATTTGGTGATGTACATAATATATGGGATTTATCTGATGTTAGTTCTTCTTATATTACAGAAATTGGTTTATACGATTCCTCTAATAGATTAATAGCAACAGCGATTCCGGATAGACCAATAGAGAAGGCAAAAAACACACCAGTATCTTTACAACTAGTACTTACTTTTTAATATTATTTTATAGTATTATATAAAATAAAAAAGATTACGGATGAATAATATAGGAAAAACCCCTAAAGTTTTAGGTTTAGATATTTCAACCAAAACTATCGGATGGGCACTTTTTGACATACAAAAAAAAGAGTTATTAGAACTAACACACTTCTCACCAAAAGTTAAGCCTAAAAGAGAAGATAAGATTGAAGAAATGTTAGTTAAAGCAGACCAATTTCATGACAAACTAATAGATTATAAAAATATTGGTATAACTAAAATTATTATAGAAGAACCACTTATAAATTCTAATAATATTAGAACAGTAGCTACCTTAATGAGGTATAATTCTTTTATAACTAGAACCATTTATAATGTATTAGGTATTATACCATCATTTATTTCTACCTATAACTCTAGAAAATTTGCTTTTCCAGAGTTAGTCGCAGAAAATATAAAAGGGAGAAAAGTTTTATTTGGCAAATATGAAGTGGGATGTGATAAGAAACATATTATTTGGCAAAAAGTATCCAACAAAGAACCACACTTAACTTGGGCTTATACTAGAAATAACACCCTTAAAAAAGAAAATTTTGATATGTGTGATGCTTATACATGTGTTTTAGGTCATATGAATCAAAATAATTTATGGTAATTGATTACCCATAAAAAATTCCATACATTTACCATATGGAAGACTCACCACTATTATTAGAATTATTACAGGACGTTTTAGGTGAAATAAACTCACATTATCCTAATAAGGGACAAATCTCCTTTGATTGTCCCGTATGTTCGTATGACATAAAAGGACTGGATAAGGGGGATGGAAAAGGAAACTTCGAAGTCAACTATCAACAAGGGGTGTATAAATGTTGGGCATGTTCAGAAACTTACGCTACTCATGGGTCCCTAAATAAATTATTTTTAAAGTGGGGGAATAGAAGGCACAAATCCACCTGGGAACTAATAGGTGGGGATTTCATTAAAACTAAAAAAAGAAAATATGAAGACGTAAGATTACCTCACCACTACATCTCATTTACTAAAGGTAACAAATTAACAATACCATATAAAGAAGCTTATAATTACTTAAGAAAAAGAAATATAAGTGATGAGATAATAGCCAAATACTCTATTGGGTATACAACAGAAGGACCTTATAGAGGTAGAATAATAGTCCCGTCTTTCGATGAAAACGAAGAAATTAATTATTTTGTTTCTCGTTCTTATGTGGGACACAAAAATAAATACAAAAATCCCGAAGCAGAAAAAGATAAAATTATATTCAACGAACATTTAATTAATTGGGAAGAAGATATATATTTAGTGGAAGGGGTGTTCGATATGTTTTTTGTACCTAACGCCATTCCAGTATTGGGGAAAAGTGTTAGTGATAAACTATGGAATAAACTATATGATAATTCTAAAAAGAAGATTATTATATGTTTAGACGGTGATGCTTGGAAAGATGCACAAAACCTATATAGAAAATTGGATGGTGGTAAACTCACCGGGAGAATCAGACTTGTCAAACTACCCCAAGATAAAGACGTTGGTGAATTAGGTGGGTTAAATGGACTAAAAGAAATAAAATTATTATAAGATGAAAATAACCAGAGAACTAGCTAAATTTAATAATATAAAGTTTCATGATAAAGAACATATCTATTATTTAGATGGTGTAAGAACAAAATCAGTAACCTCTATAATTGGGAAATATAAACATCCCTTCGACAAAGACTACTGGTCACAGAAAAAGGCAGATGAGAGAGGCATAACCAAAGAAGAGATATTAAAAGAATGGAAATATAAATCAGATTTTTCCTGTGAAAAAGGTTCTGCTTTTCATGAATACGCGGAAAACTTCCTCACTAATAAATTATTCCCTTTTCCAGAACATAAAATAACAGAAGTTTTAGGTGGTACAGAAAATATGTTAGTGTGTAAGGAAGCGGTGGATAAACTAAAAAAGATGTTCGGGGAATTTTATGACAAGTCATTTGGTAAACTAATACCCGTAAGAGCGGAAGTTGTTGTGGGAGATAAGGAATGGGGTGTTACAGGTATGATTGACCAATTATTCTATAATGAAAAATCACAGAAACTAGAAATATGGGATTGGAAGACAAATAAAGCTATAAACAAAAAAAATAAGTGGCAACAATTTAAAGAACCTTTAAGTCATTTAGATGTCTGTGAACTAAATACATACTCATTACAACTATCTTTTTATAAACTAATAGTAGAAAGAAACACCAAACTAGAATTAGGTGATAACTACATAGTTTGGTTTAATGAGAATAATGAAACATATAAAATTATGAAATGTTATGATTTTAGAGAAGAAATATTAAAAATAATGGACCAATGACAGAGATAGGCAAATTAATACAATATGATAAACTTAAAAAGGTAAAGACAGGCCAAATTAGAGATTCTTGGAGTCACGACCTTAGACCCAACTATATTAAAGGAGTTATAAACTTTATAAGGACTATACTACTATTAAATTTTTTCCAAAAAAGAAGAATAAATAAAATAAAAAATAGTATACTGGATGAAGGATATAACCCAGAAAAATACGGTTATATATTAATTTTTGAAGAAAAAACTAATTCTTCAGTACCATATAGAGCTAAAGATGGTAATCACCGTTTAAAAATACTTAAAGAATTATACGGGGAAGAACATGAGATACCTGTAATGGTGTCGGTAAATCCACCAGACTTAAGAGAAGAATTAGACGCCACTACTGAAAATCTATGGGATGGATTAAGTAAAATTCCTTTAATGCTTTTACCATCCATTCTATTTTTTGCTTGGTATATGTTAATAGAAGTATTAATAGTATCTTTTATTTGTTATTTTTTCATGATGTTTACAACTGACATATCATCTAATGCTTATACGGATTCTCACCCTAAAAAAAGATTAGGGTGGTTACACGACAACGCAAAATTTCTATATGAGGCATTAATGACAATTTATTACAATTATAGAAGGATTGCATTATTTCTTATTATTGGGGTGTATACTTACTATATTATTACTACACACCTATTTGGTCTTCTCATAATAGGGGGTGTTACTATTCTAATTAGATTTATATTAGAGAATACAGTGGGGGATATAAATATTCATATACCAGATTTAATAAAAAAAATAAAGAATAGATAATGGTAAAAAAGATAATACACTATTCCGACTTACACTTAAAACTTTATAAACAACATAAAAGAGATAAAAAAGTTTTAGAACAAGCATTAAAAGAATGGAGAGAACTAAAACCGGATAGGATAGTCTTCACTGGTGATTTCGTACACTCTAAAAACCAAATGACACCAGAACTTATTAACTTAATGTCTTGGATAATGACAGAAACTGCAAAAATTTGTAAATGTGTTTATATTATAGGAAATCATGACTTTTTGGAAAATAATATGGATAGGATGGACGCAATATCACCAATAGTAGAGAGTCTTAACAACCCTAATATTATTTACTACAAAGATAAAGGATGTTATGAAGACGAAAATATTCTGTGGTGTGTATATTCTTTGAGAAGTCACAATGTTAGTCCGGACATTCCCGATAATACTAACAAATATAAAATAGGGTTATTTCATGGACCAATAGAAGGTGCTTCTAATGATTTTGGTTTTGTGTTTGAAGATGGTTTTAGTGTGGATAGATTTGATGGTTGTGATGTTGTATTTGCGGGAGACATACACAAAAGACAAACCTTTAAGATACCCAGAGGTAAAAAAGCTTATATGGTAGGTTCTACCATAATACAAAATTTTGGAGAAAGTATAAAAAATCATGGATATGGGGTATATAATGTAGATACAGAAAAATATAAATTTTTTACACTTGATAATCCCCAACCATACCTTAATTTTAGAATAAGAGATATCGAGGATATAGAAAAAGAAAAAGAAATTTTAACTAATGATTGAAATAAATAAAGTATTGCAAAAAGAATTTGATGAATATTGTAAATTAAATGAAATAGACAATATCTCCGACTTTATTGTTAAATGTGCAAAAGATGGTCTTACTTTAGATAAGTATGGTGTAGCACCATTCCTACCTAAATCACAAATACAAGAAGTTCCAGTGGAAAAAGAAATAATAAAAGAGGTTATAAAAGAAATACCAGTGGAAAAAGAAGTGATTATAGAAAAAATAGTAACAAAAGAAGTAAAAGATACACACCTAATAGAAGAATTAGAAAAGATAAAAGTAGAATTAGTAGAATCAAAAACACTGATAAACGAACAAAAAAATAAAATAAAAGAACAAGATGATGTATTAGAACACTTCAAAAACGTAACAGTAAATAGAAGAACAAAATACATGAAAACATCTAATTTAAATGATACATACTTAGATTAAATTATGGAAACACTTATATGGATTTTAACAGCTTATGGAATGTCACAAATACTAGTATTTGGAAGTATATTCGACACCACTAGAGAGTGGATAACCAAAAAATCAACCTTTTTTGGGGAATTACTAGGGTGTATGATGTGTACCTCCACCTGGGTAGGATTTCTTTTCTCAATAACCTTCTATTCACCAACAGAAGGTATGGCACTAATACCTTACACTAACATATTTTTTGATGGGATGTTAGCAAGTGGGTCAGTATGGGCACTTAACGGAATGGTAGAGTGGTTTGAGGAAAATAGACCTAAAGACGAAGATAATGGTCCTGGTGTAGTTTAATTTGATTTAATACCCATAATATTTTATATTTGAATTATGGATAAATCACAAATACCCCTATTTAAAGTTTTCATGTCAGATGACACCCCTACAGAAGTGGGTAAGATTTTGATGTCTGGATTTGTGGGGGAAGGACCACAAGTCAAAAAATTCGAAGAAAAACTAAAAAACTATTTTGATAATAATAATTTAGTCAGTTTAAACTCAGCCACCTCAGCACTACATTTAACTTTACATCTCCTTAAAAACCCAGTAAATACTATCGAAACCTCTTCAGACTACGCACCCCAACTCGGTGAATGGCCTGGTTTAAAAGATGGAGATGAGGTATTAAGCTGTCCACTTACTTGTACCGCGACTAATTGGCCTGTATTAGCCAATAATCTTAATATAAAATGGGTGGACGTAGACCCAAAAACATGTAATATGTGTTTAGATGATTTGGAAAAACAATTATCTGAAAAAACAAAAATAATAATGTTAGTTCATTGGGGTGGTAACGCTATAGATTTAGATAGGGTAGAAAAAATACAACAAAAATGTAAAGATATGTATGGTTTTAGACCTGCAGTAATACAAGACTGTGCTCATGGATTCGGTTCCGAACACAAAGGTAAAAAACTAGGAAGTACAAATCACGACACCTTCACCATATATAGTTTCCAAGCCATAAAACACTTAACTACGGTAGATGGTGGTTGTTTAATCCTACCCGACCAGAGATATTATAAAAGAGCAAAACTTTTAAGGTGGTATGGTATTGATAGAGATGACAATAGAAAGGATTTTAGGTGTGAAAATGACATTCCTGAATGGGGGTTTAAATTCCATATGAATGATATCTCAGCAACTATAGGACTCTGTAACTTTAAACATATAGAAACTATTTTAGAAAAACACAAACAGAATGCTTTATATTATAATAAAGAATTAAATGGTGTAAAAGGGATTGAGTTATTGTATAACAAAAACGAATCTTCTTATTGGATTTACACCATTAAAGTTAATAACCAAAAAAGATTTATGGATGTAATGGAGAAAAAAGGTATTATGGTTAGTAGAATACACGAACGTAATGACAAACACTCCTGTGTCAAACAGTATAAAAGAAAATTACCTAATTTAGACAAACTAGTCAACCAAATGATTTGTATACCTGTTGGGTGGTGGTTAAGTAAAGAAGATAGGGAATACATAGTTAGTACAATTAAAGAAGGATGGTAAACAATAGCATTTCTTGTGTAGTAATAACTAACGGACTCAACAATAGGTTTTTAACAGAAAGAACCTTATTTAGTATTATAAAAACTACAGATAATATAGGGTGGGATGTAGAGTTAATATTAGTTGACAATAGTCCCCAACAAAACATTAAAGATATCCTAAAAGAAGAAAGATACCTACCAGTACTCACTAAAAGAATTAAGGTTATAAAATCATTACCAAACCACTTACCCAAAGCCTTTAATAAAGGTGTAAAAAACTCAAACAGTAAGTATATAGCATTATTTCATGATGATTGTGAGATACTAGATAATCAATGGGTTGATAAACTTACAAGTGGTTTAAATGAAGAGGTTTATTTGGTTGGACCTGAAGTACATACAGACATCAAACCATTTAAAATTATAAAAACAAAAGAGTACCTAAAAGAGGTTCCTGTAGTCTTCGAAAAAGTAAAATTTTTAGAATTAGGTGGGTATAATGAAACATATTATTGGGGTTTTGAAGATGTTATATTTTGTGCAAAAATTTTAAATAAAGGGAAGTACATAAAACACATCCCTTTAACCCATTTACACTTTAATGGGATGTCCACCATCCTACTGCAAAAGAAACACCTTACAAATAAAAAAGAATTTATAGATATACAGAATAAATTTGTGAATATGGTAAATAAAGAAGAGTTTAATGACTTTAAGAGAAAAGAAATGGGTCATGTTGAAGTAAATGTTAAGGATATAATAAAAAACCCTCTATTTCGTACTTTATTATTACCCTTTCTTAGAGGAAACACCATAGAAACAACAAGAAATCTAGGTGTAAATCTTGGATACATAAAACTTTGCAAATATTGGAAAACAACACCAACCGAAGTCCCAACAGAAATAATAATGGAATTAATGCCTAAGACACAAGAAGAAATTAATATTTTAATTAA
>Ga0209756_1001237_pt1 | contig 23828 bp, 17 predicted proteins | sample ETNvirenome_6_85_FD_184071 | JGI IMG/M metagenome (GOLD analysis project Ga0209756, IMG submission 184071) | Marine viral communities from the Pacific Ocean - ETNP_6_85 (SPAdes) (version 3) | ecosystem: Environmental > Aquatic > Marine > Oceanic | place: Pacific Ocean | collected 2013-06-19 | reverse complement strand
ACCGATGGGCATTTGTCTATAGAGGGTGGCAAAGCAGCCTTCGTACCTAATTAAATAGTATAAACGCTGTATTTTTGGGTAATGGCACCTGCTGCGGCACTCCGGCTATCTAACCCGGCCCACCCGTCTAGTATATCCATTATCAAGTCCTCCAATGACCTAATCATTGCTGGCTACGCATCTGTAGAGATGGTAGATAAGCAAGGTGATTTGATTACTCGTGGGGCACTCAAGGATGCGTTTGGCAACTTTATGAAAGCACAAGGTTTCCGCAATGTACAACTCGCACACTCCAATATACAAGTTGGAGAAGTCATCGGTAATTATACAGATTCTGATGGCAGACTATGGAAGTCCGGCGTCGATGACGCTGGCATGTTCGTTGTCATCAAACTAAGAGATGACATCGAGAAGGCTCGTGAAGTAGCCAATGAGATTCGCAAGGGTAACCTAACTGGGTTCAGCATCGGTGGACAAGCGTTTAAGCGCATTAACAAAGCAGATGCAAAGCATGGAGACTATACAGAAATCTCCAAGTTAGAACTACATGAGGTGACCATTTGTGAGAAAGGGATTAATCCCGAAGCATCCTTTAGAATACTGAAGGAGGACACAACTATGACAAATGAAATAGATGCATTAGGCGAATTATCGTCAGTAATAGATCGGCTATCCAAGCAACTCGATGGTATGGAAAAGGAAGATGACCTTGAAGAACTGATTGAAGGTGGCGAGGAAGAAGATTGCCCTGAAGATGATGATGAGGCGGTCGGAGACGATGTACTCATGGCTGACGATGACGACGACAAAGATAAAGACAAGGACGATGAAAAAATGACCGATAAAAAGGACGACACGAAAAAGAGCGATGGTTACAGCGATGTCATCACTAGTGAATACCTAGACTGGATGGAGAACACCCTAAAGTCTGCAGGTGTAGACACTGGTGCGGCTCGCTCACACTTTGATGGCGTTTCCAAGGCTAACCTTGGTAGCACACCAGAGCAGTTTCCAGAAACACAAATGAATGGACAGGTAGCAGGCCGTGCAACTGAGGGTGGTTCACCCGGCACCAATGCTCTAGGAGCATCAGGACTTGGTAGCGGCGGAGTCGCAAAATCTTACCTAAGCCCTGAGAATGTCTCACCTTCCGAGATTGAAGACGCATATGCTGTCTTCAAGGCTGCAGCAGTTGAGCAGCAATTCAAGAATAACCTAAACGATGTATTCGGTGAGCGCCTCCAGAAGGAACTCACAGCAGAGGCACAGAGCCGTGCAGCGTCACAATTTGACGCTCGTGGCCCACTCTCAAGCATCGAGAAGGCGATTTCACAACTAAGTGACAGAATCGATAACATCAGTTCTGCAACACCTTCGGTAGAAATCCGCAAGGCATCCAACAACTCCAGCGTAGAAATTCCTACGACTGAGGAACTAGCAAATATGTCGTGGGACGAAGTACACAGTCTCGCAGGAACAGTTTGGAACTGAATGGAGGAATAAATATGGCACGAAATTATACACGAACAGTACAAGACATGGAGCGCTATTACTATGGCGCTGGAACTAACATGGGATTCGGCTACTCCGGTAGTGAACTTCTCAAGGCAGATGCTCCACTATTGAGCACAACTGCAGGAACTTACCAAGCAATCTACGGACGCAAGGTCTGGAGCCAGTTGAACCAAGAATTCAACGCATTCTCCATTCTACCTAAGAAGCCGTGGGACCGAAGTGGATGGCGTGTTGTCACTGCTAAGCCTTCAACAGCAGTTGGCGGCGGAATTGCAGAGAACGGCACACTTCCTGACACTACCAAGCCTACATTCCAGAATGTTGCAGCAAAGCCTAAGACTATCGCACACTCATTCGATATGTCCGAGGTTGCAATCTTCTTGAATGACAAGGATGACGGACTTGGCGACATTCGCTCTGTCCTAAAGGAAGAGATGGGCAAGCACCACGCTGAGCACATCAACCAAATGCTAACTACAGATGTAGACACACCTGCTGGAAATGACATCGAGTCTTTGGACCGAATCACTGCAGCATACCATGATGACGGTACTGCAGCAACAACCACAGGGATGAACGCAGGGCATGACGACTTGTCTGCTGAAAGCGACCTTGACATCTACAGTATTGACCGAAGTGCTAACACTTGGGCAAGTGCAGAGATGAGCAACAATATTGTTGGCGACACTTCTACTGACAGAACTCTAAGTCTTGACAATCTCGATGAGATGTTCCAGAAACTTTGGGTTCGTGGTGGTAATCCAAAGGTCATCCTAACTGGATATGACACTTTGATGCGTATTCAGCAACTCCTCCAAAGCCAACAGCGCTTTATGGAAGAGAAGAGAGTTGTACCAACTTACAACGGCGTTAAAGGTGTACCCGGTGTTGAGGCAGGATTTATTGTCGCAACTTACAACGGCGTACCTATCATCCCATCTAAGGATGTAGCCTCAGACGGTATCAGCAGAATTTACCTGCTTGACACCGATTACCTATACTACAGTACTGCAAAACCAACTCAATACTTTGAGTCTGGTATTGAGACTGGTGACCCATTCGCAATTAACAGACTAGGGCAGGAAGGACTTTACCGCACAATGGGTGAAGTTTGGACTACTTTCTTTGGAGGCCAAGGACAGATCCGTGCGCTTAAGTGAAGTTAATGGTGATAAATAATAGGAGATGAAAAATTATGGCAACAGAAACAGCAACAAGCAAAGGGCTAACAATATCGTTTGACGACGGCGATTTCACATCAGGTACTGTCTCGGTTCTTTTGGACCTTGACATGCGAACAGGAACACCAGTAGATGAAACCGGTTGGTTAAGTGGGAACAGTGGTGGCTCTTATCCGGGTTCACTAACTGGATTCAGTGCTAACAATGCAGATGGAAACGCAGTCGGCAGTATGCGTATGGTAACCATTCAGGCTACCTTGGCAGACGCTGCTGAGCAGACAATGACTATCAGCGCAGGTGCTTCAAAGATTGTAGCAATTACTGGCTACTCTTTCGCAGTAACTGACAAAGACCTTGCATTGACCTTTACTAACACAGGAACTGCACCTGCTACTAAGACTGGTGGAGCACTACCAGCAATTGTGGCTCACGGTGAAGCGGCTGGTGTATTTACAGTAACGGTGGTACTACTTAACTGAGGTGATTCAACTTGCCTACAGTTACATTCCGTGGCCCCTTAATGTACCGTCGTAGGATGGACAAGGCAGGCGAATGGATAAGAGGAGAAACCGTACAAGTTAGTCAGGCATGGCTTGACGAACAACGGCATAGACTACGACCTCAGTTCTTCGTCATTAATGGCGATGCAGGTGTAACAGTCGATGCTGGTAATGACGGGATCCCCGACAGTGGCTGGACTAAGAAAGACATAGGTGCATGGCTCAAAGGAAAAGGCGAGGCTGTGAGTGGATATACTACCAAGAGCAAGTTGCTCGACATGGTAGGGACCGTTCTCAACCCACCTGCTCCTGAGCCGGAGCCGGTAGTCGAAGAGGCCCCAGTGGTCGAAGAAGTCCCAGTCGAAGAGGCAGTTGAAGAACAAATTATAACAGGAGATGAACAATAATGGCATTTACGACAACAACAGACACACGACCACACAGTTTAGGAGACTTAATGATGCTAACTGGAACTTTCGCTAACGATGGTGGCAGTACAGGCGGAGATATTACTCTCCCCGACCACTTTAGTAAGATACTTGCAGCAGGGCAGAATGGTAATGCTGCATCTGCACCAACAGTATCCACAGAAATAGATGCCACAGTTGGCACTACAATTACGCTTGTATGCGGGGCTAATGTTGGCGGAACTTGGTGGGCAATTGGAACTCGCTGAGGTGAGGACCGATGGCAGTACTAAGCGGATATGGATGCAATGTGATTGGGCCTTTTAGCCCTAGACAAATGGCAGACGGTACGGCAACAGCACTAATAGATGCAGAAATTAAAGCCACTGGTGGTGGTACAACTGCAACTGGTGTAGCGGCTGCTAGTACAACTGCTCTCGTCGATATACACGCATTCCAGTCTTTAGGTAATCACTACTTTTTATTAACCTACACAGTGTGAGGTTAATCGATGAAGTCAAACAACAGCCTCGGCTTAGACGACATCGCCCGATTGCAGAAGCGTGGAGTACGGTTAGCCGAGTCCTACGGGGCTGGCACCGTATTCAACGAGGACAAACCACTTCAAGGTATTACCAAGAAGCAGCGCAATCGTAATAAGAAAGCCGGTGATGTCCTAAACATAGGGTCCGGCACACGGTGTAAGAACTGTGGGATGTTGTACTTTATGTGGGTTGACAACTGTAGTACTTGCGGGCGACAAATGGAATTCAATTTAGGAGAACGGGAGGATTAGTCATGGGCGAAGTTTTAGTCAAATCAAGGGCCGAAGAAGAACAGGCTAAGTTAGAAGAGCAACAAGCCAACTATGCAGGCAGGGAAAAAAAAGACCCCCGTGGCTTATCCAACCCTGAAGATGAATACATACCAAGAGAGCGACCTGAAAGTGGAAAAGTCGGGGTGAAGCCCGGTAGCGTCAAAGAAGCAGCCGAGAAATTGGGAATAGAATTACCTTCTAAAACATTAAAAGATCCTGTTAAATTTCCTAAAAGAGAAGGAGTAGCAGTTGAAGAATCTAAAGAAGAACCACCTAGTAAATTCATGGAAGGTGCAGACCTTCGTACCGGAGAAGGTCGATTAAATGAAATGATTAGGCGGGTTGGAAAAGAACCCGGCCTTATGGATAACATAATGGATATACATGATATAGATCCTGAATTGCTTAGAGTAAAGCACAAAGGAGATACGAGGGCAATGCTCCGTGATATTCACGAGGGTACAGCGCCTACTTTGACTACAGGTCAAAAGGTTGGAGTAGAAGCCCGAAAGACGAGGGCAGAACGAGATGAAGCATTGCGCCAAATTGGTGAGGGTGCAAGTCCTGCAGAAGTTGGTGTTAAGCGTCACAAAAAGACAGGTAAAGATATAGGTCGAGTCTTTGCACAGATGGGCGGTACTGAAGAACTTTCTCCTGAAGAAACTCAAGAGGTCACTGAACAAATAAATCGTTTACCATTTAGAGAGGGTGACAAAAAATTAGAAGAAATGGGTTTGAAGAGGACTGGGCGAGGTAAAATAGTACGAGTAATTCAACCAAGGACTGAAGGGGGAGGGCAAGAATATTTCCCAATCCCCGAAGATATTAGTGACACAGATAGAGAACGACTAAGGACTCAGATGGCGGCTCAGGCTGCTGGTAAGCAAGTTGATACTGGTGAGAGATTAGAAGCACATCTAAAGCACCTTGAGGCTCAGTTAGGAGGGCGTGTGCTTATGCCTGCTGCCACAGAGGTAGATCCTACTGGTCTGAGTGACGATAAGACACTGGAGGGGATGAAGTCTCGACTTGCGACTCTTGAAAGAACGCTTGCAGCAACACAAGGAGATGGGAAGGAGCCGCCGAGCGAGGACAGGAGGAAAGTGCAAGCAGATGCTTCTGAACTTCAAAGACAGATTCACGAATTAACAACCAAACCCAAAGACGAAAGCGAGAGTGCAATGTACGACCCCGCAGAAGTAGAGCAAATTAGACTAGGGGCACAAAAAGGATTAGGGGAGTTAGCCAAACCTACTGAGGATGGTTCTCATTATCCATCGATGCCTAGTCACTTAAAGTCATTCCAAAATTATTTACGAGAGAAAGGGATTAGAAAACCGGAAACCCCTGATGCCATGCTGGGCGATGAGACTGCTCGCAATTTAGAAGCAACTAGGTCGGCTGTTAGGCTTGACCCTGAAGAGGATAGAACATTTATAGATCGGAAAGGGAAAGTGAAAGTTGCACCTCGTAGAATGGGCGAAGGTACCGCACCTACAGGGCAGGAATTTATGGAAACTATGTTCGATGATAAGACTATGAGGGATGAGGCAAGGACTGGAAGATTAACTCAATCTGAAAGAAATAGATTAGCCTCTACTAACAGAGAAAAACAGGCAGCGTATCTAAGAGCAAGGGCTACTGCCGAAAAGGATTTCAAAGCAGAAGTGAAGCAATGGCATGAAGATGCTCCAAAAAGACAAGCAGAGATTGAAGGCAGAGTCGAAGATTATGAAAGGGACAAGGGAGTAGCCGTTACGCCAACAGTACCAAAGCAATTTGGAATTAAAACTAACCAAGCGGGTGATGTGACTCAGGATTACGGCCAACCTAAAGATTTGAGAACTGCTATCATGGGTTCATTAATGAATGACCGTGAAAGTCCATGGCAAGATATAGCAAGAAATATGGGCCTTAATCTTCAGGATAATGAGGATGTAGTGGCTGCATTTGCTAAACTAGGAGTGCGCCCCCCAAAGCATCAAGAACTTTCACCTATGGAACTTGAACAATATCACGAAAACACGAAAGAACTTTCACCTGAAGATCTCCAGCAATATCATGATAGCACGGGTATTTCGTTATCGCCTGAAGGCGTACCCGGTACAAAGGTGGGTGGTGAAGATTTCCCTTCACTTGAAAGAGGTAAGTTAGGTCAGGCTCAGATGGGTGCCTCTTATGGTAAAGGGACACGCAAAAGACCTTCTGAGCCAAGCGTTGATAGATTAGTAGGAGTGGAGCCACCCTCAGGTAATCCCTTGGCTAGACATAAAGAGAATGCGAGGCAAGCCACGATGGGAGCCATTGCTGACTTCTTAACAGAAAATTTAGATGAAGAAAATCTACCACCTGAATATCAATTAGGTAGTGCTTCTGATAATATGACGCATGAACGAAGGATGGATATTCAATCACAGATTGAGAAAGTTAAGGCTCAACTCAAAGCACATAAGGAGAGTGAGGCCTTTGCAAGTCAGCAGTTCTTAAGTGATGCTGAAATTGCCGGTCAGCAGGCTGCTAATTTGGAATATGACCGAAAGAGGCAGGCGGTAGATGAAGCAAGGCAAATACATGAAGCGGCTAGACTGACGGCTTACAATCAGCCTCAGGCTAAATTTTTACAAGAACATGGTCGTGAAGATGAATTAGAGGATTTCATTAAAGATGAGATTGAAACATTGAAGCAACCACTTACTTCTGCTGTTCATGCACATTTAGGTATGATGCAAGAAATGATTGATGATTCCATGGACCCCGACAGTGATGTTAGAACTCCAATTCAACCAGTTATGCAAGATGAACATTTACCTTCGGCCTTTGGTGTACAAGAGGGCACAAGGGGTAGCAAGAAAATAGTTGAGCGCCCCGATAAATTAGAAGCCCTCCTTCGCATTGCACAAGATACACCCGGTAAAGAAGAAGAGGCTGCTAACATCCGAAGGCAAATTGGCGAGGTAGAACAGCGCCAAGTTCTCGATCGAGCACATGGCGGTAAGTCTGGATATGGTACAGAAGAACATTATCCCGTAAGACAAAGTACCAGTGGTAGAGATGTAATAGACACCAAGCAAAGAAAGGCTGGTCATCGAGTAATGCGACAATTACGACAGGCACCTCGTTCAGTTCAGTTGAGTCGTGTACTCGATTTCTTAATGGATAACCATGCAGAGAGTAGAGAAAGTGGTGTAAAAAGCATCATTGATGAACATGCTACTGGCGATAAGCATATCCATGAGCAAAGGTATAGAGACGATGGCAAAGAGATGTTGATGGATTCTCTGCGAAGGAATTATGAAGAAATGAGAGATACTGATATAGCGGCAAGAGAGGCTGGGTTAGACCCCGGCTCCCAAGTTCCTCCCATTGAACGCCCCAGTGCTGCAAGGGAAGGTATTGCAGCCGCTTATCCATATACTTCCGGTGAACAACAAAGTCGTAGAGAAGGTCAAGAAAGAGAAGATGTGCGACATGGAGAAGCAACAGCAATGGATGACCCGGCACCATGGGTGACACTTTCTGAAAACAAGAAGAGGTATAATGAAATGATGGCAGCAATGGCACATCGAGAAGCGATGCAAAATGCACCGCCGGAAGAACCAGCGCCTGCTCCAGCGCCTGCTCCAGCGCCTGTTCCAGCACCTGCTCCAGCACCTGCTCCAGCACCTGCTCCAGCACCTGCTCCAGCACCTGCTCCAGCGCCTGAAGCACCAATGCCTGAAGCACCAATGCCTGAAGCACCACCGCCACCAATGGCGGGCCCTACCATACCACTTGGCGACGGCCCTGCTGCTACTGCTGCAAGTGGCACTACGGTTTCACAGTCTAGAGTGGTCTTTAGCCCTGAACAATTAGAGACGATGAACGATCCTGACTTTCAACAGTTGTCTCCTGAGCAACAGAAGGAGATAATAGAAGGAATGGAACAGAAATCCGAACCTCTACTCAATTTCAATGCAACTAAAGGAGACGAACTCCTAAAGAGTATCAAAGACAAGTTTTGGCGGCAGGGTTATTGAAGAGGCACAGCGTGGCTTAGGTGAGGGGAATGAAGCATGCCAATCATATTTTCACCCGGCGAGGCTGAAACACGACCTCTTAACCCTGATGCAATTGTATACACTACTGCCCAAAAGGTAGGAGACCTCCTTGGCATTGGGCCGGAAGAGGCTGTATTAGTTGCACAAGATAGCACTGCTACTGCTGTGTATGTAACAGGTGCAGATTACCGAGACCATGGGTTTGAAGTCGGAGATACGATTCTAATTTATTCAGATGCTGACCCTCTCGGTTTTGAAAAGGTCATCACATCTATTGCAACAAACAGCCCCGGCGTGCAGTTGAATTTCACTGGTTCTATTACTCATGCTAATTTTCAAGTTGCTGATAACGCCTATGTTCAGAACACAGCGTCATTCACCAACGGCAAGACCCGTGGAATGAAGCGAAGTACTGTTGAGGATTTCATCAAGCGCACTCAAGATCGCATTGATAGTGAAACGCACAACGCTTGGCGACCATCAATTGTAGTCGCCGAATATATCAACTTCGATACATACAAGCCTTATCGTCGCCGATACTATACAGATTATGTCGGTACTGCTCCTCTTTTATTCAGAAATGTTCAGCAAATCCTGAGGCTAGAGGTATGGCAAGGTGACGATTACAGAGACTTGGCAGGAGCAGAAGCAAGGTTGGAGATTGTAGATGAGTCTGCTTTAGAAAATGTAGCGAGTGGTGTTTTAATCAATAATGGCGGAGGTTATAGTGCGAGTCATACTAGTGCTATGACAGTAGACGGTGTTGACGCAACTATTAAGTTTTCAATTGGTGATTTACTTTACGGCAGTAGTGGGGTTAAATTAGGCACTGTTACTGCTGTAGGTAGCAGTACTAGTATTACTGTTGGTGGAGGAATTTCAGCAGCAGTTGCTAATGATGATGAACTTTACATAGCCGGTGGGCATATTTACATCGGTTTAACGAATGGAAGTTATGCCGAATTAGCGCAGGGACCGGGTACATCTCAATGGGATGCAAGGTTTGACAAAGTTACTGCTGCCCAAAGCCTTTCCGACTTAATCAATAAAGAGGACAGGGTTAGTAAAGTCGCTGTAGATTTCTCGCCTGCATTTACTTTACCGGGTAGTACATCTAATATTGCAATCGATAACGAATTATTAGCAACGGCTAACTCTGACTATGGTAATGGCAAAATAAAAATCAGCAGTCTACGCCAAACCAAAGGTGGGGAAAGTGTTAGTGTAGGTGTAACTGATTTGACTAACATAACAATATCGCAGACCACTGAAGCAAGCACGACAACTGCATTATTATTTGGAGGTAGTGTAAGTGGAAGTAGTCCTAACATCACAGTTGGCGTAACCTCTACAGAAGGGTTTGCTAATGGAGGAATACTAATGGTTGGTTCCGGTGCATCTGTATCGATACTCAGTTATACTGGTAAAACAGCAATTACATTTACGGGTTGCGCTAATGTTGTAGGTACACCTTTGACTACACTTGATACGGCAGATACGACTGTATTCCAAAGACGACTTCAATCCGACATAGGCGCATTCTCTGATTTAGGAGGCGACCAAGCCCGTCTGAAGGACTGGTGGATGGATCATGAAATGGGTATCATTTACTTCAATAATTCCTATCCATACTTTGAATGGAATGCCATTAAGGTTTCCTATATTTACGGAGAGCGTTATTTGGAAAGAGCCATCGAAGAAGCGGCTACTAAGATGGTTGCTTCCGATTTACTCATGTCTGATGACCGCTCGGTGCTAATCCCTGAGGGTTCGCAGAATGTTGACCTTGGTGCTAAGATTCAGATATATCGCAATCAGGCTAAGGCAATATTGAGTAGGTATAAGGAAGTAGTGGTGTTTGAATGACGGCAACATATACTGAGCCCTTGGATTCTATCATCACAGTCCTTGGCGACTGGAGTAGAGCCAATACTGATAACATTAAACCTGTTATCTTGGACATAGCAAACCATGGCCCTGAGCGTGGTAAGCGCCTAGATTTGGGCCGTAGCGATTATGTTCTATGCTACGAGACCGCTCATAGTGAAGAGCAACCGGATTTGTTTTACAATTATGTTACTACTAGAGTCAACATCACTGTTGATATGAGGACTGCAATCAGCAGGTCGAGGCTTAGAAAGATGGAAGATGAAATGCGCCGTTTGGTTCATACCAAGCGCAAAGGCGATGGTGCCAATTATGACAGACTCATCATCAAGACTCGTACCGATCTGAGCGACAGAACCAAGAAATTGTTTAGGCATACTTTTCAAGTCGAGGTAGTAATACTGGCTGAATTAATTCCATGAGGTGATTAGGTGGGCGGGTTCGGTATACACTACAAAGGTGATGTTTCAGAAGTCACCATGGGTCACGAGACTGGGCTTTACATAGAATCAGGTGAACCGTTGACATGGGTAGCCACTGATTTTCCCGACTATACAGAAATTGTATTCGGCGGTGCTGGAGCAACTGGCTCATTGGGTAATAATGGTACGACAGGAATTTTGTCTGTACCTATTGGTATGCTTGTTGGTACGAAGTTGACATTCCATGGAGGCACTACTGGTAATTTTACTAGCCATTATTACGAATCTGTAAGCGGCAAAGTATTCAGTGTAGTCGATCATACATTTTCTACTTTCACTAAAATTAAGATAGTACCAAGAATGAATTTAGCGGCGGCTACTACTAGCACTACAACAGATGTAATTTGCATCCATTCTCTAGGCATGCCTACTATTGGTGTAACTACTGCTATTAATGCTAGAGCAGACCTTTCTTCTGAAGTCAGTTTGATTGACCAATTCATAGGGCTGGCATCTTTCATGACGCTACCCGACACTACAGTTGATATTCACAAGTACCATGTCGTAGGACTTGGTAGACAAGTCGCAGTGCAGCAGACAGGCAAGGTTCATCATATGAATGGTGCGCTTGAAATGCCACTCCATAGTCCACGCTGGTTATACTATAGCCTTGGTAGAGAAGTGGTAGATGGGTATAATTGTGGGGCGGCACCTTCAGGCTCTGCTGCTAAAGGTAGCCTCACATATACGGTTGCTCCCGGTCAGACATTCATTGATTTAGATAATCTTGGCTTTAATTCTGCTACAGCAGCCGTTGGAGATTATATTCTCATAAAAGATACAACTAGAGTCCCTACAGTCACCTACAAGACTCCTGATTTGGCTACTACCGATTACTGGCCGTCCGCCAGCAGCAGTAGCCTCAGTTCAGACGCTCATCATTTTGAGTGGACTGAAACCAGTGAGTGTAGAAGAATTGTGGCAATTGAGCCAATAACTGGCGGGCATAGGGTGTTTGTCGATGACCCTTGGCAGTTTGAGCATAGTGGTGACGGTACCAGTGATGCAGACGATGTATTGCTAAGGAAGTACGATGCGACTGGACCTAGCATTGCCACTACCAATGACATCACTAACCCGGTCAGACGCTTATTATTTTCTAGCGACACCATTCCCTCGTTCTGTATAGAGCACAGCATTAGGAACAGAGATGTAGGTTCTTACAGTACAGAGCAAAGTGCAAATGCACCGGGTGGTGCAACAGACAGTAAGCAACTCACTCGCATCTTCAGAGGATGCAAAATAGTAGAATGGGAATTGTCATCAACTGTAGATGCTGAACTAAAGTATAGGTGCGTTTTTGATGCACTTTCCACTTATACAGATACTGGTCGATTGGAAACAAACAACAAAGGAGATCGGTATATTGCACACCGTATGTTCCAAAACACTGGAACCGATGACGCATCGAGAAAGGCTTCCGGTATAGCGAATGGCTCTGAAAAACCATTCATGTTTTACAATGGTAGCGTGGAAGCATTTGGGGCTAGCCTAGGGTTCATTAGTGCCTTTGAATTAAGAGGTAAAACGGGAGTAGAATTATTCCATACTATCCAAAGTAACCCTGTAGCGGAGACATTAGACTCTGATAATTTATCAACCAAGCAGGTACCATACGGCGGCACTAGAAACGCTTCTATTATCCGTGAAGGCCGTGAAGAATTTGAGATGGAAATAGATGTAATCTTAACCGACTCAACCTTGTTCCATCGATTGCGAAGCCACATCGAAACGAGTGGCTCGGCAGGTGCAACTGGTAACCTAATCCATCTTCACTTTACTAAGCCCATCTATAGCGGCGGTGGCAGCACAGCACAGTCTTTGCGAATTCTAATAGACGATTATGTTATTACCGAAGTCCCTATTCCCGTACCTGATGAAATGGGTTTGTTGCACTCCAAAATACGGCTGGAGCCAAGAAATGTCAAAGTAGTCAGCCAAGATACCCTATACCATTGTTGAGTTGATAATATGCCGATGAAGTTCTGGACACCCCTTCATCCTCGTATTGAAATCGATGTTATAGATGAAGATGATGAAGAAGAAGAGGGAGGAGACTACCTTTTCGACCCCGAAGCAGGGAAGGCCAGTGATGATCCATTCGCCCACCTTGCTTCAGAGGATGCCCCCGATTCGGCTGCATCCGAGGAAACAGTGAGTAAGTATGTCGCAGGAGAAGAAGAGTAAAATCGAAATAAATGGCGAGGAAATAGAAGTTACAGTTAAGCAATTAACTTTCTTTGATGTCCAAGCAGTAGCACCATTATTATCTGATGGTAGCCTAGATTTCTCACAATACTGGCGATATGCTTTTGATAATTGGCTTACTTATGATTCTGAATTCAACATAGAGAATATAACTCCTGAAGAAGGAGCAGCGCTATCTGCTATGCTACCTGAACCTAACGAGGTGATTGGTTGGTTGCTTTTTCGGGACACGAAGTCGGACAGATCAAGTACTTCATTAACGGGAGACCAGTGAAGGATAGGCTTCGTTTACAAAGAGAAGGAATGGAATATTTACTGATGACACACTATAACATGGGGCTGAGAGAAGTGAGAGAATTAAGTGTGGACGATGCCAAGCAACTTTTGAATTGGGCGCAGGCTTCAAATGATGATGAAGAAGCCTCTGCAAACGCAGTTTACTTGGGGTATGACTCCGTGCCCCCACTGGAGGGGATATGATGGTAGACGGCAATATCGACCCAAAGTCCGTAGAGGCGATGGAGAATTTCAAGAAATACACCGAAGAAGCGCAGCAAAACATGAAGGCGCTTCAGACACAAATGGACAAATTTACTAATTCCATGTCAATGACTAAGGTGCATAGTAATGACCTTAGAGAATCATTGAGGCAGACTAGTAAGACTGATGGTTTCAAGCAAATTGCTAGCAACTCAACAGAGCGTAAACCAATGGGTGGCGTTGCTGCCCAAGAGTCCCAAGGTGATGTAACAGTCAATCTCAGGATTGATGTTAGCGGAGTCACTGACAGGACTGATAAGAAGGCACTCGCCAAAGAAATTAGCGCAATGGTCACTAAAGAACTTCGTTCTAAAATCGGTGGCCCGCTCAACCAGAGTGGATTTAGCAGGAGTGGCTGAAAATGGCTGATGGGGAAAGAGTGCCAATCCGTCTCGTACAAGAGAACGGTGCCACTATCTCCCTTGATGCGACTAGCATAGATATGGTAGTAGAGCGTGAACAATCGGCCTTTGGAATACCACTGTCTGATGCTAAGAAAATGGCTATCGATCTAAATCAAGCGATGGTGGGCTTTGAAATCCAAGGCGTTTTCACTGATGATGAAGGCCAAGAGGTTTCGTCGCAAGCAAAGGCCGTGGTTGACCTTAATCATACTCAAACCCTTTTCGATCAAGAAGCGGCTCAGGCTTATTACGCTGCGAATTCGGGCGGGGGGCAAGAAAAGGCTTCTCGTAGTAATAAAAAGGGAGCATCTACTAGTGCTACTACTTTGTATACACCTAGAAAGCGCAAAAGTCAAAGTTGGCAGCAATGGCACGGTAGGTATATCTCATTGCCAGTCGCAAAGTGGGTGTCTGACAACGCAACTGCTACTGGAGGTTTACCAATCACTTCAGGCTTAAGTGTTAGATTTAGTGCAAGTGACTTGGTTGCTACTAACATGGTAGGTGGGGCTCTAACTCATGGGGCAACAGTCAACACTTGGGTAGACTCAGCGTCTAGTGTAGTAGCAAACAAAGCAGGCTCTCCGATTTACAAGGAACACGGTATTGGAGGTAACCCATATGTTTATTTTGATGGCGCTTCAAAGTTTGATATTACATATAATGCTGCTCTTCATCCAGCAGATAAGACAGTATTTATTGTCGCCAATAGTACAAATTCATCTGTAGAAGCAGAGCAGTATGTAATAAGCACTAGAGAAAGTTCTGACAAAGGTTGGACAATTCGTTATAGATTTGGTATTAATAATAAAATTAGATTGTCATTGTACAATTCAGGTTCTGATGATGTATCGGATTCAACTACTACACTTGTAGCAGGTATACCTCAATTGCATGCACATACCATTGACTTACAAGGGGATGGAACCACTCATACTAAATTGTATAATCGAGGTGTCCAAGAAGACACTGATACTGGTGATGATTATGATATAGTCGATGATGATTCCACTCAAATTGGAGCCACTGGTAGCACTGATTATTTGACAGGTAACATCTATGAAATCATAGTTTACAATCGAATATTAACGACTGATGAGCAAGAGCAAGTTGAAGGTTATTTGTCGAGTAAATATGGCATACCTCTAATTGGTGTTTTAGGCGGGGAACACCCTTACGAACATTTCAGTTTTAGAGAAGACGCAGATTCTGTCAAAGTCGTATTCGATGCAGAGCGAGTTGCCGCTAAGAATGAACCTTATGGTTTTGTTAACAAGGCTAGAGCAATGACTGGGCTTACTCTCGCTAGTGGTAGTGCGGTTACAGCAATCAATGTTGCAGGTGGAGATCCAAGAGATTGGATGGAAGTCACAAACAGTACTGCAGACTACCATATTAAGATAAAAGACCCTGCTACCAAAGGCTTCAAAGCAAATGCAGGTAAAACGGACTTGTTGCTTAAAGTGACAGCAGTTGGTGCGACCACCATTACTTGTGAAGTGGATGCAGGGCTAGGTGCAACCATTACGACAGGCGATGAGATATACTTGGCACCTTGTCAAAATTTAGGCCCTCAATATGAATCTTCACTTTACGGCGGGCCTATTTTGGTATTGCCAATCGAAAATGCCTTTGCTGAAATCACAGCCCATGGGCAAACGCTAACTTATGTTAATTACCCTGCTTACGAAGATTCCGGTGCAAGAAGCGAAGGGAAGGCACAAATTCCAACTCATTCTAGTATATACGGCGATGGCAAAAGAGCAGACGAATACATCACATATCTGTTATCTCAGTTATTGACTTCCACACTGTCAATTAGCGAGCGAGCAGTTAACGCAGCCGGTGAAAAGACCATGGATAAAGTATTCTCCACATCCATCAAGAATAGTGGTGATGGCTTTGAGACAAGGTTAGAGATAACACAAGTGTATGCCACTTCATTAGGGACGGTTAACAACCAAATTAAACATAACTTTGGCGCTGGCAACTTGCCTACATTGCAAGGATTTACTGGCGGGAAGGCTGGTAAGAAAGTAAAGTCTGCTGGAGATAAAGTTCAAGACTTATTGGGCATTTTTGCTAATAGCAATAACTTTGAGCAAACGGCAACGGGTACTGGTATTGGTAGTTTTGTGAGAGGTTTTGCCAACTTAATTACACAGCCAATATACGGTACGAGGGAAACCAGTGACTTCATCTATGCCATACAGATCCCCTATAATACAAAGGTGACTAAAGGTAAGCACACATTAGATGAAGTTGTCGCACAGAGAAACCATTGGGTAATACCTGATGATGCACCTACGACTGACAAGATGGCGCTGAGTAACGAGACGCACGCATCGGTAGATTACAACCCTGATGTAGAAGGCAGTAGGCGGAATGGAATACACGGTATCGTTACGGATTTCTATATCCATAGGGATGCTGAAATGAAAGCCTATGAGTTTTCTTTGAAATTCGTAGCGGCCAATGTAATAATTTGAGGGATAGGCATGGCATTACCAATTAGATTAGTAGTCGGTCCTGATAACCTGATGGAGATTTCATTAGAGGCTCAATCGATTGATATTGTAGTGGACCGTAATGCTTCTGCTTTTCCTACTCCTGACAATATCGTAGGCAGAGTGGCAATTGATACTAACATACCTACTGTTGGTATAGAGATAGATGGTATTTTCCAAGATGATGACAGCGTTACAACAGATGTAGATAAATTAACTTCTCGTTTTAGTGGTGGCGATGTTGGGTTTAATTTCGCATCGGTATTACCTACTACTAATTTTGCTATTCCAGAAGGGGGGGCCTCTGCTATCTATGCATTAACCAACCTATCATTAAGAACTATGATTGTTAAATTCCAAGGAGACTTAGCAACTCAAAGTGGCGTGACTTCATCAATTGATATATTTGATTCGCCCGATCCGTCTCATACACAATTGTTCAATGAAGTTCAAACAATTTTAACTTCTACTATGGATGTCTGGAATTATAGCGGTGGTGGGCCCGTACTTACGACAATTGACCACCCTTCTGCAGGTACTTATTCTGCGGGAGCAACTAGTATTGTAGTTGATGATAAGGCTTATTTTTACCCATCGCAGAGAATACACAAATCAGATGGTACCTTTGTCGGCACAGTTACTGCCGTAAGTGCAAGTGGTAACACAATCTCCTTTAGCGGAGGCACTAAAGTTGCTTTAGCCGATGGTTTAGCCGTATATTCGTATCGGACGACACTTTGGAACCCACAGGGTCAGGTAGTTGGTAGTATAGTTGATGTTGTAGTGAGACAAAATATAATTAGGGAATTTACATTGGATAGTATAAATGTACCAGTATACGAAGATGTTACTTATTATATGACTACATATACAACTCCGCCGATAGAATCTCTTTTGAGTGATAAGAAATTTGTATTATATCCTAACTTTTGGCGAATTGACGGGATAACAGGAACACAGTCTTTACCATTAGGTGTGGAATTTATCTTTAGTCTTGATTTGGCTCATGGAGATTATCAAAATAAAATGAGCGGGGGTGCTTACCCGACAGTGATTAAAACTGGCACTCATAATGGGGAGGGGCGAGATATTTTTGGACAAAGGATTGCGGGAGGAGGTACTGGTGTCCAAGTTAAGTTACCAATAGGTGGGATAAGTACACATGCTGTAAATGGAAACCCTGCGGCTACATTAGCGTTGATTGTAAAGAAGGCGTTGGAATTAACTACTGATGTAGTTAGTAATGAAGGTGGAGCAATTACCTCTACTAACGGTCAGACTATCGCTAGTGCTTTCAGTGTATTAGTAGGTGGCCCTACCATCAAAGTGATACAAAAGGATGGGCCGATTAATCAATCAGTATTGAGTACTTTAGATCCTTGTATTCAATATGATGCATCAGAGCACATTGAAATGGTTGTCGATTACGATGGTATTTATGACATGGCACGAATCCAATACTTTACAGAGCCATATGTAATTAGTCAAGTTAGTGTTAATAGTAAGTCGGCAGGTGATAAAGTGCAAGATTTGTTAGGTTTGGTCTCTAATGCTAAGAAAGATACAGATTTAATTAGAGGGGTGCAGATACCTTATGATAGCCTTATCCAAAGTGATGCAGTTACACCAACCGCTAGGAACTTTTTCCTTACCTTTGGGGAACAGACTAGTGATGCTAAGGGTTCAAGGGAAAATGCACTGAGTGCGTCTCATAAAATGATACCCGGTTTATTACCCGGTGGTTTGGGCGGTGATACACGAGTTGACAATGATGATGCTTGGTATGATCAAATGGGGCTGACTGCTGCTGGAGATGCCGTTGAAGCAGTTGGCGCCTTTGCTGAATTCGCTGGCAATTTCGTTAAAGATGTATTCGTCACACTCTCATCTGAAGCCCACGGCAATGAGGGCGGCATGAGAATAATTCCTGAAAAACTACATGTACGGTATGATGCTGGGAACAATTATTATGCTTACAAACTTAGATTGGTGGCATCTGATTTCGTAATAGGGGTATGAATATGAGTATACTAATCGACCCCGGATATGCGTTGTCATTCAACGGTATAACTGATAGCGTGATGGTGCCGTCTAACCTAAATGTAGTACATGGCGGAAGCGATGGGCTAAAGAAAGCGCTACCTAGTGTTTTAGATGCGTTTACTTTAGAAACATGGATTGCACCAGATTGCGGCGGTATCGTTTACGAGTATGAGAACATAATGCGCTTGACAGTAGGTACTCCTTCTAGCCCAGCACCGGCTTCCTTTGAAATCAATTTAGAAAATGTAGCGGCGGGTACATCGAGCGTTTGCACCATTAGTAGCGCTAAGCCCGTACATAGCCCTAACGGGGATTTCGCATATTGGGATGGTATCTCATTCCCTAATCCTAATTTAGGGCTACATAACTCTTACATCTATACCGATGCTGCAGTTAACGATCCTACTGCCTTGAATGACGGCCATCGTGAATTACTCAATGTCACTGTTACATTCAATCATCGTCGTTTATCCATGCACATCAATGGAGATTTAGTCGTAAGTAAAAAGTTCGATGAAGACCAGCGAATTGTTATGACTCCTTCTAATATGTACATTGGAGGAAAAGGTGGAGAATACAGAGGTACTATCGAGGCTGTCCATTTATCTAAAGGAGCAAAGCCGTCAGGCAAGGCTCCATATGCGCCCGTAAAGAGTGATGACACGATTGGTCTTTGGCGCTTTGAAGAACCTATCGATCCCATCTCTCTAATCACTGTAACTCCTTCTATCTCTGCCACTACTGGTACTACTCATACAATTGACATAGGCGCTACTGCTGCTGCCGCATTGATTGAGCAGTTGAGCGGTAGTTCAACATTAGCGGCTATTAACTTCACAGCAGATAGTCCTTGGAATTCACAAGGCTCTTACGAAGTAAAGGTGCATGGCGCCTCATCTATCAGTGATGTAGCCATTCCAAAAGTACCATACAATATCATTGTCAATCCATTGGGTTATGGGCCTACTACTGGAAAGCCCACCAATAAGGCACCTGAGCGACTAAGGCTCATGGCGATCAATACTGCGGGTAGTGGCCTTATCACGGTTGAGTCAATCCATCTCGACTTTGCCTCTAATGCTTCGACAGGCCGCAGGGGAGCATTGATGGCGCACGACGCTGGGCGATTCGTTGTAATAACAGGGGATTGTCTGATTGATGGAGGAGCAGGTAATGATTACCAGCCGCAGGGTAGTGGTACACAATTTTCACATAGGCAAGGTCAAGTCTGTATCGATGAAAGTGGTTATGAAAATCATGGAATTATGTTTTCGATGAGTATGGCAATCGATTCTGATAATTACAATAAGTTTTCTGCATCGTCGGTAAACCCCGGCACTGGATTCTATATTGGTCATTCCGGCAGGCACATACTCAACCATGTCAAGAGTCATTCTTTCATGGGCACATTACCTCCAATGTCCGACTTAACAGTTGATAAGAAATTGGATGCTTCGGCAGATGTAATCTCTGCATCTTTTAGTTCTCAGTATTCTGATGTTAAGGGTACAGTCCCTATCAATTCTAAGATAACTGCATACGATTCGCACGGCACAATTAAAATTACAGGCGTGGCCTTTAAGTCGAAGGTTAGTCAAGTTGTAGAAAATGGAATGAGCGATATAGATCCAAGTGATGCATCCGATCCACATAGGGGTATAATCGCTTTAGGTGGAAATAATTTCAAATCTAGTTTATTTAGCCTCAAAGCATTAGGTGCGGGTCACGCTACTAGTGATTCAAAGGAAGCCGCTCGCCATCTCGTCCCTTCCAGTGAAGCACGAATTGCAATATTGGATGTTCCATCTCTTTCCACTTACAATTATGCTCCATTCGTACAAATCCATTACAATGCAGTGTGCCATAACGGTTCTAATTTCCCTGTGGCTTCTGCTTCTAGGATTGATTCTTCTTTCACTAGTACTTCTACTATTATTAAATTAGAAAGCATCAAATCCTTTGGTAAAGATGGTGCGGTTTTGCCAGCCACATCGATTTCAATAGGAAGTACACCAGCGACCACCGATGGTAAAATTACCGCTACTCTTAGTCATTCTACTAAGAAGATTACATTCAGCGCTGCTACCGATTCAGCATTCCAAGCATTAGACATAACTGGCGCAATTGTGAAGTTCGCAATGAAAGGTCCATCGATTATGGTGACTAAGACTGTACCGGATGTCAGTACAATAGTAACAGGTAGTACTTCAATTCTCGATCTTATTCATACTGAATTAGACGCAGGGGATTTAGACATATACGCTCCCGGCGGCAAAATTGAAATGAAGGTGCCTAGTAATTTGCCATTCGATGAAGGTGATTTAGAAGGCGACACCGAAGAAGGTACTGTCGCTGAGCCGAAATTGGATTTCACACTATGCCCTGAGAATTACTTACCATTGGCTTCCACGGACACCCCTATGAAGACTCCTCAGAGTATTGCTTTGCCCAATTCTAATTTGGCAACCAAGGCATCACAATTTAGCAAAGTCATAATCACCCCTACCCGCTATTCTTCTAATTTGGAAGAAGTAGAGGACATGTTGAGGCAATTGCCAATTAATCGTCGTATTAGAACAGGGGTCTTAATCAACAATAGTGGAGGTTATGCTGCCACCACTACTACTACGCTTACCGTAAGTGGTACAGATGCAAGGACTTTATTTGCTGAAGACGACATCGTATACCGTGCTGATGGTACAGTTGTCGGTACAATTAACCATGCTGTTACTGCTACGACCATTCGTATTTCAGGCGGCGGTGGAACCGCAGTAGCATTACATGATAACGAAGAGTTGTACAACGGTCCTATAGATTTAGGCAGGGGTACTACAAATCAGTCTACGGCAGTTCACGAAGTGTTTGATATTATCGAGCATGAAATCATTGGGAAAAGGATGACATTAACCGTTCAGCCTAGCGACAGAAGAAGGTTTTCACAATTGACAAAATTAAGAGCAAATGCTTCTATCCCAAATGCTCTCTCAATAGAATATTTAATGTCAAGAGGCAGAGTATTATCATTTGACGATGATGGTGGAGGCAATTCCAATTTACTCGCTTATGGTATAATTTCTGATATTGCGAGTGCTAGCGTTAGTGCGAAGGGCGACGGAGCCCCTGATTCTCATATTGTGAAAGAGATAATGCCGGGCGCACCCGTAGTCACTATGACTCTTGGTGGTCCCGGCCAAGGTGCAATCAATACTAAGGAAACATGGGATCCAAGTCCTACTGCTAGAATGGCTTGGAATACAAGGCGTGACTGTGCAACGGAGGTAAGCGCATTTGATGCGAGTGCCTTTACAGTGACCACTCTTCCACTCAATAACCGTGCTACTGATTTGCAGTCTTGGGGCACATACTGTTTTCCCAAAGCAGGTAGGATTTATCTTGAATTACCAAGGACTGACCCGAATGAGCCTATACAGTTCGCATCAGCAGCGTATACTTCAAAGACAGGTGTTTTGTTTAATTTCGCATCAGGGACTACGCACTTAGGTTCAGGTAATTTCATATTAGCAGATGGCAGTGAAGCAGTTGGCTTTGCCGCATGGGCTACTGCTACGGGAATAAGCACTGGTCATAAATTACATGTCGATGACAAGTTCCTTGAAGAATCGATGTGTAGTGACGGCACTACGGTTAACGATAGGTTATTTCAGACACTTGACACCATTCAACATGATTATCAGTTAGGTACGCAGTATGCAAGTACTCGTGCTATGGTAGAGATACCACTATTCCCTAACCAATTTTTCATAAATGAAGAGGCCGGTATATTCCCCGGACCCGACAATAGTATGAAGATACACATTGACGCTACTCACACTGCGAGCAATTGGGCACCAAATCCAGTAGGTAGGCGTCATGACGCAATCGCACCACAGGATCCAGAAATATTCGGTGCATTTTCATATAGCATTTCAAGTAATGCCCATAGGTCCGGTACAAAGATTACTAAACCATTTACTGGGACTACGATTTCTGTAGAAGATGCAGATATATTCCCTATACCGACGGCTGCTGCAAGTGGTACTGTTGTTGCAGGCATAAGTGGTAGCGCAAGGTACCGTAGAGCATTTTTACCAAGTGGAGAATGGGTATTGTACACTGCTATTGATAATAGTGCTAACACAATTACAGCAGCCGCAGCAGCCACTGCAGGTGGCAACTGGGCAATGAGTAAGAACTTTGTAAAGGAATTTTCAGTAGGCGTACAACTTACTCCGAGTCCGGGTTACCAAGATATGAATTATACTCCAGTTGCTGATAACCCACTACTCAAGAGTGCTGGATTTGAAGGCAGGCGCCCATTCTATTATGACCGATCTAATGTAATGACACAAGGCGGTAATGTCGATTATGGGATGAAGCAGTATGTCAGCGCTGTAGAGTTCAGAGCAGGCCCCCGTGTGAATCCTCACCTTGACAGAATACAAAGTGGAAGAGCGGTTGGTATCGTTCAGGCTTGGGCTGGTGGTGCCCCGACCCTTTTGTATATGAAAGATGCAAGTCTTTTCCCTGACGATATATCGGGAGTTGACGGGTACAGTGGCTATCGTTATCGCCTTTCGTGGAGGGCAGCGAGTGGCACTGTCTCTTATGCACATTATAATGTAAAGGCTGATAACTTACTTACATTAACTCAACGAGATGCTGCTTTCCAACCAGCATCCGGCGACGAAGTAATATTGGTGGATATGCACGCAAGTCCTAGTACAATATATCCTGAAGTCAAAGAGGGCGTATTCCTAAACAAGTCTTGGGCATATCCGTATGCTCCCGGTGGTTTGCGTGATGGAGATACTGTTTGGATGAACATGCATTACACTAATCCCCATTCTATAGAAGGGCTGTTTGCTAAGAGCAGAGGTACTCTGAATGAAGGGGATGTTTGGACTGGATTTAATGGCGGCAAGGGTGGATTTGATGCTGACCCAAGAGACAGTATACCTATGGAGAATTTCTTGATTGGGGATTCTTGTACCGAAACTGCTCAGAATTTCGTACAGCATGTTAACAAAACAATTGAGTTGAACTACGAGGCTTTGGGGCTTGCTGCAGCACTTGCGCCAACAGTTGCCTATCTCGATCCGTATCAGGGTACAGAAGAGCATGCTCGTGTATTGCTATACGATGTAGCACATGACCGAGAGTTCATTGCATTCCAAGACTTATGGATGCAAGTACAAAGTAGCGCTGATGCAACTCAAATTGGACAAGCCCCTGCTACTACGGCTGGTGCTATTCTATACAGTGACGCTAACTCCGGCTCTTCGCTAGATGTAGCGGCAGGG
>Ga0209756_1001227_pt1 | contig 23999 bp, 41 predicted proteins | sample ETNvirenome_6_85_FD_184071 | JGI IMG/M metagenome (GOLD analysis project Ga0209756, IMG submission 184071) | Marine viral communities from the Pacific Ocean - ETNP_6_85 (SPAdes) (version 3) | ecosystem: Environmental > Aquatic > Marine > Oceanic | place: Pacific Ocean | collected 2013-06-19 | reverse complement strand
CCAACTTGGTCGTTGGTAGCAGTACATATGGCAAGGCACAAGATAGAACTTGTTCCTTGGGAGGAACAAAATACATTCCTCGAAACCCACATGGAGTGGGAAGTAATTGGTACAGGGCACATAGAATAGTGTCTTTTTCAGTTATGCAGTTAATTTCGACCCATTATGTAATGGGTGGTCAAGTCGGTTACCATGGTAATCTTTTTGGAGGAATTATGCTTTCTTGGATAGACGAAGCAGGCGCAGCTTTTGCATGCCAGATTGCGGACACTGGGCGAATGGTTACAAAACATATTTCCGCTTTAACTTTTGAAAGTCCCGTTCGGCCCGGGCAATTGATAAAAGTTTATGGTCGGTGCCTTAAAATAGGCAATACCTCCTTGACCATAGAGATTGAAGCAAGGAGACACAGTATTTACAATGGAACACAAAAACCAGTTTGCAAATGCGAAATTGTTTTTGTTAGAATTGACGGCGACGGTGAGCCAGTTCCAATCGCCCCTCATATTAGAAAAAAAATTGGAGACAAAGATGAATAAGATAATTTTAGAATACGTTTGGTTAGATGGTTATAAAACGCCCAACCTTAGAAGTAAAATAAAAGTAATGGACTTTGATGGAGATCCCGAAAAATTTGATTGTTGCGACGTTCCCGATTGGAATTTCGACGGATCAAGCACCCGACAAGCGCCCGGCGGAGATTCGGAATGCTTATTAAAACCAGCGAGGCTTTATAAAGGAACCACCCAAAATTATACAGTTCTGTGCGAAGTTTATAACCCTGATGGTACTCCACACCGTACAAATCATCGTGCACAGTTACGCGAGATTTTGGATAACTCTGAAGACCAGCAGTTCTGGTGGGGCTTCGAGCAAGAGTATTTCATTACTGCAGACTTTAAACCATTGGGTTTTCCAGATGGTGGCTACCCTAAACCACAAGGCCTCTATTATTGTGGAGTTGGCGGAAATCAGGTAGTAGGGAGAGAAATGGTGGAAAGCCATATGAGACAATGCCTTTACCATGGGATGGATATCACAGGAATCAATGCAGAGGTGGCAGTTGGCCAATGGGAATACCAGTGTTTCAACAAAGACACCTTAAAAGCTTGTGATGACTTGTGGGTAAGCCGCTTTCTTCTATACAAAGAAGCAGAGGAATATGGTTGGGATATAGATATTTCTCCCAAGCCAGTCTCCGGGGATTGGAATGGCAGTGGCTGTCACACAAACTTCAGTACGGAAGAAATGAGAACATCCGGCGGCAGAAGTTATGTAGAGAACCTGATGACCAGTTTTGAATCTAATCATGAAAGACATATTGCCGGCTATGGTGAAGATAACCACCAACGCTTGACTGGTGATCACGAGACTCAAAGCATTGATGTATTCTCATGGGGAGTAGGGGATCGCGGTGCATCTATCAGAATCCCTAATGCAATGAAAGAAAACGATTGGATCGGCTATATCGAAGACAGAAGGCCAGCTAGTAACTGTGACCCTTACAGAGTTGCTAGTCTTATAATTACAACAACGACAGAGGCGACCGCTGATGACTAAAAAGCAAAAAGATATTTTAGTTATAGATCGACAAAAGATTGATAGGCCTAAGAAATATAAAGTGATCTTTTACAATGATGATTATACGCCGATGAATTTGGTGACTTTAATTTTGATGGAGGTATTTAAGAAGAGCGACGCCGAGGCCCGTTCGATTATGTTGAAAGTCCATCGAGGAGGGAAAGCCATTGCTGGTGTTTATTCAAAGCAAATCGCTCAAACAAAAGTCGAGACCACCCTTATGTATGCAAGAGGCGCAGGTTACCCGTTACATACTGAGGCAGAACCCGAGTGAATTTTGTGAGGTTTGTGAATGTGATCCCTGCGATTGCCATGGTGGGAGCGATTAGGTGGGTCACGATCGACCTGAGGTTTTCACTATCGGAGACTTGGTTGTCTTCCTTCAAACCTTGGAGTGGGATGACTCCTTTGCCGCTGAGGGCGAAGTCGGAATAGTTATAGGTATTTTTGCCCCAGACGATGAGATTAATTTCTTCGACCTTCAGATCCAATTAGCAGATGGCACACTGATCCCAGTATGGATCCAAGAAGTGGAGATCTTAAATCATGCTTAGGAGGTTTGAAATTGGAGATCTGGTCAAACTCAACGACCCAGGCGATAAAGATAGAAACATTGGAATCGTCGTCGGAATAAGTCCGAAACAAGCCCACGTGGTCTCCCATGGAACCACCTTGATAATTCAAGTATATTGGCTTAAGATTAAAGAAACAGACTGGGAGTATGATTTTTTTCTTCTGAAATTTGATGAACCTGACTTGACAATAAAGGCTTGATAGGTTATATTATAATAAAATTGGAGGACTGATGGTTATTTGGAATTATGTGTTTCAAATCTTCATGATAAGATATTGGGACGATCGCTATCGACAGGTTCCTGTCTTTTTGAAAGATTTGCCCGATGAGATGCTTGGAAACTATGCTCATACTATTGAGGGGATCAATTCGATTTGGTTAGCTAAAAACCAAGACCTGACGACCCGCGAACTCATGGGTGTCCTATTACATGAGATGTGCCATCACGTTGTTTTCGAGGAACATGGTTACGACGTTATTGCTCACGGATTTGAGTGGATGGCCGAAATGCAAAGAGTGGGGTTTGAAGATCCCGATTGGGAAACAGACGGCATTGATTTCTTTTCAGATACAGAGTGCCAAGAGATTTTAGAATTATTACCGTTGGAGGACAAATGAACATATTTAAAAAGACAGACTCGCTGTCATTAATGAAAGAGTTAGAGAAAGAGACCGTGGACTTGGTGTTAACCGACCCGCCTTACATCATAAGCAAACCCTCTGGGTTCAAAAGCGTAGTGCATGGCGAACAGCGTTTTGCTGTGGAGACCGAACATGGAGAATGGGACAAACCCGAAAATTTTTCTTTGGAAGATTTGCGAGATTCCGTTTTTGAGTATTATCGTGTTCTCAAGAAGCACGGAACTGCTATTGTTTTTTGTGATCTTTGGAAGATCAGCGAGGTAAAGCGAATAATGGAAGAAGCAAAGTTTAAGCAAATTCGCCTAATTGAATGGATTAAGACCAACCCAGTACCACTCAATTCCAGTCGGAATTATCTTACAAATGCCAGAGAGGTCGCTCTCCTTGGCGTAAAGGTCAGCAAGCCCACGTTTCACTCGAAATACGATAATGGGGTCTACCAATTTCCTATTTGTCATGAGAAGGGAAGATTTCACCCTACACAAAAACCATACCCTCTTATGTGGACCTTAATAGAGAAACATAGCAACCCGGGAGACGTGGTATTGGACACATTCGCCGGAGCAGCAACAACGTTGCTCGCCGCCAAAAATTTGCACCGTGGGTACATAGGTTGCGAGTTAGACCAAGAATTCTTTGACAAAGCAGTCAAACGACTACAATAAACTAGTTAGGTATGTAGACAGGAGGGACTTATGAATGTGGTTATGGGGATTTTTATTGGCTTGCGAGCCTGAGGTTAGAACCGAGTATGTAACTGAGACTATCACGGAGACGGAAACGATTACCGAAACCGAGACCATTACGGAAACCGAAGAGATTTGCGGAACAATCGAAGGCAAGCAGCCTTGTGATTTTATTTTAATCGACGAAAATGGCGACGAAGTAAACTTCCATAGTCTTATTGGAAAGCCTGTCATTTTAGACTTAAGTACAATGTGGTGCTACCCTTGCAATCAAGCAGCAGCCGAGGTTCAATCAACTCAAGACGCATATCCCGAACTAACATATCTAACAATTCTTATTGAAAATGATGAAAGATTAGACCCATCAGCCTTGGATTTAGAAGATTGGACTGTCGAACACGGCATAACATCTGCTCCTGTTTGGGGTGGGTCACGCGATGTTATCACAGCCGACCCAACAGACAGCAGCGAGTTCTATTTAAGAAGCTGGCCAACATTTTATTTTCTAGATGCAGAACTGCGAATCGTAGGGTATCAACGAGGTTTTGATCAAACAATAATTGATGCTTGGGCCGAAGACTTAATAAATCCAGAATAAAAATTTGACAACATGTGTAGCGTGGGTTATATTATCATAACAAACTAATTATGCCCGGAGAACTACTATGCTATTATTTTTATCATTGCTTGCAAGTCAAGCGGAAGACCTATCGTTATCGGAAACATCTTATTCCGGAGCAACTATTTTAACCGGAGACACCGACGTTGTCTTTGATGTTTCGCTTGACCAAGATTATGAAACCAACCCGCATGTGTATTCCTTTTTCGAGGGCAACACCCTCTATCTCGGGAATAGTGATGAAGAAGGAAATTCCGTCGATGCTATCGTAGAGTTCTATTGGTTTCAATCTTCAATCGACCGTGGTTCCGACTTCTATGTTGGGGTAATCAAGGCTCGCACAACGCCGGGAAAAGATTGTTTCCTATCCGATTGTCACCTGTGGGCCGATGAATACCAAGACTGGGGAGAGTATCCTGTTATAAGTGTTGAGGCGTTCACGGACGTTTCAAGAGAACAAGGTGCATTCCGTTGGGATTGGTCTGTTCCCTTCGAGAATTACGGCATTGATGCTTATGGTCAGGTGACATTCTCCAACCAATATGGTATCGGAGGAAGTGCTGAAGGGTCTGTTATGGCTCACGGTGAATATCAGATCAGCGAAGAGGGCGATGTTAAAGCAGCAGGTGACGTTCAAGTGAAAGGTTACATTGGAAGCGAGTACCGAGTGCAGACACAATACGATGTTACTCTCTACGAGTGGGATGTGTTTGTAAGCGGAAGAGCAGACCTGATGGCTTGGGACATGTATCTCAATCTTGGAGCAAGAGACGACCAATCAGCATATCATGAATACTTTCTAGCTATTCAAGTTGAGGAAGGTGAACCATTTATGCTTGACGAACTCAACATTCTAGGGAATTTCGATATGGGATGGTGGAATCCTTTGCATAAAGAACTAGGAGTTTCCCTTCAGAACATCACAATCTCTCAACCTTACTATGAACCAGTGATGGACGAAGGAGAGGAAGAGGAGCCGTCAGATGAACCACAAGACACCGGCGATCTTGAAGATACCGGAGTTGAAGAGCCAGAAGTGGAAGAAGAACAAGATGAAGCCGAAGAACTTGCCCTTGAAGAAGGCGTTCCGGTGAAGTCATGCTCGTCTTCCACAACATTACCAGAGTGGATTTTACTACTCACCCCATTTGCATTCATGAGGAGGAAAAGATGAAAAAAGCAATTCAAAAGATAAAAGATTTCGTAAAGCCAGTGGCTATGAGAACACCAATATCCAGACGCAAAGAAGAAATAGAGGTAGCCGGAGAAGAAACTTCGGAGGTTGCCAAAGATTATCTAGAAAGTTTGAAATAAAACTTGACAACTAAACAATAACACGTTATATTATAAGTATAATAAACAACACAATAGAATCATGGAGGACACATGAATAAGATTGACTTTGTTGGGCTACACGCCCATTCAGGGGTTGGATCCCCTTTTGACGGCTTCGGCCATCCACAACAGCACATGGACTTTGCTTACGAGAACGGAAGCCGAGCCCTAGCATTGACTGATCATGGTAATATGAATGGTCTAGCATACCAAGTGCTTCACGCTAAGCGCATGAAACAAGAAGGAAAAGACTTCAAGCCAATCTTTGGCGTGGAAGCATATTTTATTGATTCTATAAAAGACTGGAAGGTGAAATTTGAAGAACATAAAGCGGATAAAGTTAAAGCAAAACAGATTGATTCTGGTCGATCGGGTACAACGGTTGAAAATGAGGCAGAATCTAAGTCTGCTTCGAAATCTGAACTAAACAAGAAGAGACATCTCGTCCTCCTTGCAATGAACCAGACTGGACTTAATAACATTTTTAAGCTGGTGTCCGAATCCTATCACGGGGACTGCTTCTATCGCAAGCCACGCATTGACTTTGCTTTGTTGGAGAAGTATAATGAGGGTGTCATTGCGCTCTCTGCCTGCCTTGGTGGTGTTTATGCTGGGTGTTACTGGGAGAACCGAGAAATCGGCCCTGAAGCTGTTGCAGATGCAATGCGCTCTATGACGCGCAACATGCTTAATATCTTCGGTGACCGTTGGTACGGTGAGTTACAATGGAATGCTATTCCCGAACAACACGAGTTAAATAATTACGTTATCCAAATGCATAAGGAATTCGGGATACCTCTCGTTTCAACGTGCGACTCTCATTACCCAACACCTGACGCTTGGAACGATAGAGAACTATATAAGAAGATAGGCTGGCTCGGAAAGGGCAAGCCCGAATGGATGTCTGATGAACTACCTGAAGGTGTGGATGAAATCGGGTATGAATTATATCCGAAGAACGGCGAACAAATGTGGGCCGATTACAAGAGATATAGTACTGAAACAGACACCGACGTTACTTATGATGACGGCATCGTTCGGCGCTCAATGCTGGAGACGATCGATATTGCTTTTGAGAGGATTGATTCTTTTCTCCCTGATAACACTGTACGCTTGCCTGATTTTGTCGTACCTGCTGGCCATCATCCTGCAGAATACTTGGCTCAATTGTCCTTCGAGGGTTTATTTAAGATTTTGGAATCTCGTTCTATCAGGAAAGGGTCGTCCGATTGGGTGGATTACACAAGCCGACTCAAGCATGAACTCAAGGTCATTTCAGACAGAGGTTTCTCAAAATATTTCTTGACTATGAAGTCGATCACGGATAAGACAAATGAAGTACAACTTTCAGGACCCGGAAGAGGATCAGCAGCGGGATCGCTGGTGGCTTATGTATTGGGCATTACACAAGTGGATCCAATTAAGTATGGTCTACTATTCTCTCGTTTCCTCAGAGCGGACGCCACGGATTATCCTGATATTGATTACGATGTCTCTGATCCTATGGTGCTTAAAGAGATACTTATCGATGAATGGGGTTCAGATACTGTAGTTCCTATTTCAAACTTTAACACACTACAGTTACGATCGTTAATAAAAGATATTTCTAAATTTTATGACATTGAGTTCACTGAGGTTAACAAGGTTACAAACACAATGATGAACGAAGCCACACCTCTGGCAAAAAAGAAGCATGGGATCCGTGCTGGCGTGTACACGCCAACATTTGAAGAAGTCTGTGAATTTTCGGAGACCCTTCAAGCATTCTTTTTGAAACATCCAAAGGTCAAATCTCACGTTGAGGGCTTGATGGGACAGATTCGTTCCACTTCCCGTCACGCTGGGGGTGTGGTAATCGGAGAGGAGCTAGACAAATATATGCCCCTCATTGCTTCCAAGGGAGTTCGGCAGACTCCTTGGTCTGAAGGGCAGAACGTGAGACAACTAGAACCTATGGGTTTTATTAAGTTTGACATCCTCGGTCTTGCTACACTTAGAATGATGGAGGATTGCATTGAAAGTATCCTCCAGCGCCACCATGGCGTTGAGTCCCCAACTTTCGAGGACGTTAAAAAGTATTATGATGAAAATCTTCATCCGGATGTAATTAATTTAAATGATAAAGAAGTTTATAAAAACATTTTCCAAGCGGGAAAGTGGATGGGTATTTTCCAATTCACAGAGAAAGGAGCGCAAAACCTCGCCAAGAGAGCGCAGCCATCATCGATCATCGATATCTCTGCGATTACTAGTATCTATCGGCCTGGTCCCCTTTCTGCTGGTGTTGACAAGGCCTACGTCCAAGCGGTCAATGACCCCTTATCGGTAAAGTATGAGAATGAAATCGTCGAAGAAATCACAAAGGAAACCAGTGGCTTCCTTATCTTCCAAGAACAGATTGCTCTACTGGCGCATGAACTTGGTAAAGACATTTCTCTTGATGATGCTAATCTACTTCGCAAGTTGTTAACCAAGAAAGGACTAGATGCATCCAAGCAAGCAAAGAAGGAAGAAATTCTCCGTAAGTTTGTAGACGGTTGTGTTGAGAAGGGAATCGGAAAGAGAGCAGCAGAAGACATGTGGCAGAAGTTTGAATACTTCTCTGGCTACGGGTTTAATAAATCCCATGCGGTGGCTTACTCTATGATCTCTTATCAGACTGCTTGGTTGGCTACCTATTATAATGCCGAGTGGGCTTGTGCTTTCTTGGACAAGGAGCCCGAATCACGCAAAGAAAAAGCAATTAACATTGCTAAGTCTTGGGGCTACAGCATCAAACCTCTGAACATCAACACCTCTGGTCGACGATGGACACCGCAAGATGATACCACGCTTATTGCTCCCCTTACAACCATTAAGGGCTTAGGTGATGCTGCTATTGATGAGATCATCGAGAAACGCCCATTTACGTCCGTAGAGCACCTTTTGTTTGATGGAGGTGTGGTTGCTCGGAAGCTCAATAAAAAGTCGCTGGATGCCCTTTGTAGAGCCTCTGCGATGGGTGATTTAATTGATAACAGGTTCACTGGAGATAAACATTTCTGGTCAGCCGTTGTGGTAGATAAACCAAAGAGCAAGAAAAAGCTAGATGAGAACATTGAATCCTACAGGCCGGAAGGTTCATTCACAACAGCAGAAACCATTCAGAACACCCAGACTCTTACTGGAATTTATCCAATTAATATGGTAATGACACCGAGAGCCATGAAGATTATCGATACTTATCATGTCCCTCCATTATCGGAGTATGATGTTGATCTTGGAGCCGCATGGTGTATTCCGATCAAGCTTATATCAAAAAAATCCAAGAATGGAAAATGGTTTTACACGATTGATGTTATTGATTCGAATTCTGAAGTCACTCGGCTGCGTTGCTGGGGCGTCAACCCACAAAAGGATCACATCTTTCTCAATAAACCTTATGTGCTGAAGTACCCAAAGTACAATGAAACTTGGGGTTTCTCAACCTACGGGGCGGTTGATAAGAAATGGATGATGATTGGTTAAAAAGTAAGCATAAATACTTGACAACTGATCAAAAACCAGTTATATTATAAACATAATGAAGACAAAAACATTGGAGGATACAATGAATGTTATTACTTTAAAACAATATCACGATAAGATTGACGAACTTATTAAACAATCTTATATTACTAGCCCACCTAAGAAGAAACTTAAAACTATGGGTAAATCTGCCGGCATTCGATATGGTAAGCAGGCAGAGGTAGCGGCCTGCCACTTCCTTAAGCAACACCCCGCTGTGAAAAAAATCAGAGAACAAGTAAGGTTCAGACCAGTAGGGGGCCTATCCTGCATAGATGTTGTGCTTGACATGAAGAATGGAGAAACTGTCTACGTCCCAGTAGCAAAAGACATCTGGAGAGCTACTGCTCAATGTGATCGACTTGAGACTTTGTATGCTAAGTTTGAAGGAAAGTTAATCGAGGACTATAATGTTTGTTATTTGATGGCCTCAGATTATAAAGTTAGGCTTAAGAGAACCTTTAAGGAAGGTACCATTAAAGAGGTTCTAGTCAATGAAGAACTACAAGAACTGGCCGATGCGAACATCGTGCATAACATTGAGACTTTGTGGGAACACTTACATACATTTAAATAGGAGGACACTATGACTACACAACGAAAAGAAATAAACAACGAACAGTTCTTTACGAACTTTGAGACCGCCGAGAGGCTAGCAAAAGTTATCGAAAGCCAACCGTGGTTCTCTGACATTACAAAAGTCATTGAGCCATCGGCTGGCGATGGAGCTTGGCTCAAGGCTATGAAGGTTGACGAGGCTTATGACATTGAACCCCAACATCCCAATGTAGCCCTGCAAGATTTTCTGGATCCCAAGTTTACAATTAAACGCGAGGGTTCAATCCTATCTGTGGGTAACCCGCCTTTTGGAAGAATGGGTAAGCTAGCTAAATGTTTTATGCATCGGTGTGCCGAGTATTCGGACTACATCGCATTTATTCTTCCTGCATCTTTTGCAAAAGTGACACAAATCAGACAGATGCCGCAATACTTTCACCTTGTTTATCAAGAGGATCTTCTTGATGAAACCTTTAGATTTGAGCGTGATGGTAAGAAGGTCTCAACCGTCTTTCAGATTTGGGAACGTCGAGACACCAAGCGGGTTGATCCTCCTCGGAGAAACACTTGCAAAGACTTTGGTTGGTCTCGCATAGCAGAAGTATCTTATAATCAGGTGGCTACTGAAATTATGACGGTGCTTAAACTTAAAGACACTGATACTAAGAAGAAAGTTATCGCTTTAATGAAAGCGTCCTTGTCTCAGAGAGCAGCACCTGTTCCCACGGATGCCGATTTAGCAATATGCACACATGGTTCTGGAGCAGGCAAGGTTCTGGTTAAAAACTTTGATAAAGTCTCCTCGAGAACACATAGATTCATTAAGATCAAATCTAAAATTACCAAGGAAACGCTGGCTAAAAGATTGCGATCTTTAGATTACGAGGGTATCTTTAAGTACACCGTTGGAGCCACCTGTGTTTCAACAGAAGAGGTGGTACAACTCTACACACAGAAATATCCGGAGGAATAATGGAACACTTGACGAATTGTCATGGCGAATGGAACGCTTTATTTGCAATGGCCTCTTCACTTCCTATTTTGGGAGTGTGGATAAAAACAAAATTATACAACCATAAGGAGGAATTATGAATTTTGTAAAAATAACAACGACCCAGGGGGAAACACTAGCAGTTAACCCAACACAGATTGTGCAAATTTTTCATGCACCACAAGGAATTGTCCTGACCATGGTGACAGATCGACGCATCACAACAAAACAGTTTCGAAGTGTTACCGAAGCAATCTATCATTGCACTAACTCGAGCATTGATATCAGCGGTATAAAGGAGATAAAATGACTAAGTTTGAATTTGTAACAAACAATAACGCGGCTATTGTCGAAGAATATGAAGAAGCAGCATTTAAAACTAAAGAGCAGCACATGGCCGACTACATCAAGTCGGTCAAAGCACTTGAGGACGCAATGGAGCCTTATAAGGAACAGAAGCGTGAACTCAAGGCTGACTACATTGACAGCGGTTGGCTTACCAAGGAAGACATTAGTCTTACCGTCAAGGCTTATCGCCTGCTAAAAAGTGAAGTAGACATTGATGCCCTGATTGACATTTATGATAATTTGAGAAAGGGGAAATAATGAATAATTTACAAGAAAAAGAGGCCGTTAAAAGAATGGGAGTGGTTAATCTCACATCGATGTATCATGAGGACGATAACCAGCTTCTGCAAGAAAAAGCCGCTAAACGATGCAATCTGACTCCTGAAGTGATAACTGCTATCGAGAATGGCGAAGAGGTGTGGATTAGAAATAACACCACGGGGTTTATTGATCGAGCAATAGCAATCAAGAGACATCACTCTGAGGAGGATCTTCATGTCTGGCGCGAAGCCAAGACAGAGCCTTTAAGACAAGCAACTGGAAAAGCTTACTGGATGAAGTGCAGCGAAGCTGGCTACGAGATCCAGGAGTGGGCTTATTTGGAAAAAGTACAAAGACCCAGCAGCGCCACTCCATGGCTTGCTTCTGTTGCCTTCCAGTCCTTTCCTGGCTTCCCAACCGCGCCTGTTGTTATTTGCGGACATGGTTTGGATCAAATGGCCATTCGCCAAATCCGACAAGATGAGGTCGTTCACGTTTGCATCCATGGAAAAACCACCCAGGAAGGTTACAACGATCGTATTGTGAGAGCGTTGAAAGTTAGGGATAGGAGAAATCCCGAATTCACAAAGCGAGAATTACATGTGGTAATTAAGAAAAATTACGATGCACAATGTTGTGAAGTAATAACGGCTTATTGGCCAGATGAAAAACGGGAGAACAAATGAATAGGGCACAAAGACGAGCAGCACAAAAATCAAATAAAAATGGTAAGAAATCAGATAAAGAAATAGATAATGTAATGGGCATGTTTGATCTCTTACCAGATGAATGTTCTGCTTGTCTTGCCTCTTATGACAAGACGGATAAACAGATGGTTACAACTTGGAATGTTGTTGTCAAAGAGGAAAAGAAAGTAGTAAGATTGTATTGCCCAGATTGCTGGAATACCGCGACACAAATCATCAAAGATGTTAAAGGATAGCAATGCCCAATAAATACGCAAAAGACACTAAGAAATTCACATTTTATGCTAAAGATACTTTGCATGCAGACTTTAAAATTCGAATGCAATATCACAGCCTGACACAATCAGAATTTCTTCGTGCTTGCGTTCAGGCTGTTGTCAATAAAGATCCGATGATGGAAATGTTTATTGAGCACTACAAAGAAGATAACGGTAAACAATCAAAAAATCAAAGGACTAAAATCAAGAAAGACCAAGAGAAATCTGATGAGTTGCTGAGGGATTTTGGCTTAGGAGATGGAGACATTGATGATATTTTTGATATCATAGCAGAAGAACACCCAGAAATTTAACTGAAATGCGTTCTTTTATTATTTTCACTTCTATTTATTATGAAAAAATGCTTTAAGGAGATAAGTATATGTCTAAGAAATTGTTGAGCGAAGCACAAATTCGCCGTTTTGCTAAACTAGCCAGCCTTCAACCTATTTACGAACGATGGGGTTCTAAAGAAGACGAATATAAACGTCAAGATGTTGGTGGGGTAGAAAAGAAAGCCGGCGATGTCGGTGGTCACTATAAAGACTACGAGATGAATGAAGATGCTTTCGAAGACGAAGCTGAAATGGGTCTCGACGCTGCCGAAGGCGAACTGGATGGTGCAGAAATGGCTGGACTAGATGCTGAAGCCGACCTTGATACAGAGGGTCCAGCGGAAGATTCAATGGTAGCGGAAGATGGACTAGACGCTGACACTGCTCAACGAATTGCTGGTGACATTATAAACTCCCTTGGTGATATTCTTGGTGTCGACATAGAAATGGACATGGGAGAAGAGGCACCAGAAGAACTTGAAATCGAAGACGAGGTTGAAATGCCTGCCGGAGAGGAAGAAGTGTCAATGGATGCTGAAGAAGAAATCATGGAAGCACTCAAAGGAATCAATTATGTTCCTGGTAAACAGGAAATTGTTAATGAAGTTGCCAAGCGTGTAGCTCGAAGGCTTCTCAAAGCTAAACAAGCTGATGCTTCTCTCAAAGAGGCTTTGGGTAAATCTAAAAGCCGAAAAAGATAAAAAAAAAGAATAAACTATAATAGAGAGAGGAGGGGAGGTTTCCCCTCTTTTTTTTTGGAGGAAAAATGTTAATAAATTTATTATGTGTCATAGGTGGAATGATAATGATGTGGTGTTTAAGTTTTTTATTAGGTCTAGGTTATTCAATAAACCTCTTAAAACAAGCTCAACAAAGCTGCGCGGCTATGTTCACCACGTGCGAGCAGGGCATGCAAGAAATATTGCAGTTAAAATATATGGCAATGCGCGAAGCAAAGCGATCTGAACAGAACATCACAGCCCAAAGACACATAGATCAGATGAATATAAACAGCGTCAGGAATTCTATAATGAGAAATTATGTTGCAACATTTCCTGCGTCTTATTCAAACATTATAGAGTATAGGACCTGGGAAGAACTAGAGGATTACGTCAACACGTTAGTACAACAAAACAAGGAGAACAAATAATGATTTTGGGCACTAAAAAAGAAAAAAAAGAAAAAGAAGAAGCCGAGGAAGAGGTTTCTGAAGAACAATCGGTTGTGGATCTTTTAGGGTCTTTAACCAAAGGACCAGAGCAAAGAAGCATCATGTTTGTGGGCGAAATGAACGAAGAAAAATCGGCAGACCTAATCTCGGCTCTCCTTGTTTTATCACAAGAAAAGCCTGAAGGAGAAGATAAAGCGCGAGATATCAAACTTTATGTTTCTACTTATGGAGGGTCTGCTCATGAAATGTTCGGTGTTTACGACGTAATGAACTTCTGCAAGCAGTTTTGTGACATACAAACAATCGGTATAGGAAAAGTAATGTCAGCAGGAACTCTTATTTTAGCTGCAGGAACTCCAGGCAAACGCAAGTTGGGGAAAAATTGCCAAGTTATGATTCATTCTGTGAATGGCGGCTCTATTGGAGAGCTTCATAATTTAGAAAACGAAATGGATCAAATAAAAAACTTACAAGAATTGTACATTCAATGTCTCTCAAGTGAAACAGCGATGACCAAAAGACAGATTCAAACACTAATTAATAGGAAAGTAAACGTTTATTTGTCTTCTGATGAGGCAATAGAAAAAGGATTAGCGGATGAGGTATTATAATGGATAAGATTTTTTATAACGAAGCATCAGCAGCAAAACTGGGGTGGACACCCGAGTGGTTCGGCTGTGATAAACACGGGGAAAAATTGGTCTCCGCCGTTGAGGAGTTTCAGGCGGAACACCAACTTACTGCAGATGGCCTATGTGGCCCTACGACGTATCGTCGTGTTTACACCCATCGTGTGGCGAACTGGGATGATCATGCTCCTATGTCGCATAAAGATAACACGGAATCTTTTATTATCTACAACTCAGAATATTTTCCAATCGATTGGCCAAAAGTGAAATTATTCTTTGAAGGCGGAGGCCTCAAATTACGAAAGGGGTGGAAGAAGTCCAAATATAAGCGAGACCCCAAGTTTTTTGTTTGTCATTGGGATGTTTGCCTGTCTTCTGAGACCTGCTATAAAGTGCTCAACAAGAGAGGAATCTCTGTGCACTTCTCTATTGACAACGATGGGACAATCTATCAATTTATGGATATGAATGACATCGCATGGCATGCCGGAGGAAAGATTTGGAATGATCGCTCGCTCGGTGTTGAGATCAGCAATGCTTACTACACCAAGTATCAATCGTGGTATGAGAAGAGGGATTTCGGACCGCGTCCGATTATCACAGATGCTCATGTTCATGGAAAGAAACTCTCAGAACACCTTGGTTTTTACCCTATACAGCTTGAGGCACTCAAGGCTCTCATGAAGGCAGTGAATAAATGCACAGGAATCCCACTACAGGCACCCTTAGATCGTTCAGGCGACACTAACACCAAGGTGAGTAAAAAATGCGCTGAAGGGCGTTTTGAAGGCTTTATAAGCCATTATCACTTAACCAAGCGAAAGATTGATTGCGCTGGTTTAGACATTAAGAAATTATTGGAGGAATTGTAGTGAGTAAAGAAATAGATAAGTTAATCGAGCAGGCACTAGCAGAGAAAATTAATGTTCAAGGACTAAAGGACAAAATTCGTCAAAGACCCGACATGACACCAGCTTATAGTAATAAAAAAACTGACATCGACGCCCTCGCTGCGCTTGATGGAGACAGTACTACTATCGGCCAACCAGACGTTACTGCAGCCTTTAGCGATAATGCTAAAGATAAAGAAAGGGCTGCTGCCTTATTTTTGTCCAACGCGCTCAAGCAGTCCAGCGAGAAGAAGGAGATAAACCAATTCCTTTCTACCGTCGGCAAAGACAAGACCGATGCTGCTGAGTTCACCGCTGGGAAAGTGCAAGCAATTGATCCAAAAAACATTAGGTCTGTTGCTTTTAAATCTCTCCAAACCGTGTCGGCGGATCCCGAAGCGGACAGTAAAATGGGACAATACCCAGAAGGTATTGCAACTGCCCTCAATACAGTTTTCCAAGGTAAAAATACGTTTAAGTCAAGGCTCGAAGAATTGAAAAAAGTTTGCGAAAGTGCGATTTCTAATTTGGGCTCAGTCTCTAAAGGCAGTTCACCATCGTCTGCCATAGCCAATATGTTAGTATTGGATTATGTTTCAACTTTGGTTAGAGAAGTTGACGCCGGCGCTGCTGCTTATAATTTCGAGGCGTTCTTGGCAATGCTCTCTGGCGGCAGAGTTGTAGGTAAAGAACTGACCTCTGCTGGCAAAATGGGCGGCGCTGACTTCCGATCATTCGACCAATCAGCAGGAAGTGCAAAATATTATAAAAATTTATCGGGCATCACTCAGTCTTCTAAGGGCTTTAAGATTGGGGAACCCGTCTATTATGTTATAGCCATTAAGAGGGGTCAATCTGGTAAAGGAACTTCTGATCCCCGCCAAATTACCTCCTTAAACATTTATACCTTTTTTCTTATAAAGTTAGAAGATAATGTAAATGGTAGAGACTATTTTGCTTTCAAATATAGCAATGGCACCAGTGAGATAGTAGATATAAAAGCAGGTACAGCACTTAATCTCTCAAAAGACTTGAAAAACAAAGGCGAGCCTTTAACCATTAACTTAGTTACTACTAAAAATCAAAAAGATATCAGAGCAGTGATAGAAGCCATTGTTGTGAAACAAGATAACGATGTTGCAAATTCCTTGGAATATTTTAAGCAATTGATGGAACATCTTCATACTGCAAATGAAAAATCACAAGCATATGGATCAACCGGAGTTATTGGGAAGGGAGACGATGCTCTCAAAGCGATACAAGAATCGGAAGCATCATTTAATAATCTGAAATTGTGTCTCGAAGGAAAGTGCCCAGACCGAAGACAAACAGCCATCGATGAATTGATCGAAGCGATTGCAAAACAAAATTTATTGAAATAACTTGACAAACCTATAAGATAAGGTTATATTATATAAAACAATGGAGGAATAATGAAACATTATAATCAAGGGCAACCCCTTAACCAGAAAATTTTGGAGGGAGTTAACATCCTTGCTGACAATGTCGCAACGACACTCGGACCCCGAGGTCGCAATGTTGCGCTGTATCATAAGGAAGAAGATCTCCCTGTAGTTACCAAGGACGGAGTGACAATAGCTAAGTTTATCGAACTAGAAGACCCATTTCAAAACCTCGGAGCACGCATTATTAAACAAGCAGCGGAAGAAACTGTAATCAATGCCGGCGATGGAACCACCACAGCCACTGTCTTGGCCAGAGGAATCCTACAAGGCGCCCAGCGCTATCTTACGGCTGGAGTTAGCCCAGTAGAGTTGAAGAGAGGGATGGATAAGGCAACAGAGGCCATAGTGGCGCGTTTAGATTTAATGTCCAGACCCATTCAAACTATGGAAGACATTGAACATATTGCAACGATTTCAGCAAATAATGATAAAGCAATTGGAAAACTTATAGCCACAGCCATTGACAAGGCAGGCAAAGACGGGTCGGTTCTTGTTGAAGAAGCCCGGAGCATGGCTACATCTTTAGATCTCATAGAGGGATTTAGGTTTGATTCCGGCTATGTCAGTAACACTTTTGTCACAGATGAACGGTTGGGGACAGTTAATTATGATAACCCTTTAATCTTAGTTACAGATGAAAAAATTGAGTTTGTCGAGCAGATTATGAGCGTACTAGAAATGTCAGCAAGAGACAACCGACCTTTGGTTTTAATTGCGAATGACATCGAAGGGCAAGCTCTTGCAGCCTTGATAGCCAATTCTGTCCGGGGAACACTAAAAGTTTGTGCCATCAAGGCCCCGCGCTATGGAGAAGAACGCAGAAACATCATGAAAGATTTGTGCACAAGCCTTGGCGCCACTTATATTACTCGGGAAAATGCATTAACATTAAAGGACGCTCAACTTAATCATTTTGGTAACTGTAAAACTATTAGTGTCAACAAGCTCTGGACAACAATTGTCGGAGGCTTTGGAGACAGTTCTAAGATCGATAAAAAGATTGTATCGATCAAAGCGGAAATCCAACAGACAGAAAACCTATCGGAATGCGAAAGGCTCCAAGAGCGCATTACTCGTCTTGCTTCTGGAGTAGCTGTGATTAAAGTAGGTGCCCAAACCGAAGTTGAAATGATAGAGAAACGCCACAGGATAGATGATGCTCTAGAGGCTGTTCGCTCAGCCCAGCAAGAAGGAATCGTTCCAGGCGGCGGAGTAGCGCTCATAAGAGCAGCAACAGATCTTTTTGTTGAGACAGACAATGAAGAACAGTCCTTGGGAGCCCAAGTGGTCTTACAAGCCTGTGAAGCACCTTTACGTCAAATGGCAATTAACGCTGGAGAATCTGCAGACATTATTGTGGCAAACGTAAAGAACGAAACTGATGACATGGGTTACAATTTTCTTACTAGATGTATGGTTGGTACTTATGATGTGGGCATTATTGACCCTTGTAAAGTTACCAAGTGTGCTTTGCAGAATGCTTCATCAGCAGCAGGAACTTTATTGACTACGTCGCATGCTATTGTAGCCTCTTAGGACTATTTAATAGCGGAGGCCTGCGGTTATGGGAGAGAATGAAATACAAGACTTAAAAGATGCTTTAGTTGATCTAGCACACCAAATCCAACGTATGGCGGATAAGCAAGACGTTATGATTGATGATGTGCGTAAAATCAAAGAAGCCATATATAATCCAGAACAGGGCCTTTATGCTCGCGTCCGAGACCTAGAGCAATGGCAGCAATCAATGGCCAAGTTCATCTGGACTGTTGGCGTAGCAGTGGTCGGACTGATTGTCCAAGCAATATACTTAAATTTATTTTAATGGAGGAACAATGAGAGTAAGAATTTCTTATGGAATGGAAATTGAAGACATTCCAGCAGATGTAGAGAGGAGAGGGTTAATCGCCATCCTCGAGCTTCAAAATACTGTTGAACAATTATCAACAGCTATTAGTTTAATAACAGATGCAGATGAGGACTATAAAATAGTTCTCTCAATGCTCGAAAAAGTTAGGTTGAAACTAACTAGTGCAGATCTAGTTATAACAGATTTGCAAGCAATCCTAGAAGGGTTGCATAAATATTACGAGGGAGGTAATAATGTATCAGAAGGGAGATCTACTATGGATCCCAGCGGGAACCCTATTGCAACGCCAGAGGGTTCCAGGGAAGGATGACTTGTTCTCTAATTTTTATCAGACTAGAGAACCTACGGTAGCATTATTTTTGGAATTTGAAACACATGAGAAGTGCAAAATAATGCTGGACGGCAGGAACTGGTCAGTTGAAACACGTGAGATAAGACACAATGTTAAGGAGATGGTCAATGTTAATTAAATTAGTGGAAGTCAAAAGAGAAATGAGAGGCGGGACAGCCACTCTGTCAGAAATCTATGTTAATTCTTCTCATATTATTTCTGTTTCAGAAGATGTCATGACCGGGGAGAACTTAGTAAACGAGGTAAAGCGCCTCGGCTTAATGGAAAATGTACGATTTAGTAAGGTCGTCATGTCTGAAGGTAACCAAACACGCGTGTTAACAGTGGTGGGAACCCCTTCAGAAGTTCACCATAAAGTTAAAAAAAGACAAGTCCTCCGAGGGTAAAAATGCAGTATTATAAAATTATTTGTTGGTCCGAATGTCCATTCTGTATTAGCGCCAAAATGGAAATGATCGATAGAAACTTACCATTTGAGTACTGCGCTATAAACCACAGCCCTGGGTTGTTAAATCATTATAAAGCTATTTATAAACACGAGACCGTTCCGATGATTATTGAGATCAATACTGTGACCGGTCAAGAGAAGTTTATTGGAGGATACACAGATCTTATCGAGTATTTCGAAAAAAACCTTGTTGAAGGCCAAGTTTGCTCTATTGATGGAAATGGCTGAGTATGACTTTAATGTCAGTGTAGAGTTTGTCAATGGCGACAATTCTTACTGGACACCTACACCCCTGGATGAGGTTGAGGAAATAGGACACATAGGTATCATTGATATAGGTGATGACCAAACAGAATTTGAAAAATTGATATCGCTCGCGCATGAAATCGGTCATGTGAGATTCAATGATAAGAATCTTTTCAAAAAACATAGAAGGATTCGATTATTTGAAGAGTCCATGGCTTGGCATTTAGGTTACGATTATGCTCTTTCTTGCGGGATAGAGATCGACCTAGATGAGTATGCCGAGCGGGTAGAGCTCGCATTACAATTATATAGTAAGGAGATGAAATGATTGTTAATAAACCATGGGGCCACGAAAACGTCTGGGCTCTTACTGAAAAATACGTTGGGAAAGTACTTTATATTAAAAAAGATAAGAGACTGTCCCTCCAGTTCCATAGGATCAAAGAAGAAACTATCATGGTCTTAGAGGGACAAATGGAACTTGTCCTAGAAGAGGGATCGAGAAGAGAAGAGACTAGAATTATTATGAAACCCGGAGACACCTATCACATTTGTCCAATGACGGTTCATAGATTCTGCGCTTCGCAAGGAACAGATGTAAAGCTGGTAGAGGTTTCTACAACCGAAATTCATGATGTAGTCCGACTACAAGATGATCACGGGAGGTCTTAAAGTGTTCATTATTTTATTAGGTTTGTTTGCTTTTGCCGAGCCTCAACAAACACAAGACATTTATGTGGCACCACCCACAATCCACGATCCCACACTATCAGACCTCCAGCCATACTTAAACAGTTTACTCGTGTCATCAGCGCAATCCAACACACACTGGGTCAAAAGAAGTAAAAGAGCTGCCGGGGCACAAATACATGACAAGCATTCGATTGTCTATGCACGGGACACTGTCTGTGATTATAGCGAGCCCCTAAAGTGCGCCGAAGAAAACCTCCATTGGGTTTTGATAACAGACATTTTTGTCACTCCCCACTTTGCCACTGTTGTAGTAAAATTATACGATGAAGAAATAAGTCTCATAGCCAGTGCTTCTAAGACTTCTTACTCTATAGAGGATTGCAAGCCCCAAGTTACTCAAACCACTATTAAACAGTCCGGCACACCCCCTACTGAAATAACAGAGCAAAAACCAGATAAATGTATTTTTTTGGATCCAAAAGTTTTAGCTAAAGACCTCAAACAGGTTGTTGGAATCTTGTTTGCCAGCATTCATCCTCTCTAAGATCGCCGCCCCCCGCGGATCTTATTCACTTTTTTGTTTTCTGACCCCTAGTTATTAATAAGGGGGGACAAAAAATGATTAAAGGAATGTTATTTTTTTTGTTAATGTGCACACCACCGGCGAATGCACATTTTGTTTTTGATTTAAGGCCGGAATTTGACGACAGCTATTCTGCTGAACTGGATCCTTATGCTCCTCGCGGACTGAAGGCGGCATATTTATCCTCGGTTGCGATTGAAATTTTACAGGGCGGCGTCCCAATAGGCAGCGGATCAGGCAACTATTTTAAACTTGGAAAGCATAGGTTTATCATTACAGCTGCCCACGTTGTAGAGGGGCAAGAAGAAATAGTCATTATCGAAAAGGGATATAGCGCTACCTCGGCGACTATTGCCTACGTAGATGGGAACAGCGACATTGCAGTTTTAATCCCTCAGGAGAGATTACACTTTACTAAACCTCTTCCTTTTCGTCGAGATATCAACAATCAAGTGGGAGAAAAGATCTACCACTGTGGACACCCAGCGCGACAAGGTTGGCACATTTCGGAAGGATTGCTAACGGGAACACACGCAGACGTTTTACTTATGAACACTTTCGCGTGGCCTGGCTCTTCCGGTTCGGTGGTGTTTGATGAAGGAGGGCGAGTCATCGGTGTTCTAAGTGCTATCCGTGTCGATGGTCCCTTTGGAATCCCCGATTTAGTGGAACACATAGTTCTAGCTAGCAATATTAAAATGCTCGATCAGAGCACACTCAGAGAGATTCTGGGGAATGGAAAGTAATCAACCTCCATTTTGCATAGGCACCTTAATCCGTGATGGAGAAAAGGTGGGAATAATCTATAGAGAGATCAAATCAGGAACTTGGTCTAAGCAGCCGTTATTTAACTGGCGCACGAATTATGAAATTTATTATGATGACGGGAGCATCTGCATAATGGGCAGCGCCACCCTTGAGAGGCTCATAACATCAGGAAAAATAGAGTTGCTGGATGAAGAATGATGATCTCCTACCCTACTACCCTACTACCCCCCTCCCCCCTTTACACGGACATAGATGACATCATGTCTGTACTCACAGACAGGTGTTTAAAGATAGCAGAAGACGACACCTATTCTGAGATCGAGCAGGAACAATATTTCCACATTACATTCGCCTTGGTGGATTATTGGCTGCAAGAATTAACCGGCTATTCGTTATGACAACCTATCTCAAAGGGGATCTCGTGCTAGTGAGCAAAGAAGAAGTCACAACCACTTGTATTATCTTAACGTCCCGATTCCAAATCACTACTAATACAAAACAGTCGTTTTACTACTCTTACTGTATTGATGATGGGTTGTTTGGATTAGTCTACGAGAAAGAAATTATAGCTCTTGTTGCTAAAAGTTTCGCTCCGGATTTTGAATTCCACAGCGAACTATTTGAAACCGATTATTCATACTATGCAGATCTTTATGAGCAGTTTGCTTATTTCCCTTCATTCTGGGTTTCAGATGATGAAGATGATGATGAGTAAAATACTTTACATAACTATGGAATTTGTAAAAGAAATCGAAAATACTTTACATAACTATGGAATTTGTAAAAGAAATCGAAAATACTTTACATAACTATGGCTTTTGTCAAAAAACTTTACATAACTCAAAAATACTTTACATAACTATGCAAAGGGTCGAAAAAAAGGTTTGACACTAAAGCTCCCGTATTATGGTAATATAACACGTTGTGACTACTTTGTCAACCAAAATACTTTACATAACTATGCCAATCTCTTCACGCGCATGCAAAGTCCTTTTATTACCACATGCAAGAGCGGTCAAAAAATGTCCGAAAAAGAACCAAAAACGATTTGACATTTAAGCCTCAATAAGATAGAATATAGTATAGTCCAAAATAACGGAGGGCAAAATGAAAAACATCATACCATTTATATTAGGCATGTTCTTTGGAATAGTATTCCAGCATGACATACCAATCATCAACAACATAGACTTCCAAAGCATCCGAGCAGATGTAATGGGGTTCTTTCAATCATATCAAAAACAGGAGCAACCATGAAAGCAGGATTATTATACAAATGCAAATGGCGAACGAACCAATGGAATGACGATAACAACTCATGGGATCGTGGCTGGGACATGCTTCTATTTATAGGCATAGAGACAATCAATCGTGACGATGGAATAGTGATAAACAACTATCGTTTCCACGACATAGTTAACAACAAGAGCGTCTTGATGGACATAGGTCTTATCAGACATTGCAGAGAAATCGAAGGAGATTATCATGAGTGCGATTAAAAAGATGAACCAAGAGTTAAAACAACTGCTAGGCAGAGATCCAACGATCCACGAACAGATCGACATTCTTATTCTCTCTTCCATAAAGGAACGAGTGTATGAGTTACAACTAACTTATCAGATGAAACCTGATGAGGAGATTAAGGCACAATACCAACAAGCGGTGAAGTGTCTCCAAGAAATACAAGATCGAAATCCCGAAATCTTTTCTCATAACGACAGCGAAGGGGGGAAAGATGTTTGAGATCGGAGACTTCGTAAGAAGCCACACAGATGAGGTTTTTATCGGGATTATCATAGATGAAAGTTACCAAGGTTTTGAGGTCGCTTGGAACGATGGGGATTTTACATACAATGAAGATGGAGAAACTATGTTCCACCATGAAATAACCCCGAGCGACTGGACACATTATCTCTATAAAGCATTTTCGGACATTTTCTGTCCTTGATTTATTTTGAGAACACGATAAGATATAGTATAACCCAAACGACCAAGGAGGTCAACATGAAACATTATCTATTTACAATCCTAACCCGTGATGGGGATTATGAATACTATGACAGGTGGCTGACTAAAGCCTCAGATGACATGACCGCTCTCGACATTATTGTGGAGTTCACAGGACACCCCAAAGAAGATTGGAGTGAAGCCTATGAGTGTATCTATGAGAATAATACTGATTATCGACACTACTCGATCTATTCCCGTCAGGAAGTAGAACCAAAGGACATAGAGGTCTTAGAACGCTATGGAATATAGGAGGTCACAATGAAAGTTGGAGATTTAGTTTTGTCAATAGACAACAGTAGTGTCGGTATCGTTGTCGGTATAAACCCCAATGGAGACTGTAAGGTTCGGATAAAAGAACTCGTTTTTCTTATTCATCCGCAATGGTTGGAGGTGATAGCATGAAAGTAGGCGATTTAGTTAGAGATAATGTCGG
>Ga0209756_1001222_pt1 | contig 24056 bp, 36 predicted proteins | sample ETNvirenome_6_85_FD_184071 | JGI IMG/M metagenome (GOLD analysis project Ga0209756, IMG submission 184071) | Marine viral communities from the Pacific Ocean - ETNP_6_85 (SPAdes) (version 3) | ecosystem: Environmental > Aquatic > Marine > Oceanic | place: Pacific Ocean | collected 2013-06-19 | reverse complement strand
AAAAGTTGTCAAGAGAATGTCAAGAGACTTTTGAGTGTGTCAAAGGGCTGTGATTGCCAGGAACCAAGGCGATTAATCGCTTAAAACTCTTTCTCCCCTGTTCCCAAGCGATGGATTTATCTGGAGAACCTATGGCGACTGCAAAACAGGTATCTCCATTGTGCCCTCGATATATGACTGTATAAACCATTGCCCCTTCGCCAATATTGATTCTTTTCATTTTGCCGTGCCCAATGTCTTTAAATGTTGAATGAAATCTTTTTTGGCCTCTTCAACTTCTTTTTGATATAATCTCAAGAATTTTGCTTTTCTGTATTCCTGATCGAGTAATTGGATTATCAGTTGGTGTGTTTCAGTACGAAGCATATCTAACTCCTGTGGAATTGAACCATTGGATGCAGTGGTCGTCAGTAACATATCCGCGAACCGGATTTTTCACCCTAAGCTCCGGGGTTGACCAAGAAGCTGGCCGCAGGATTGCCCCGTCTTCTCGGCGGATGAAAGCATACACACTTCTGGAGGCACCGTGTACCGGGGCCCAGCACGAGATTAATTTCCAATATTTAGGACCCTTTGTGACCCGAATCTCTGGTACTGGAAGATTTTTGTAGTGCCTCTCGTAGTGAATGCTCAAAAGTTGTTGTATTTTCGGAAGGAGCATCTCAAAAGCATGTTCAATTTCCAGTTCCGATGGTGATAAATCAAAGTCCGACATGATATCCTCCAGCTTGTTATATTATTATACACCATGGAGGGCCTCTTGTCAAGGACTTTCTTTTGAAAATGTCACCTTTTCCAAAAATAGAGGAAGATCCTCTGGATTGCGGTACAGTGTAACTACTTTTTGTTGAGCGAATGAGAAGACTGTTACACTGTAAAGGGGATTTTCCATTCTGAAGGTGTCTACTTCACAATCTAATATGCCCGCGACCTGGTCCGAAAAGGTATATGTGCCATGTGTGACTACTTCTGGCTCCTTAATGACCATTCCATAATCATATTTTTCTGATGACACATTTAATTTCCACTTAATTATATCACCAAGTCTATAGACTTCTTCTATGGGCATATAACTTGTTTACCTCTTCACCTCGACTACGGACATCATAGTATCATAAGCCTCTTTTCTAAGGTCATATATTCGCTCAATTTCTTCCGTATTTCTCAAGTATTTAAAAACCAAATTTTCGATAGAATATTCGCCGCCAGTCTCAAGACCGGATTGGCGATAATTTCGCAACTTACTACGAAGTCGTTCGGCATCGCCATAGACTTCTTCATACCTACCATCACCTTTGAGTGTGTCTAAGAGATCGATGCGGGCGACAAAAGCATCTGCTTTTTGACGAATTGCATCCTCACTTGCCTCAAATGATATCCGGCGAGGTTTGATGAGCCAATCACCATTCAGAATAGAATAAACGGCTGTGGAGTGGTGTGGCTCGTTTGAGTCCTGCACATACACCTCCACCTCGTGACCCTTAATGAGAATGTCGTGGTTTCTATTCCAATTTGACTTTGCTTCCATCAAGTAATTTTTCACAAGATCAATGTCTTCGTTGGCTGCACTGTAATCTATCACAATATGCAAGTCGATATCCGATAGTTCGGTCCAATTATAGTTTGCCATAGAGCCAGTGAACGTAATATCCAGTATTGGTACTGGCAAGTCTAGTTTTTCATAGAAATCTGTCGCGATCCTTACAAGTCTTGCTGATATTTTCGGATCCAACTTGTTGTCGTTCTGCCAGATGTCTCGATTTAAGTCTTCTTTTATTTCAGGGGCGGCATCGACTTCAGATTCTCCAATCGCGCCGAAACCGGGAGGGGCCGATATTGACCTCTTCATAGATGGTTTTTTGGTATAGGGCGATGTGTTCGGCTGCGATCCCAGAGATAACAGTCTCTTTTTTCCTGCACTATGCTTTTGATTCATCTTCTTTTGGAAGTCTTCGACTTCTCTGATTATATTTCTGTACTCATTCCACTCTTTCATCTCTGACACCTCGCCTATAATTAGTCACCATAAATGTCTTGTTGCCCATCTTGATAGGTTATTATGGTTTTATTTCCTGGGTGGGGCTCGATGTGCACTTTTACGAAATCGGTCATTGAATCAAAAATGGCGATACCCCCTCTAGGTGGGGGATACAACCAATGAACAATACATTGGCCAGTGCCGAGGACGACACCCTCGATGATGACTCCCTCGCCAGAGACACCCGTCTCATCATGCTGCCTACAGACAGTAAACATCTCGATGCCTCGTGGGGCCAGCTTTGGCCGAGGCTTGGGCTTCAAGTCCTCTTGCACCGAAGAGATTGAGCCCTCTTCTGAAAGTGTCTCATCCTGTTCCATGTTAATCCCCCTATGCCTCGCCTATGGGCTTAAAGTCTTTCATCATCTCGTCTGTAAAAATATCATTCAAGTCTTCCATCATGGATTTCACCTGCTCTTTACCAAAACTCTCGCTAGATTTCATTTCGTCCAGCATTGTCCAGAGAGACTTATTCTCGTCATCCGTCGATTTTAACTCTTCTGTGATGATCTGGTTAAGAACTGATAAGTCCTTGATACTCAGCTTCAATGTGCGGATTTGTCTTATCAGCTTGTCGTTCTCATAAATAGCCACATTATATTGTGTTCGCTCCACATAGCCGCACGAATTCAGAATGTAGCCCATCAACTTCTTTAACATCAAAACACCTCTTTATGTACTAATAATTAGTTTCTCTTATAGTATAACCGAAGAAATGTTCTTTGTCAAGAATTAATTTTTTTATTCTGGAGGAGGCATATTGTAATATTTGATAGCATACCCAATTTCTATCAAAGAATTTTCTGGCGGGGTTACCGAAAACTCAATCATATTGTCCACCGCACTGTATGTCCACTTGTTACTGTCCATCGGAGCATTATCTTCAAAGACTACTAGGGTATCGACATAGGGCACATGGGTCAGTTCCCACTCCCCAATCGGCTCAATGTTTTGAGTTGCATCATCGACACCGGCTGACCAATCAGTCTCGCAGATATCAATTATGGTACCTGAAAAGTGGCTTACCGCATCCATATATTTTCTTCCAATGGTACCATAATTTGTTTTGTAAGGACAAATCGAATCTTCCGTGTCCACATTTCCGACAAAGGACAAATAAACAGATGGTCTGAGCCAAGCATACCAGTTAATAAAATCTGTTGTGGTCATGGAACTTTGCTCTCTCTCATCAGTAACGAAGACCACCAATAGTGCGGCATCACTGCGCATCCAAGTTTTAGCATATACATCAAGTGTTGCATAATTCTTTATAGCATCGAAACCCTTCTCTTGTCCGTCATTGGGCAACTGATTATACATATCCATGGCATCTGCGATGTCATCACCCCTTGTCAGTGGAAAAGTTGTAGGCTGTATAACACGGGAACCGTCACCGGCAGTTATCATTTTGAGCCTCCAATTTACATCGGGGGGGAGATTGTTCATCATGTGTTCGATTCCGGCGAGTAATCGAGTCTGATGTGACATCATCGAGCAGGAACCATCGATGACCCATACAATATCTATCGCCTCATATGCCTCAATCTGTGTGAATGAATCAATCCAAATATCTGCCTCTGGTTCCGTGACAATGTATTTGATAATTGTTTCTGTCTCTACCTCTCCTTCTCCGCCGTGGACGACATAATCCATGCCACTATAGCATCCAGAAAATAAAACAAGTGCTGCGAAGAAAAGAGATTTAAAAACGTGCATTCTTCTTCTCCTTCGCTTTTCGGAGATTTTCTCGGAGATACTGTATATCAATAAGATTGGCCGGTGCAACATAAACGATGCTGCCCACTAATTGAGGACCAAAATATCCGCGACCAACCATAATAGAGCTAACCACACCCACGAATCTCCCATCAACATCGAAGACACCAGAGCCCGAGGATCCACCCCAAGCCATTGAGTGCATAGCCAGATCAGTACCATAGCCGTCACCCGCTAGCTCACCGCTAAATGTAAGCAAAGAATTCTGCCCTGGGAATCCAGAATAAACAACCGTTTCACCGACGGCGTATTGGGGGTCCCTCACAAATTTGGCAGCCCTTCGACTATCCAGTGATGGGATTCGTAAAATGGCAATATCGACATAAGGATCCCAATAGACCAGCTTGCCAATCACTTCCTCATCTGGTGCAGTGATTAGAGCGCCTCCCTTCAGGAGGTTGGGAACTTTTTCGGCCCATATGTGAGCGGCAGTTATAACCATGTGGTGACCCTTATACTTAAAATAAGTACCGGTACCGCGATAGCGTCCACTCGCCTGCTGCACATGTACGGTGACTGCGGACTCGCGGGAGATCCTGCGGGCTCTCCCTTCGACTGCCTCTTTTACACCATATTCCATATAGCAGCATTCTTGGTTGTCTATAATTTCCTGCAATTCTGGAGCGAACTGTTTTTCAGCAGTTCCCCATAGTCCGTCGAGCGAACCCTGTGTGCAGCTAGGGGTGACTGTAATTAAAAATATCCCCACCAAATAAAGCAAGCCTTTTCTCACCATCCTTAAAATTTCCATAATAGTATTCTCCGGGGTTATCCCCCATTAGTAACTATGACAGAAAAAGGCAAAAGAAGTTTTTTATTTTGATTCCGGGAGGTCTTCCAGGTCCTCTTCGTTGAGGATATCCGTATCTCGCTCAATCATGTGTACTTCTTCGAATTTTATTCTGTTTTTCTTGACACAACCAGAAACCAGAATAGTCATTGCAAACGGTAAAAGATATCTCATTTTAAATTTGCTCGGGCTTAGTCATGACACGTATGACTTTGCAGCCCGGTATCTCTTGGCTTCTCAAGGCTGGTAACAGCAAGTCATTAAGATATCTCTTGGCAGTCACCGAGTCTAATCGTGGATGGTATTTTATTTTTGCATGGCTCAAATATGTCTGGCTATCTCTTCTATATTGGGAGTCCAGCGCGGTGACAACTGTGACACCAGCTATCGACCTAATATCTTGCAGTGTTTCATCAACACCATAATCTGAATCGATTCGAACTAGAAGCTCCACCTGGAAGACTCTAAGTTTATACTTCTTTTCCCTTAGTTGTTCTAGTTTTTCTTCTATAATATTATCTATTTCACAATTCATGAATAACCTCAACTATAAATAGTTTAAGTTATTTCCAAAATACTTGAATTGCGACGATTGCAAAAGATAATATCACACACACCAAAGTTTTCGGCTCCAGCATACTTTCATTGAAATACCAGTAAGTCAAAAATGGAAAAACCAAATAAGATATCCCAAATCCAAGTAAGCGAGGGCCCCAAACCTCATCCATTTCTTCCACCGCGAATCTCATGCCATACAGAAACAAATATCCGGTAGGAACTGAAAAAATGAGGGGTAGCAGAACTACGTTGTTCTTGCACCAATCCCAAATGAATTGCGAATAGGTCCCATACCATGCAACAATATGGCCGCACAGAATCAAAAAGCATGCTAGAAAGAATTTTGCCGTCATCTATTCCCCTTGGGGGTGTTGTCTCATGTCCTTACCCAGTGCACATATTTGACGATTGCTTGGCGGACATGGCGATTCCACTCATCTCCCAAGGAAATTTGAAGCAGGGCGGCAATCCTCCTTGCCTCTTCCCAAGCCAGTATCTCTTCCTTTAAGATCTCCACCTTGTGTGCACCGTGATCGGGACACATAAGTTGAAAATCTTCTCGGCCTCTCAAGACCACGTGCCCGGCCTCGTGCAGCAAAATAAAAAGCTGTTCCTGCCTTGTTCTCGTATCGTTAATGGTTATGACCCCATCGTCTATCCAATATTCATCGAGGCTCATGGGGTCATAATCAACTACAACATCCCACACCTCAATTAAATAACTTTCAAGTGCCGACATATCATCTTCGATAGTCTCATTAAAGATCATTTCTTCTTCCTCGGTCTTCCTCTCTTGCCTGGGACTTTTCCAGCATTCTTGGCACCTCTGCCCCAGAAGTTTTTATTATTTCGGTCATCCGTCACCAGAGATACACTAATTTCATTCTCCCCAAACACAAAGAACCTGCACTCCAAGTCTCCATATGGCTTTTTGCGGGCCCTATAGGGCTTCTTATTTAAGAAATTAACACACCTTTTTACAATCTCTTCCTCTGTTAGCCCCTCGGATTTCAGTATATTTAGAGAGATCGAAGTGACAATAGTGCTTGCTACTGACCATTTTTTATCTCCGAAGTTCCCACAAAGGGATCCCCCTTCGTATCTCCCAAGTTTCTTCTTATCAGTTTCACTGGGAAATGATGGCTCCAATGGTCCATATTCCCGAAACGAACATTCAATTTCCATACTAGCCTCTCAATAGTTCTCTGTTATCAATGTTTAATTTCTTCTGTATTTCATGGATCGATCCGACCACGACGATATCTTCACGGAAGGCCGATTTGTTGACCGTAATTCTGGTAAAATTTTGTCGCTTGTCGAGTCCTTCTATTAATTTACCTTCCGTTAACAGGCGTTTGATTACCAGCTCCTCCCTCAAACAGAGGATATGAGATGGGTTAATATATATATGCCGCAAGGAATACTCCTTAGAAGACCCTCTCCCTTGTCCATATACCTCCATCAATTTAATGTTATTCACAACTAACTCCTTCGTAAGTATTCTTTTCGGGCACACACCAGATACATCCATCGAAAAAGACCAGGCACATCTCTCGATTTGTATCGCTTCTTCCTACATAAGGAAGATAAAGAGGCTCGCCGAATGATCTCGACTTTTCCACCCACTCACCGCCATCTTTGAACTGAAATATTATCGTAGAAGCCGGCAAATATATGAAGTCGCCTTTTTTAAAGTTCTTATCCACCAGGCTCCTCCTCTGGATTATCTCCCAGTTGACCAAGAGAAACTTTGGATTGGACTTCCAGAAAACCAGCTAGTATCCTAGAGCAATCCGACAGCCTCAAGTCGAGTGCCATCAGGTTTTCTCTCATCTTCGATATCTCGCTGATTGTAGATATCGGATCTGCTGCGGACAACATGTCTATGTCTGCATGGAGGGCTCTTAGAGCATGCTCACAAGACCCAATTAATTTACCAACTTCAGAAGGAATATCTTCTAGTTCCACTGCATATGAAATGTTTACTTTCACGACTGCCTCTATTTAAAAAATGTGTGCCACACTGTGGCTGTTGCTAGACCGATAACACTGGTGGTGATGACCCATAAAATTCTTGAAGTATTCTCTTTCCACTGCTCTAACTCTCTCAATCTGGCATATAATCCCTGGTCCGGATCATAGACGGCCTTTTTCACAGAGTTCATGGAAACTGTTATCTCCTCGCACCTCTGCTTGACCACCTCTATGTTGTCTGCCATACGGTCAATTTTGCCGCCAAGCTCGACAATATCTATCTTAACCTCATTTGTTGTTTCAGCCATTCACTGATGCCCCCGTGGGATAAATAGTTGCTACTTCTGGATAATTGCACAATTTGTGGTTATTAAAGTGCCAGCGACCGAAGCTGCATTTTGCAAAGCAGTCCGTGTCACCTTGACCGGATCGACGACTCCGGACTCCAACATATCGGCAAGTTGTCCCGTGACAAAATTATAACCATAATTCCCCTCGTGTGAATTCTCCCTGACAAGCTCTGAAATGATATCCGGCGATGAGCCTGCATTTAGAGCCATTTGTCTGATAGGTGCTTCAACAGCTGTCTTGACGACCTGTACACCAGCCAGTTGATCATCGTTCTCGACTTCCACTTCCAAATTGTGGGTTGCGCGTATGAGGGCAACCCCACCTCCGGGAACGATACCCTCTAACTGGGCTGCCCTCACAGCCTCAAGTGCATCCTCGATCCGGTGTTTCTTTTCTGTCATTTCAATCTCAGTCATGCCGCCTACTCGAATGATGGCGATACCGCTAGCTAAACGGGCGATACGATCCTGGATCTTTTCACACTCTCCAAGATTAGATTCGCTTTGGAGATCGTCTTTCAGGTCTGCAATCTTTCGGTCGATGCTTTTTTGTTCACCTCGACCGCCTATAATCGTGGTCTGGGCTCTGGTGATGTCAATTCTGCTTGCATTTCCGAAGTCAACAAGCTTGACATCTTGCAGACGCTTTCCATTAGAGCGACTAATAAAAGTGGCACCGATGGATATCGCCAAATCTTTTAAAATGTTCTGCCTTTCTTCGCCATATCGAGGTGCCTTAATCGCGGCTACCTTTAAAGTTCCCTTGATGGCATTCATAATCATCGCAGCAAGGGCCTGACCCTCTATCTCCGTGGAGACAAAAATTAATGGCCTAGATTCCCTAGCCGATAATTCAAGAATCTTCATGATGTCCTGCACATGTTCAATCTTTTCATCTGTCACTAGAATCAGGGGATCATCATATGTCGCTGCCCGCCTCCTCTCATCAGTGATAAAAGCTGTTGCGGCATATCCAGCATCTATGCGGAAACCCTCTACCAAATCCAAAGATGTCTTGTGAGACTTCGCCTCTTCGACAGTGATTGCCCCGTCCTTTCCAGCGGCTGTCACGGCCTTTGCAATAAGACTGCCAATCATCGAATCGTTATTCGCAGAAATGCTCGCTACATGGGCTATATCAGTTTCAGATTTAATAGGGCGGGCAATACCCTCCAAGTTAGTCACGATTGCATCTACTGCCCTCTCAATGCCTCTCTGGACCTCTACTGGTGGCACTCCAGACGAAATATATTTCTGGGCTCCGTTCAGGATAGCACGAGCTAATACTGTCGATGTGGTTGTTCCGTCTCCAGCATCTAAATTTGTTTGCCCTGCGGCCTGTTTAATAATCTGGGCGGCGGCATTTTCAATTGGATCCTCAAGGTCCACGAAGTTCGCAACAGTCACGCCGTCTTTTGTAATAATGGGCCGCTTGCCTTTCTCCTGTAGAATTACATTTCTCCCTCTCGGACCCAATGTTGATGCTACATTGTCTGCCAGAGTGTTAACTCCAGACAGAATCTTTTGGTTCATTTCGGAACCAGAACCATAATGTTTTGTCAAATCACACCTCTAAAAATTTTAACTATTATATATTATAATCACATTTGATCTATGTGTCAAGGGTTAATTGTATTTTTTATCTTTAAAAATTATCCGTTTCTTTTTTCAACTCATTGGCATTGCTTTTAGATTGCAAAGCCCATTTGGGCTCATTGGTTAGAAAATATTTATTAACATTATTAGAAAGATTGGAAATTTGAGTATAAACATTTATCAAATTTTCCCCTAATGAATCCGCATAATTTTGTGCTATTTTTGCTAAATCTTTTTTTGAACCAAAAGCGAGGTCTGCAATTAAAGAAAAATCACTTCTTATACGTGAAACAGGTATTTCAAACCTACTAAAATCATCGCGATATTTAGTTGACTTGGGATATCTGCGGGTCGAAATATCTCCGTCAGGGCCATTTCCTGTAAAAATGTCTCCCATATAAAATCTAATTCTATTAATACTTCCGCCGCTCCTTTCTTTGATTCCAATAACATAGGTCATCATACCGCCGCTTTTATTTAGATTCTTTACGGAACCAACAACGCCCTTTGTGGAATTATTAAAAAGCAATTTCAAACTTAAAGGCTTCCCACTGGCATCTTCCAGATCTGCTATTTCAGATGTACCACCCCTTCTTTTACCACCCAAAAGAGATGCTAAAAATCCTTCAAAAAGATATCCGCCTGCGGCACTTTCAAAATCAGATATAATGGAGGCAAATGTTTCCAAAAACACCAAACTTGACAATATTTCTGGTACTGATTTTTCACTTATGCACCTTTTTTTACAGTCTGTAATAAAACCATCTAGTGATTTTAGCTTTTGAGATACACCTGATCCCGGAATACTATCCGCGAGCATCTCTATGACTTCAGCATTTGCATGCTCTGGGGATCCCCAATTCATTGAAATTTGAAATTTGGGAACAGGTATTTCTATCGTATCCCCACCAGAAGAGTCACTTACTTTAAATGGTAAATTTGAACTTTCTTCGGAGATTTTACTCATTTTAGACGGATCATCGGCGGCTGAAAGATCACTTGTGGTAGATTGACTCTCGAAAATTTGAGATACAATCTCAAGTAGTTCTGCGGATCCGAAGTTAAATTTCGGGGAATTGTTCGAGACAGCACTTTCAATTAATTTATCTAATTCATCCATAATACTAATTAGTCCTCAAAATCTTTTTCTTCTAGTAGAGTATAACTAAAACTGTTACCGTACATGTCACGAGATCTTTTTATGACATCCAAGAATAGTTTGTAATCTGTGCCGTTCTTGAAAACTTGGCATCCGGCTGAATAGGACCCAACATAGTCGGCTTCACCAACTTTAGATCTGTGGATGTTTATTCCGTGCCAGCCTTCGTCGATTGATTCAGGATCATGGTCCAGCACCTTATCTCGATTATTATCTCGCCAGACTTTTAGTTTTCCCCCACGTTGACACAGAGCCTCATGTGCAAAACGAGTATTGCTTCGTGCATGAATATCCACCTTATAAACACCTCTATACTGTCCGGGTACCAAAATAGCAGTACCCCTGTCGTTAATGGGGTGCATCAAGTATTTCTCACCAGGATCGGTTGTAGCGACGGAGGATTGGACCTCCCAGCTTCTCTTCTTGTTTTTATATACAAGGAGAATGGTATCGTCAAAATTGTTGGATTGATGTTCATCAGACCTGATACCAATTATGTTTACATTAAATATGCCAGACTCAAAGAACGAATAGCCCTTCTCATCCAATACCGACCTTAGATTCTCGGCAATTATTTTAGCATGCAGCCCTTTTATGATTGACATTTTACTCTAACTTCCTTTAAATGATAATATCCGCGATACCGTATTCCACGGCTTCGGCGGCTGATAGATAAATGTTTACATTCTTTGAAAACAATTCTTTCAACTTTTTCTTCGTGAGTTTTGTTTCGCGGGCAAGTGCTGAAATATACATATCTTGAAGTGCTTGGATCTCCTTCATCTCATTCTTAAGATCGTGTAGTGCACCAGTATTTCCTGCGATTACAGAATGTATCATGATTCTGCAATTTGCACCGACAGTGCGTTGACCCTTTGTTCCGGCAGCCAACAGGAGCACGGCGGCGGACATTACCTTTCCAAGTCCAACTGTTCTCACTTCACAGGTTCTCTTCACCAGATTTATGAAGTCATAAATAGAGAACATATCAGCGGCAGAGCCTCCGACAGAGGAAATGTAAAATTCAATAGGATCGGTCGACTCTAGCTGATATAGTTTTAATGCATAGATTACCTCTTCAGCTTTCTGCTCACCAATATCCTGAAAGAGCCCTAATACTCTTGGCTCGGGCGGTGCTGGTGGTGGGGCTTCTTCGCTGTTATTGGGTTCTGGTAATGTATCATCCATTTACTTTCCTCCCTCTTGTCTTAGTTTGATATTCAAGCCCCAATTTATAGGGCTTCTTTCTTCCCGTCTTTTCGGTAATCTCTTCCAGCAAGTAGGGAAACTTTCGAGCCCATGATTTCCACTCGTTTTCTGTCCTGAATCCTTTTTTAAAGATCAGGCTCTCGGTTTTAGTTGTCGGGTCATATGCCGTACCTGTACAGCTCCAGCCCGAGACTTCCTTCAATAATCGGTTTGTCTCTCTCTTACCCTTGATCTCATCGATCTGTAAAATGTATATACATTTATCAATACCTAATCTTGAATTTTTCCAAGCTACACCTTTCATAAAGAATCTCCTTTCTTTTTTAATTATATCCCTTTTTAAAAAAAAAGTCAAGCATTTTTTATAAATTTATTTAGATAAGCTATGGCACCTCGCCAATTTCTGTACTCAATAAGAGGCTTAAAACGAGGAGGGATAGCAAGTAAGAACTTATTTATCGCAGTTGTCTGCCATCTTAAAATATTTTGTTCATCAACATTTTTGATAACTTTTATTTCATTCTCTGGCATTTCCATTTTGTGCATCATCATCGCCTTCTTTTCTTTCAAATAAACGAAGTCCTCATATGTGAGAATGAGTAGTTGCAAACAATGAAATTCTATCTCTCTGAAAAGGATTGTTTCAATTTTGGAGACTGTAAACTTATTATAGACTCCCCTTAAAAAGAATCCTAAGAATATCCCAACTAGAATGTTAGCTACCATAATGATTTACTCCAGACACAACAGAACCGCAAACAAACAACTTCGCTTGCGGTTCTATTAACTATTGGCCTATAGAGGACTATAGAGGACTACTTTTTAGCCATTTGCTTTAAGCGAGCACGAACCCTGCGAAGCACTTCCTGTTGGAGGCGATCCTCTGATGTCATTCCGCGATATTTCCGGTCGCGATCTCTGGTACTATCACGACGTGCATCGCCGAGTTCGCTACCACTAGATGTGTCCGGGCTTTTCTTTTCTTTTGCCTGTAGTTTTGCCAATTCTTCATCTTGTTCCTTTTGGGACCTCTCTTCGCCCAGGATTCCATCAAGAATTTCCTCCAAGGTTTCGTCTTCCGTCTCCATGAGTTCGTCTGCATCGTCTTCAAGGCCTGCGATTGCATCGTCTTCAAGGTCGCCCACATCGTCTTCAAGGTCATCAAATGCCTCTTCGGCACCTTCTTCAGCTGCCTCGCCTCGTGCGGCTGCAAGTCTATCGCCCAATGCGATAATGATATCGGCTTCTTCGTCGGAGATGACGGCCTCTTCGGCGGCGACATCTATGTCCACATCCATCTCAACATCCATCTCGTCTTCGAGATCAGTGTCAAGATCGGCATCGAGATCGGCTTCGATATCGTCTTCCATGCCAATTGGCTCTTCTACGACTTCTTCGTCCTCAAACTCTTCCTCTTCTTCTTCCAAAGATTGAGTTGTGGGGTTTGTGTATGTCAGATCTGACTCATCCAGCTTATTAACAAAATTGCTGGAAACTGTGGCATCCAAGTTGGCCAACTTCATGAAGCGACGCACTTCGCTCAAAAGATTCTTTTTGCTCATTTTAAATTCTCCTAATACCCATGGCAAAATATGGTATAATAACACTTATAAATAGTTCCCTCATTTCAAAAAAACCCAAGTTTATAAATCTGGGTGTTCTTTTTCCAAAATATCGAAGATATCTTCGATCTCTCCTTCATTCAAACCGAACTTCTTTTTGGTAGTGACTCCTCGTTCTTCTTGCTTTTTGACCACCCCGGCCTTTATTTGACTCTGAGAACCACTCTCCCGCTTGAACTTCTCCATAAAGTTAACGATGTCAATGTCCCTCTCCAGATAAGCTGTCAATATTGCTCGAAAGAATTTTGTCTTAGTCACCCCATCGTGCTTGAGTCGAATTATTAATTCGGCGGCCCTCTTGTCAGTATCCATAAAGGATATTCTTTTATCGTTCTTTCCGTATTCCACGATTTAACTACTCTCTCATCAAAATATGTGTCCTACTTTCTGCTTGCCCAGAGGGTGTCTGCACGATAAACTCCGACTTCATCTGGAGTTCCAGAATGCTTCGTGCGCCAGAATAAGATAGGCCGCTTCGGATGCCGTTCTCCAAGTCTCTAATGATAGGGCCCACATCGCCGCGATAAGGGACGAAAGTAGTGATCCCCTCATTGGAACTGTGGTGGCCTCGCCAATCATGCTGGGCCTCTTTGCTGGCCATGCCCCTGTACACTTTTCTCTTTTCGGGTGCACCGGCAGACCGGTCATTATAAATAATATCCCCTGGTGTTTCCTTGGTGCCCGATAATAGTGAGCCCACCATAACGAAGTCTGCACCAGCGGCGAGGGCCTTCACAATATCCCCACTATTTCTTAGGCCACCGTCGGCGATGATCTTCACATCCCTATCTATCTCGGCGGATAGGCAATCAAGTATAGTTTGGAATCCAGGGAGTCCGTGACCAGTCTGAATTCGGGTGGAACAGATAGACCCGCTGCCAATATTGCATCGAATTGAATCTGCACCCCACCTTGCCAAGTCCTCAAAGCCAGATTTAGTGGCGACATTGCCAGCCATAATATGGATACTGTCACCGTAGAGGAGTTTAATTTTCTTAATGGCCTCCTTCATCAGGATATGGTGGCCGTGGGCGACATCCAAACATAAGATAGTCACACCCACGTCCACCAATGCTGATGCACGAGCAAGATAATCTCCAGAAATCCCAATGGCTGCGGCCTTATGTTCGTGCTTAACACGGCGGATTAGATCAGCTTGCTCATCAATGGTGTTGTACCGATGAATCACCCCCAATCCACCCATTGACTGTATCACATTGGCCATATTTGCCTCTGTAACAGTATCCATTGGTGAAGAGATAATGGGCAATTCAAGCTCCCTGTGCTTATCCAGATTAGATTTAAGACTAACCTCTTTACGAGATCTTATGTCCGAATATTTCGGAACCAACAGAACATCGTCATAAGACAGAGCGGTAACAATACTCACGGCACATCTCCTATTTCCCATGAAGAAAGTGGGAAGAACGAATCAACGTCCCTATTTGTTAAGTTTTTTTTACATCTGTCGAGCCGAGTGCACCATCGCCTCGGTCGCTCATACTAATGGGATACCAATCATATAGATTATCCTTTGAAGTCTCAAGGGCTCGGAAGTGGACCACTGGCACCATTACAATTTGTGCAATCTTCATGCCTCGCTCAATGAATTGCTCTTCGTTGCCAACATTGTGAAGGTTGACAAATACTTCTCCATCATAGCCAGCATCGATGACACAGGCACCCACGAGTAAATGTCGCTTAGATGCATTGCCACTGCGGTTCTTGACCTCAAGCATATAGCCATGAGGGACTCCGAACTTTAACCCTGTTGAAAACAGGCGGCTTTCGCCGGGCCGAAGATATACACCCTTCAACTCTCCATCATCAGGATTGAAATGCACGTCCAATCCAGCATCGGATGGGTTGGCGCGGGTTGGGGGGATTACATCTCCTCGCGTTCTGTAATATTCTAGAATCATTTCACTACATCCCAAAAATGATTTTTAATGCTTTCTAACTTGTTTTCTAGCTGTTCTACTTTTTCCCGCAAGACTTCGTTCGTTCTCTTGAGGCTCTGGTTTTCTTCTTTCAAAATATTATCCTCCTCTTCAGTGTCCTTCTTATTTTTTCTATACTCTATATAGGTTCTGTTTCCGAGGTGGTCCAGGACCGCATCGACATCAAAAAGGTAACGGCCACAGGAGCCGTTGACCTGCATATGTGGCCACCTTCTGGCGTTTGTTCTTACTCGCTCTACGGAGATGCCCAATATATCCGCAAGCTCCCTTGTGTTTACTGTTCTCACTTCGACATCCCTGTTATCTTTGCCAGTCCCTCATAAATCTCTGTGAATTCATCGAAGTCAAAGTCTTTTGTACTCATCATGCGAAAGGCCTTGACCGTCATAGAGATCTCATCCCCAGTAAGCCAGCCTTGCTCCTTAAACTCTTTCTTAAGCTCGCGTTTTTGCTCTTTGTAAGGCTCCATCGCATCTTCTAGAGTTTTGAGACTACGAACATACTCAAGCATCTTCTGCTCTTTTGTGCTCACCTCCTCATCATTTTCCTCTGCATGGATTTCCACCACATTATCTGTAAAGATTGCATAATCATTATTCATTTATTGATTGATCCTCTGTTTGTTTGTTCTTATATTATAACTCATTACCTATTCTATGTCAAGGTATTTTTTTGTTGGAATTGTTTTTACGATATTTAGAGACATTCTGGGTGGGAAACATTCTCCAATTACTTTTCTCAAGAAGTTTTCCCTCTTCTGTGTATGCTCAAGATGGTCAACCCAATCAAGGGGCAAGCCTACGATTGCAAGCAATTCTTTTATTGTGAGAACTCTCGCATCTGAATATGTGCCGTCTTCTTTTTTGGTTCCGGGATGGCAATTGTTTTGACTGTTGATGCTACCATTCGTCATTGTTACAGTAGGTGCTGGCCTGTCCCAATCGATACGTTTGTATGTCGTATTAAATCCCTTGATTATTCGAGGAATAGGCATTAGTTTACCATCTACTTCTATTTCGTCTTCCACACACGGGGCCCACACAGCATTATCAAAAGCAGATTTGCCAGTGGGTGTGTGCTGCATCCACCACTTGTGCCTATAGTTATGAATTTTATGCTCCATCGAGTGCCACTTGATATCAGAAGTCTGCCCAGACTCTAGGGATGGATAATCTCCAATAACATCCCTCACAGTTATGTGATTTTCATTTGGAGCAGGATGTTCCCATACCTCACAGTCTTTTCTGGACAGAAGGGTGATCAACCTTTTTCTGTAGTGTGGGGTCTGGAAGTCGGCAGCATCGAGCACTTCGTATCTCACTTCATATTTATCGCCAAGTTCTGACTCGATATAAGGCATAATATTTGTCTGGTTACCGGAGTCATCCAGAATAAAAGTTTTTTCACTGGCCATTCCTGCAACATTCTCAATCAAAACATATCGAGGATTTAATTCCAGTGTGACAGCAACAACTCTTTTAATCAAAGAGTTTCTTGGGTCATTCTTTTCTGCTCGCTTTGCGAATGCGATACTCATTCCCTGACACGGAGGAGTTGCGAAGATCAACTCAACATTTTGCTCCTTGGCTTCTCTAATAACAGTTTCGTAGACTTCTGAATCCACAATAGAACCATGAATCATTTTAGACTCTGGGTAAAGCTCTTGATAGAATTCAGCTCGGTCTTTCTCAAGCTCGTTGGCAACTACGACTTCGATACCAACTTCATGGAAGTACGTCTCTCCGATACCCACATTTGCAAATAGAGATAATGCTTTCAATTTGACCCCGCGATGGTTTCTAGTATTTGTTTGTAATCCCCCTCAACACAATTGATTCCAAATTTTCGCAAATCGTTAAGAGAAGTGTTGAACTGCGGATAGTGATATGACTTGCCCTTTCCCGACCCCTTCATTTGGAGAGTCAGCGGACCCAGTTCAACCACCGTTTCGCTGGGTCGAACACTCCACTCATATTGGCAGATTTTATCAATCACCTCTTCCATATCGAAGAGACATAGGTTGTCTACATTACTCTTTCCAGAGACAGACGAATTGCACCAAATCATCTTACTTGCATGATATTCGGAATCTTTTGCCCACCCATGAGAAAATACAACCTCTACAATTTCTCTCTTGTTTTTGCTGAGAAAAGATAAAAGAGAATCCTGTGAATCCTGCGGTAGGCTACCATACTTCAACCTTTGCCGGCGGGACTCACTGTTCCAATCCAAGGTGTGTCTATCGATAGAGTTCTCCTCCAGAAGGTCAGAGAAGCCGTCTCCTAGGCCAAAAAACAAATTAAAAGAGTTCTTCTCACTCTTGGTAGCGGCACACGAGCGAAAGAAATTTTCGGAAGAAGTCACCATTATCTGGATAGAAGACGATGACCTTCCCGGATTTTTGATGCTTACCGCTTGGCCGGCGACATTGATATCTGCCTTCGATATCGTCTTTCGTTTAAACTTAGACAACACAGACTGCTGTGCTTCGGTTGCAATGCCGGGGATGATACTATTAAAGGCACTGGCTAAGGTGACCTCGTAAGAGTATCCCTCTGACCGACCCCTCTCTCCATGGCTTTTAGTTTGCATAAATAAACTCCTTTGTAACTAATACAGTATAACACAGGTTAGTGTGCAATGTCAAGTGTTTAATTAAATCTTTTCCGGACTACCTGAGAATATCACCTCGACTCCATCAAAGTAATCCCGTATATATTCGCAGAATTGGTCGCGAGATTGCAAGATAAACATATTATGGCTGCCTCGGTCAACGTACATGCACCACACACCCAACTCTTCGAGTATATCTATCTTATTAAATACTAGGCTTGTGACTCCATTCATCTTCACTATCCTATCTAAATTCGATAGGTTTACCCAGTTACACTGCCTCTTTCTTCCAGTTGTAGCCCCATACTCTTGCCCAATCTCCTGAAGTTTGCTGAAGACATCATCTGGTGGCTGGAACTCCTTAGATCCGACATATGTCTCGTATGCCTTGGCAACTCCGATAACCGACCTTACGGAAGTGGGAGGGAACCCGTTGAGACATGCACCGGCTACTGTGCAATGACTACTCGTAACATACGGATAATCTCCCCAATCGATGTCCAGCTCTGCTCCCTGAGCCCCTTCGCATAGTACCTCTGCATTCGGATTGCGAATATAGAATTCTTCATACATGTCTATAATATAGGGCTGCAAGATGGGGAAATTCTCTGCTCGGCGGCCGTTTCGAGTGTACTTATCTCCGTAGCATGGACCGTTGCCTGTTCGTGTCGTACCTAGTTTGATCTCTTCGGAATCTGATTCTCGGTGATGCTCCAAAATAATATGAGCATTTTTCGCAATATAGATCTTATCCAATATGTCGACTCCTGCATCTCGGAGCATCTTTACCTCGTCAAAGAATTTGTGAATATCCACAACACAGCCGGGGCCGATGATGCTCTTGACACCGAAGAAGACTCCAGCTGGGATATGATGTGTAACGAACTTCATGCCCTTGTGATAGATTGTGTGGCCGGCATTGCATCCACCATTGTATCTGACGCAGTGAGTATATTTGCCACTACCCAAGAGGTGATGAGTTACTTTTCCTTTTCCTTCGTCACCATGCTGCATGCCGATGATTACATCTACTTTAAGTTTTGTCATTGGATCTCCAATGTTGATTATTATTTTTAATTAAGCCAGAACTTTAAAGTTCCTGCGAAGCGATCTAGTTGAGAATCCCCATTTGTCATTGTGCTCTAGCTTTGCCAAGTATGGCTTGTTGACAAAGATCTTATCATAAGGCTGGACTCCCCACACTCTAATCTTTGTCAGTGTATTTGTGTCGTCAATAACCTCGATGATCCAATAATCTTTTCCTGTCTTTGTTTTCTTTGGTACGACCTTTCTCGGAATGAACCAAACACAGTCTGAAAGTTCCGGATCGTAATTAGCGATAGGAGGAACGAATATTTCCCCTAGCTGTTGATAGACCTCTGGCTTCATTACCCTATTGAATGGAAACACCCCAGTTAACTCAACGAGATAACCAATCTTTTCTTCATCCGAAAAGTCTCCCTCCGACTTATATATGTCGATATTCTCCTCTAAGTTCTTCAGCTTTCGAGGTCGGTCGACACAGACTGCTGACCAAAAGTGCTTGCCACCAGTAAACCGGTTGTCAATCAATTCACCCATCGCTCCGGCTCGACAAAGAACATCAAGAGCCTTCTTATTTAACTTAGAATAAATAATGTCCTCGCTAAATAGGAAGTCCTCGATCTTAAGAAACGGTCGGTGGGCGACAATCTGGTCAATTGCGGCATCCCCAAGGCCTTTGATGGAAGAGAGTGGCTGAATCAAGACTTTGCCGTCCTGTGAAATTTCCCAAACTCTACCTGAAGAATTGATATCCAACTCTCTGATTCCAAACCCTAAAGACTTGGCAATATTAATTGCTTTTTCTTTTCTCGATTCGGGCTCTTTGTCTAAAAAGGCGGCGAGCCATTCGGACTGGTAATAATTTAGGAGCCAAGCACACTGATAAGAAATGATACAATAGGAAACCGCATGAGATTTGTTGAATCCGTATCCGGAGAAATATTCAAAAGTTTCCCACATTCTTTCGCCTGTGGTCTTTTTCATTCCTTTCCCGACACACCCCTTGATGAACTTAGCTTTCAGTGCATTCTTAACCTTTGCCTCTTTGCCTGTTCCCTTCTTGGTCAAAACCTTGCGCAACATGTTACCTTCATCGAGAGAGATGTTGTCGCCCAGCTTGTGTGCCAATGCGGCAATTTGCTCTTGGAAGATTAGATACCCATAAGTCTCTTCTGTAATCAGTTGATGATCTTCACTAAGATATTTAACCCTCTGTGGGTTTTGTCGGGCCTCCACATATTCTGTGTGCACACCGGCTCCAAGCGGTCCGGGTCGGTAAATCGATGTAATAGCCGCTAAGTCAATGAGGCTAGTGGGCTTCACTTGTTGGCAGAATCTTTGTGCTCCGGTTTCTGTAAATTGGAATACCCCTGCCCACTTTCCAGCATGGAAAATATTCTCATACACCTGCTGGTCAGTGAAATCAATTACATCTGGATGTAAGTGACTATCGTAAAAATCCCTAATGTCTTTGAAGGTCGGGCTTGGGATACCTTTCTTTCTCACAAGAATGTGCCTAATGGCACCCTCAATCATCTTCAATGTAGACAACCCAAGGACATCGAACTTAATGAAACCCATTGGCTCTAGGTGTCTTACATTCTGACCCTCCGACCATGGTGTCTGCCTCACCCCACCCGAATTGATGAGCGGCATTCTCTGATTTAAGTCTTCTGCGATGACGACACCGCCTGCATGTCTAGAACAAGATCGTACCTGTCCATATAATTTCTCCACATGTGTCTTAACATGAGGGTATTTGGCGAGGAACTTCCGGAGTGTATCACTGAACTCCATCGTATCTTCGAAGGTAGGTGTGTACATTCCCGTTGTAATGCCGTGCTTCTTTTTCGCCGGGCCGATGGTTTCTCCCATCATAGAGCTGGTGACTGTGTTGACTTCTCTGAATTCAATACCGTAAAACTTAGAGATGTCTTTAATCAAAGATTTAAGCTGGAGAGTGTTCCAATTGGAGATGGGTGCCACTTTGTCGTCTCCCCACTCTTTGATCAGAATCTCTTTTAAAACCATACTGTCGGCCACATCATAATCAATGTCAGGATAGTCAGTGGCATCGGCTCTCAAAAATCGAGAGAATTGGAGATTATATTTCAGCGGATCAACCTGTGTGATGTCTAGGGAATAGGCGACCAGTGAGCCCGCAGCAGAACCACGGCCAGGTCCAGCCAACATCTTTTCGCCAGCCTTCGCACTGATTTTCTCCATAGTCAAGAAATATTTAGAGAACCCTCGATCATAAATCACATTCAATTCTCGATGTAGACGATCTGTGTATTCGGTATTCTTGTGGAGCCCCTTGGCCCTCAACCCCTCAAGGCAAAATTTTTCTAATGCAGAATCCGCAGTTTCACCAGGGGGGATAACAAAATCCGGTAGATGCACTTCAGTATTTGGCAGGAAATCTTCTATCCTTTCGTGTGCAATATAGTGAGTATTGGTCAGGGAATTTCGAATAATATCGTCATCATACTCAACACCACAGAGAGAGGAATAGTTTTTATACGACTCCCACATCTCGTCGCCGTTCTTTGGATACAATTCATATCCAATTTGATCAACACCCTCTGGTAGTTCATTGCTTTCGTAGCCGGGTCTTGATTTGCCAAGCCAGCCGAGCCTCTTGTAAAGTTCTCTGTCCTTCCAGGCATCTGGATTGGGGTAGTGAGAATCACATGTCGAAATTAGATTTATTCCGAACTCCTGATGTATTTTGATAATATACTGGTTTAGCTCGTGTTGTTCTGGAATATTGTTCCATTGAAGTTCTCCGTACCATCTATCTCCGAAAATGTCGATCATGTTGCGGGTGGTTTCTCGCATGGCTTCTAAGACCGCTGCTTCGCCCTGGTCGCGGTTCTCCCAATAATTACCAGCATAGACACCGCCGAGACATGCGGAGGCCGCTATGACTCCCTCAGAATACTTTTTGAGTAATTTGTAATCAACGCGTGGGTATCGATAATAGTTGCCTGGGCCGAAAGACTCCGAAATAAGAGAAAAGAGATTGTTTAAGCCCTTCTGGTTCTGTGCCAGAAGAATGAGGTGCCTTCGTCGATTCAGAATATTTCTCACGGCTTTTTTGGATGTGTCTTCGTCTTCAACCGTTGTTGCAGTTACATCCTTGCTTAGGGTCTTCTTTCTTTTCTTGTCCTCTTTTGCTTCTTCGTAGTCGTCTTTCCAATCATCGATGGATGGCAAAAAATATGCCTCCACTCCAAAGATAGGCTTGAAGTCCTTGCCTTCCGACTTCATTTTCTTGGCATGCATTACTTGGTGTGGTAATCCGTTCATATTTCCGTGATCGGTCAGGGCGAGTGCATCCATACCGTTCTGAAAAGCAAAGTCCATATGCTCCTGTGGATACCCAAGGGCATCAAAGATGGAACCAGCTACAGAATGGGCATGGAGCCCGACAAAAGGAATCTTACTCATTATTTCTTATCCCGTGTTCTTGTTTAATGTTTTAATTACTTATAGATTATATCACTGTATGACACTCGTGTCAAGCTAAATTATAAACAATCAATAAATTTGTCAACAATGCACATGACTTTTGCTTTTGTGTCTGAAGGGATGTCCAGCTGGAACAATTGAAAACGGAGCTTTCCAGCACCGGATCGGATTGTTTCCAACTTATTTTCCGGCTTTCCTTTCGCATATTTTGCCAAGACACTTTGCGCCTCTTCGTTCTCCCTCTGTGTTTCAAGGTGGTCATTCTTCAGCCTCAACTGCATGTTCTCTATGTGCAGTAAGAGATTTTTCTTTGTCATCTTGCTTAGTTCTGTTTTAGTTTTACTCATCATCGACTCCTATTTCATTCCATTCGTGATATTTCATAAATATTGGGTGAGGTCTTTGAACTAACTTTCGATCTTCTGATCCCAAGTAGTCGCAGTATCCGTCCCAAGATCCTATGTTGTGATACCATGGGACTTCAACCTTATTCTCTATATCTATTATAACAGGTTCAAAGATTTTGTCAAGGGAAAAATAACGCGCAGACCATCTTTCTTCTTTTGGTAGCCTCTCCCTTGGGAATATCCCATCTTCCATGACCTTTGAATTATACTGTCCTGTGCCTTTTCTTATCTCGCGGCGGGATTTAATGAAGTCTTCCTTGTCGAAGGTGAACCCAAGGTACTCGCCGTCCTGCACTGTTTTACCGTCATGACTTAACATAAAGGGCTTATCGCTGGATATTATTTTTCTGTGCTCTCGGATGATCTCCGGGTCATAAACCCCATAGGGGAAGGCCACATAATTTCTTTTTGGGATTACCCATTTACTTAGTCGTGCGGATATTTCAAAGGCCGTGACCGCTCCATGAAGAACACTCCAGGCCAGACAATCTCTTTTGCCTATGTCTTTTGCTCTGACTGGCACATAATAGATGGGTATTTGCTTTCGGGTTTGCGATGGGTATGGATCCAATCTTCTACCAATCCAAACAGGATCCTGCACCCACTCGCCTAGTCTGTGTCGAATAAGCGGTGCCATATCATCGTTGGCTACAATCCAGATTGTTTCGCATCCGGCCCAAGCACACTCAAAGACTGCTCGTTCTACTGCGAGGTAGTCTGGTGCGATAGGCATAAGTGAATCATGCCAATCCATTTTAAAATCAAGGGGCTGTCCCGCTACAGGAACAATCCCTGCTAAGTGAAAAGAACTCAATTATCTCTCTTTTGCTGTGTCCATAAGTTTCTCTAAATCATACATGCTCTTTGGAGGATTATATGGAGGCAATCCGGCATCTTGTTTAGACTTTGCATATAGCCCAAGTAACTGACTTCTTGCATTATAAAGCACACTGAAGGCATGCTCTAGGGTCTTGGCTGGGTCTGACATCTTGTATGACATGATACCGCCAGCACCGCGAGGTTCGAGGTCTGTGGGCCATCGGTGCGTCTTATCACCAATCTGGTTCTTAACTACCATCATTTGGGACAGCAATGGGTCAACATCCTCTTCATATAATCTTATCGCCTTTGTGAGTAGACTTCTCAAGTTTTCTCTTCGGGAATCACCCTTTCGCTGACTGTAAGCATCTTTTACCAGTCGCTCTATGTCGTCAGCGGCTAACTGGGTTTCAAAAACCTTTCTCAAAGTTTCGCTGTCTATATCGGCAGTGTCTTTTCCCATGCCAAAGATCTCATTGACACCTTCGTCTTCGTTTATATACTCTCGCCAATTTTCAAGTAGGAGTTTCATTTTGCGCCCCCAAACATTTCATTATATTCTTCAATATCTAATTCTTTAACTTTTACATCTTTACCAGTTTTTACAGCATTTGCGAAACGATGGTTTCCATCCATAATATACTGATATTCACCATTGTTAACTAC
>Ga0209756_1001219_pt1 | contig 24095 bp, 8 predicted proteins | sample ETNvirenome_6_85_FD_184071 | JGI IMG/M metagenome (GOLD analysis project Ga0209756, IMG submission 184071) | Marine viral communities from the Pacific Ocean - ETNP_6_85 (SPAdes) (version 3) | ecosystem: Environmental > Aquatic > Marine > Oceanic | place: Pacific Ocean | collected 2013-06-19 | reverse complement strand
AGCGCCTCTAACACCGCCTATTGGACGGATGTTAGCAATACGGTACTGGCGGGCGGCTCTTATATTACTGGAGGGGCTGTTGCTGGTGTAGTTAATACCGAAATCTTCACCTTTACTCAGTCGTTTACAACCGGGTTAGAAGACATGGAATTAGATGTAACGCCTCTGGTGGAGCAATGGGTTGCTGGAACCTACTCAAATTACGGTATGGGGATCCACCTCTCCGCAAGCTATGAGGCTTACGAGTCAGGGTCAGCCAATACAGTTACTAGTCGTATCCCGGGCCAATTAGCTTTAGATGGAGACGATAGCACTCAGAGTGTAATTTACAACCCCAGCGGCTCCACTACCTCTTATTATACCAAGCGTTTTTTCGCTCGGGGTACCGAATATTTCTTTAAGAAGCCAGTACTTGAAGCTCGGTGGGATTCAGCAAAGCGCGACAACCGCGGAGACTTCTTCCTTAGTAGTTCCCTGGCATCAGCGGACAAAAACCTCAACACCATATATTTTTACAATTACATCGATGGACAACTATCTGATATTCCTCAAGCCTATGCGGGAACTTTTGAAAAACGCATATATGTAAGTATTTATTCTGGTTCAACAGGAGGATTTTATAAAGGTGGCGACGGAGACGACGTGCCACCTTCAAACGTGCCGGTTTCTGGCTCAACCGGAAGCATACAACTCTTGTCTACTGACAATGTTGGCCACGTTCGCAGTGCCGCCCCCACAGTTATAACAGGAGGCATCGTTTCAACGGGAATTTATAGTGCCTCGTTTGCTTTCACCGGCGCGACAGGTCTTGAAACCATTTATGATGTGTGGTTTACCGGTAGTGACGCCACAACAAGTGCTAATGATGCCCTCATTCAATATTTTACGGGCTCGATTCCTTGTAACACTTTACGTGCCCAGAACAATGCCGGCCGCCCAACTTATTATATGAGCATCACCAATTTGAAAGGGAAGTATCGTGGAAACGAAATTGCACGATTCAATTTGTATGTGAGAGACAAGAATTGGGATCCGACAGTTTTTACGAAAGCGAATGTAAATGCCCCTACAACAAACATTATTAGCGCTTCTTATAAAGTATATCGTACGCTTGATGCATATTTAGCTGTCCCATATGGCACTGGAAGCGACAAGCATACTGCGATGTCGTACGATGTGTCGGGAAATTATTTTGACTTTGATATGAATTTATTGGAGCCCGGCTATTCATATGCTTTTAAATTTGCGTTTTATGATAATGCTGTGAGTTCTTGGGTGGAACAACCCGACACATTCAAATTCAGAGTAGAAGACTATGAGTATTAAGAAACTTTTTGAATCTACTAACACATCACGCAACTATCTTTCAGACACTAGTGAGAAGAAAGCGTTTGAAGATGTAGAGTCAGCCAAAAATGTAAGCGCTATTAGTACTCAGCAAGAGCGCTTTGTCCCACAGGTCAACTATTCCCAGCCGCGAAACTTTGCCAAATATGGCTCGGCGCGCCTCTATTATAACTCTGCGATTAACAGAGTTCTAGATTATTTTCCTTATGACGGGTCGGAATATGAAATTACTGACTTTCATAATAAATCGTTAGATATTGAAAATTATATTTTTGAGAAAGAGTATCCGCGAAGTACAGGCTACGCAAAATTATGTGCTAGCAGTACGGGATGGGGCACGCGTCTTGGTAATTTGTCTGGAGGATATGGTACCCCTGGGACTGCCGGTGGCGCTTACGACTATGAATATATTGAATTTAGCGGTGGCCCTCACACGGTTACATCGAGCACAGCTGCAGCCCTTTTCCCCGATATCACCACCGCTAAACGAAACTATGCGAACGTATATGATACTGACATTTATACAACAGCCGGTTTAGAGGCGAATTATGGGTCGGGCTCGCGAGAATCCAATCTTAAATGCGATTTTGATACTGGAGTGACTGTTGAATTTTGGATGAAAAAAGACGCTTTCGTGGGCGGCTCCAAAACGAACAAGGAAGTAATTTTCGATATATGGAATGGAGAAGAAAACGACGGAACCGGCGGAACGACGGGATATAGATATGGTCGTATTACATTAGTTGCCGCCGCCGCCGGCTTCGATCCTCCACTGCTGCTCACAGTGAGGAGCGGCTCCACGGGATGGCGAGAGCAGGGGATTGGCTCTAATGATATTGATACGAGCACCATCGCGGATGGAAACTGGAAACACTATGCCTTAAGTCTTCAGAATTCGGGCAGTCAATTGGTCGCGAAGTTGTATGTAACGGGCGCAATAGATAGTACCACGGTGGGCAGTTTTGGGACTCTAGGGTCATTAGCTTCAAAAGCCAGTCTTACGGGGGCCATGGGCGGCCGCCTAGGCGCTCTTATAGCTCCCGCTTCCGGAAAAACCACAAGCCGTGCCGGGCAAGGCAAATTAAGTGCTAGCATTGATGAATTTCGTTTTTGGAAAGTTGCACGGACTCCAAAGGAAATTGGAGAAAACTGGTTTACGCAAGTAAGGGGCGGTACGAATACCGATATTTCTAACGCGACCCTGGGCCTCTATTATAAATTTAACGCCGGTATAACGGCCGATGCGGCCGTAGATAATAACGTTTTGGACTATAGCGGTAGAATTTCTAATGGGAATTGGATTGGGTATAGCACTTATTCGCGGAACACCGGTTCGGCAATCATCTCCGCCTCCGCTGCCACTCAAGAATACGAAGATCCGATTATTCGTAGCTCTAATCCGCGCGTCATAACTCTCAAAGATACGCTTTTAAGCAAAGGTGCAGAACACGACTATAGCAACAATAGTGCATTTAAAAGCTTAATACCGAGTTGGGTGGTGGAAGCCCAAGATAGTATTTTGCCTAATGAGTCGGTAGCGACTTACGACAATAATATCGAGATTGTATCTCACATTGTGGGCACCTATTTCGACAAACTGAGATTACAGATTAAAGCCCTCCCGACTTTTAAACACTTAAGCTATACTAGCGCTTCTCAAAGTCCATTTCCGTTTGCGCAACACTTGCCACAATCTTTGGGCTTATACATGCCCGAGGTGTTTATTGATGCAAATGTTCTTGAGAGGTTTAGAAATCGTACGTCTACGATGTTATTCGATGGAGATTTGAACGAGACAAAGAATTTAATTTATCTCAATCTTTACAACAACTTAACAAACATCTTTAAAAGCAAGGGAACTGAAAAAGCAATTCGAAATGTTTATAGATGTTTTAATTTAGACGACAGCGTAGTAAGGTTAAACATATATGCTCAAAACGAAGTCTATGAACTTAAGGACAATTTAAAACAAAGCCTGGTTACCAAAAAGACTCTCAATTTAAATGGAGATAGTCTGAAACAGGGGGTTGTATATCAAGCCGCTGATGGCACAAATGCGGAAAGCTTAGGATATATTTCAGGCAGTAACGGTGCGGGTCTAGTAACAGGATCTAGCATTTTAGGGTATGAATTCCCGTATGGGTTTACAGCCGAAGCAGACGTTATTTTCCCAGTGGTGGGACGAAATGCCACCGCGTTTAATAGACAATACAAAGAGGTGTCTCTTTACGGAATGTGTACAGCAGACACCGGAAGCGCAGCAAGTCTTAATGGGACAGCAACAACGTGGGTATCCAACTATACCACCGAAGGAAGGCAGCCAGATTTTGCTAACTTTCAAGTCATGGCCGTAAAGGAGAATAATGGTTCCACGAACGCTTATTTTAAATTATCATCGAGCAATTTTCCATATTTGATTCCCGAATTGACGAGTAGCATGTTTTATGATGTTTATGATGATTCACGGTGGAATATTTCCGTAAGATTAAAGCCTACCGATTTTGGAACTACCAACATAGTCAGCGGTTCTATTACAAACGCGTATACTTATGATTTGGTTTTTCAAGGAATAAACACTGTCCTTGGGACTGTTCAAAATAGTTTTACGTTGACAGCTTCTCTATCTCAGAACGATGGCCACAATTTCTTGAAATCTGCTAAAAGATTATCTGCTGGCGCCCTTCGGACAAACATAACAGGAGCATCGGTTGCTCCGTGTGACGTGCTCTTTAACGGAGTAAAATATTGGGCTAAGTATGTAGATGACTTAAGCTTATATCAGCATGCCTATGATCTTGATAATTCTGGTATCTCTGGCTCCTATCGTCATATCTCTCCCCTTGATCTGAATTTGAAAAATAGTGGGAGCGTATTGAACTCCAACATGCTCGCGCTTGATTGGCGCTTTAATAATTTATCTAGCTCAGATGCTAATGGAAGCTTTTTTGTAGAGGATCATAGTTCTGGATCGGCCCAGTTACGTAACAATTACGGCTGGGTTGGAAATTTGGCTGGTTATCAACATGTAGGATCTGGCTCTGGATGGCCGGCCACTTCACAGGACATCATTCATAGTCAGTCAGTGAACGCATTTAGATTTGTGAATCCCGAGTATGCAGTATCTTCCGATATGGTTAATATCATGTCCAATGACGATGTATATTTTGGGATTTTTGAATCACCCCCGAGCTATAAATATACTTTAGAAAAGAGTATGTATAATGCTATCTCAGAGGAAATACTAGACTTTTTTGCGGGAGTTGTTGACTTTAATAACGTAATTGGAGAGCCGGTTAACCGATACCGAGGCCGTTATAAAGCTCTTGAAAAATTACGAGAAATCTTTTTTAGACGCGTCTCTGTGTCGAGCGACAACCTTTCGGGGACTGGGGTAACCCAGGTAGAGAAATTTATTGAATATTACAAATGGTTTGATGATGCCATCGCTCTTGTAATTGGTCAATTGTTACCGGCAAGTGTAGATTTTACTGCTGATTCTTACAATACGATTGAAAGTCATGTTTTAGAGAGGAACAAATACCAAAGCAAATATCCTATCATTAAAGATCAGACAACTGACCCCGAGGCCAGCGCTTTTGGTTCTTATGCTTATGCCCCGTCTCCTCCTGCAGAGTCCCCGCGTCCCACAAACGTAAGTGCCGACTTCTGGAAATATCAAGCAGACAGGACCTCTGCGGAAATTACCAGCAACGACGCCACCATTGACTATCAGCGTAACATTTATCGAGTCGCTGTTGGGTCAGAACCGACTTATCCCAGTACCCTCCCATTGCTTACAGATGCAAAGGGAAATCAGTATTATCGGCCACAAGGTACGACCCGCGGCAACAGCTTCGCCACAATTACAGGAGATGCATTAAACACCAGCACGAAGAATCGTAGCGGAAGCGTGATTCATGGTGGAGTTAATTTCGATGGCAACAAGAGCATAGGATTTACTTACAATGCGCTATATCCCGCGGGCCCCGTCAATCAAGATGACGGAAAATATGTGCCTGAAAACACTTTATTTGCGAATATCGATGATTTGCTTCCGTTGAACGAGATTGAAGCCAATATAGCAAACTTCCTCCCGAATAGAAAACTCAAGAGAGTATTCTCGAAAGTACAGCACGGCCGCAATTGGGAGAATGGTTTCGGCTATTCTAATACGAAGTCTACGTTTGCCTTCCCGTTTAATATTATGAGCGCTTCGGTGGAATCGGGCTATAATCGTCGCGTCGCCACGCGCCTATCTTCCACCTTAGAAGTTGTCAATTTACATAACGACGTGTACGGAGATGATTGGGAAGTCCCCATGCAGGGAACTTTCACCTCCTACCACGTTGGTGGCCACCAGTCGCGACATGTTCCTCTTAATACAGGTTCCGCCCTCGATACATATTTGACGCGTCCTGAGGCATGGAAGTTACTTTTGGGTAAATGTCCCGATACAAGCGGCGCCATTGGAATGGTTGGACCGGACTATCCTTGGCCCGAAGCCAACGAAGCAGGCGTCTTTCCTTATCCTATGACCGGTGCTCAGAAAGCTGTGTATTATCGCGGGTATACAGCCAAGCGACCGGTAAACATTCGAAATATTTCTCAGTCGTATGGCATGGTGCTCGGAAATTATAGTCAGAATTATCAAATCATTAGCACCGTAGGCGCCTACACAAACCCACAGCAGTTCATTAAGAAACAACCATCGCTTCCGACGGAGATTACGCAGACACCATCGGCGTCCCAGGGGCGTTCATACATGGATATTCATCGTCAAGAGGAATCTCATTTTCAATTCGTTCCAAACTATTCACTCGCATATTTACGTTCCGCTGATGATCCACCTTGCAAGTCAGTTATCATTAGCAGATTCGCAGCCCCCGGAGATATTCAGTCTATGGGGCTTGGCTACATGGACATTCGCTCAGGCGAATATTCTGTTTACAATTCGCTTCCTTACAGAAACTGGTCCGTAATCCGACCCTTCCAGGCGTCATCATCTATCTCAGAAGCGACAGGAACTGGTACTGCTGGTATTCGTTCATATGATCAGTTAGGAAAGGACTATGGTTTGCGTATTCTTTTGGCGAGGCATTCCGGGAGATTTGGTCGTGATTCTCGATTTGAACTTAACCCTCCAGGGCAAACATACGCTCAGCTACCAAGCTTTCAGAAAGTTAATCGCAATCGACTTATTTTAATAGACTCTTCGTCATCTGGATATTCTAGCGGTTCTAATTTTGACAATGCTTTTGTAACTCACGCAATTCCACGGGCCGTCCGTCAATATTCTTGGTTAAGTTCTTCTATTCTAAGCGCAAGTGATATGAGGTATAACCGCTATCAACCCACTGCGGAGTCAGCCGCCCCATGGCAATTGGGGTTTTTCTCCGGTACCGCAGGCCACGTCCATTATTTTACTTTTGTGAGCGGTACTAACATTGAAACCTCCGCGGGGATCTATCAACCAACCACGCGTTTGAATATTCTAACGATTGATCCTGTGACCGCATCAACCAGTAATACGATTGGCCTACCGCTAGGATCGAGCACAGCGAATTATTTTAATAACGCACTGCTTGATGCGTTGCCTGCTGCAGATGCAACATTGGTCCGCGGGAACACCGCTAACTATTTTAACCTCTTAATGACACGCAGAGGCGCCACGTTTGGTTGGAATTGGCAGAAATTACACCAGAACCATAACCCCATCAACAATAAGGAAATATCGGGAGCTAATATTTCTCTCACGAAGACTCCTCCCGGAACAGCATTGACATCATACCGCCTTACGCCTCTTTCAACAAAAGGACGCCTTGCTAAAATCAACATTACTGCACCCAAATCTTCAGAAGTAACGACTCCGACTTCGCTAGATAATAGTTTTACGATACAAGTTAGCGACAACAACAAGCGTATTGGAACCAGCAATACGGCTTTGGATAATTATTTAGCAATTCCCTGGGCGAGCATTGTTACTCCCTATGATCATGTGTTGGGCGTAGCAGCAGATCCCAAATATACGATTAATTGGTTATTGTATACAGAGGGAGTTTTTCCTTCGGATTACAACGAATTTTACCAAACCACTATTTTCCGCACAGGATATGATAATAAGTTCTGGCGTGACGCACGAACTGCTCGGAATACTGTTGGCGCCACGTTTAGAAATTCATTCAGCATGAGCGTGTCTCAGAGTGCGTGGATATTAGATGCTCAAACAAACTTTTTGACGCGAACGAAAGCTACGTTGCCTTCCCCGAGTTGGGACACGGGCAGCGCGACCGATATCGGTTTAGAAGTAAGCGGCGCCGCTGGCGAATTACAAAACAACTATTTCTTCTATTTTGATACCAAAGGCTCAACGGGAGGACCCTTAGAAAATAAATTTGAAGCTATGCGCCCCGCCGGCTTATATGCGCGCAAGCACATGCTTACGACTCCTAAATCTGCCAGCCCTTGGAATAATATTGCAGAAATTCCCACGGCTCAGTGGAAGAAACAAGAGTTCAATTCTAGTTCTGTTACGCTGGCTCCAGAGCCTTATGCAGGAGAGGCCTTATGGGAAGCCAACACTCAGGCGGGCACTGTTGTTAAAAGCGCAGGAATTGCAGCTTTTCAATCGCGCGCCTCACAGCCATGGTTTAACAAATATGGCGATTATCAATACGATTTGAAATTGATAGCCAAGAATTATTCTATTTTACCTGAATTTAGAATTAGCGACCATGTGGAAGACTATACCACTTACGGAATTGACAACGAAAGTATCACCGATACTTTCTCTATTCCCGGCACATCACTCGATAGTTCTCAGAGCAGCTTTTATAAAGATTATTCAAATTCTGAGTTTATGAAAGAATTTGTTAATATTCCCGCTGAAACAAATCTTAGCGCTTCACAGATAAGATTGGTGATGAGCGCCGCCATTAGATTTAACCCCTACAAGGGTTTCTATCCTGCCCAGAGGGCCCTCGATTTGGTAAGTCAATTTTCAAGATCTTTTGGAAATGGAATTATCGGAAAGGCTGCCTCTGACGTGCCCACCAGAACCCAATTGTTCGCTAAGTCGGGTTCACTGTTTAGGCCTTTGGCTGCTCCTCTCTTTGCACCGGGCATTTTGTTTAATAGCTTGAAGGGCGGCGTCGCAATGGATTATCCCATTTTAACTGATGGAAAGAAGTTCTTGTCTTATGCTTGGACTGGTTCGTCCAACACTACAGATAATTGGGCCCTCACTGCAATTAATCGGAACACCAATAGTGATGTGGAAGGATATAGTGGAGGAGAATGGTGGGACCAGCGCTTGCCTTTCGAAACCATTATTGAGCCGGAAAAATATATTAATGGCCTTTTGTTTGTTGACAACGAGGCTCATCCTTCATGCAGTATGAATGTGACGGCCTCGTGGAGCGGCGAAGCTGATACCAATTACAGCAAAATGGCTTCCAACTTTTTCGGTGAAATACCCAATTTCTTTTTAACCAATAACGAATTTACAACGCTTAAGTCAGGCCCTCTTACAGACGACCTAAAATTTGAAGAAGGCAAAATTTACGGCGCTCGCATCATTCTGCAGCGTTCCGTTGATGGACAACGTAATTACAATTTTGAATCGGGCGCAGCCGGCACGAGTGTTGGGTGGGGTAAAAATGGATTTGTAGCCTGGAGTGGCTCTGCTGCAGCCGGCCGTTCATTGGGATTTAGTCAGTGTCCGGTCCCACAAGATCCTATTATGAATCCCTCTTTTAAGCCCTTGTTTATGCCTTATAGCCGTCCCACGGCGTTCGGCCCCCCCGTCGCAGGCCGACCCGAATGGGGTGCTTCGGGCGTGGGCGCTAGCATGGCGCAGCAGGGGAGCAGCTATGGCGTTCAAGATTCATTTACTGGTCGTAATCCGGCTTTTACTCCTCCATACACAGATGGAGAAGCTTGGTGCGATTTGATTTTTGCTCCTATTGCCGGCGAGACTTATAGTTTAGAACGAATTATGTCCGAGACTAGTGGTGTCTATTGGAGATTCGACCCGGGCCCGGAGAGATACACCGCAAATTTGACTAAGTATCAAAATATTCCCGCATGCGCCACCGGAGCGCAAGATCCCGGTCCACCCTATGGCGGCGGCAACATTAACCACAACGTAGCCCATCTGAGTTCCAGCTTTAACATATTTGGAATAGAAAACATCTTTGAACAAACGACGGATAAGTTTGGAAACCTAATCGACAACAGAAACAAAATTGCGGCTAAACGATGGGTTATTCAATCTAAATTTGAAACTCCTATGATGAATTTTACAGATGCAGATCCTATACATCCCATTACGAACGCTAATGGAACTCTGACGTTGCCCGTATACGGATCGTCGTCGGTGCCTCGTGGTATGTGGCATCAATTTGGTGTGCCACCATCTGCGCCTAACATGGGAATTTTCCTTTCAATCGGGGATATCGATAGTACCAATTGGTTAAAATATCATTATGATGTCATTAACAACGATTCAATATATAATCGTGGCCACGCAGCCAAATATGGTCGAACCGCATACTCTGATATTGGCTCTCTAAGCAAATTGCTGGGCTTTGATAAGGAAACCAGCAAGAAACGAATGGGAGAGCTTGCCAACAAGCAAACAATTAAAGAAGCGGTAGTCGCCGTCCCGTATATTATTGAAAGAGTTGACAGCACCACTACCACCAACACGGACTTATCATACCAGCGGAAAAAATTTATTAACATTCCCAAAGATCGATTTGAGGCAGCGCTGCCGGAAGCCAAAGGGAGCACAAAGGGAGATTCATTAGAGACGGCCGGCGCCTCTATTCGCCGACTCTTACAGAAAATGGATCGTTATGTACTTCCTCCCATGTTTGATTTCAAAAACAATAGAGATATTAAACCGGTTGTAATGTATATTTTCGAATTTGAATATGAATTAGACAAAAATGATTTAGCTTATATTTGGCAGAACTTGGCTCCGAGAAATTATAAGAAATTTCAATTGGAGAACACCTCAGTTGCACACGAACTATTGGACACTGAGTTACTAGATGCTGATATAATCCACAATAATGAAAATCTAAGGTGGATGTTGTTCAAAGTGAAACAACGAGGGATGAGCAGCTATTTTGAGAAGATAACGTCCCTGGCTGGCGAATCGGCGCCTATTCCGGATACTGCAGCCGGTACGTCCGCTGAATATCCCGTGGATTATAACTGGCCATATGATTATGTATCAATTGTCGAAATGGCCAAAATGGACGTTCAAGTGCTTTATCAAACTAATAGAGGGATGACGTCGTATGACGATGGCCATGCTCATACATATATGGCTGATAATGAAGGAAATGGAAAAACTTCTGAAAATGATGATCATTTCCATGATATCATAGATGGCATTGTTCAAAAGGCTGATGGTCATATTCATTCATTAGAAAATCAAAATAAGGAATAATTATAAAAGGATAAATGGGATTGATTAAATGACTAAATTTCTTGACAAAAAAGAACAAGTATACGATTTAGAGCTAACCTCCTATGGCAGGTATCTTTTGTCGATTGGAACTTTTAAGCCAACCTACTATACGTTTTTAGATGATAATATTGTCTACGATATAAAGTACACTAGCACGGCGTCCGCGGATCCATACATGCCCTTTGAAGGGCAAAGCAACATCAATAAGAGAATTAAAGAAGAGACCGCGTATCGACAAAGTCAAGTGTTTTTTCGAGATGTCCAAGACACCTTATCAAGCTTAGATCCCGACGCCGTGAGTTATGTAGGGGATACGGACATCACGCCGACAATGGTTAAGCCCGCAGAAGATATTTTTAAAATGGACTCTTCGATAGGAGACGCTCTTTTAGATGGTGATGCGCAAGCTACGCCGGCTTGGAAAGTGTTGATGTTGCAAGGAAACATTTCCGCTTCTATTTACCGAGCTACTGGACGCTACACACCAGCAATTGGAAAGCCCGCAATCGAACAAGAAGCTAGAGATGGAATTCTAATGAATTCCCAAATCCCGCAAATAAACATCTCAGCGAGTTACACTTTGAAAGTTGTCGATAATACAGCCAATTTAAATCCGGCTTCGGCTAGAAATTTGATGGCTTATTCCGATTCCTTTGCAGATGGAAAAGTGATTAGATTGGAAATGAAGGACCCACTGATGTATTTTGAAGAATTTAATACCACAATGTTGACGGAAAATTTTGATATAGAAGTTTTTCAAGTAGAAAGCGGATCGATAAACGGGCTATATAGTCCTATTTTAGAGAGAAAGTATTTTGAAAGGCAAGTGCCTCAAATTGAAAATGGTTTCATGCTCATGGAGGCCCCGGTCCCTAATGAAATTGAAAACTTGACCACCGCAAGCGTTGAGTACTTTTTTGATGTTTTGCGAGATGCCTCTGTAAATCAAACCATTGCTTGTCAAGGATTAGAATCTTTCAATAAACAATCTTATTATATTGATATGGATTTTGAATGTGGAGACAGCGCCCAAGATGCTGTGTTTTATGATATTTACGGAAGCGTAACGGAGCCTGAAATATGTCAAGATTAATTACAAGCGGAGATACGCTCAGCAACTTTGGAAAATACCTACCTGCGCCGTACATAGATAAAATTTATATACAAGACGGGACAGTAATCACAGCAGGAACAGCCGGCCTTACTACGGCAAAGATAACCGTCGATGTTTTCGTATATTTGCGTGTGACGGAAGACACCGATGTAGCCTCTTTAGAAAAAGACTTGGAGAATTTAAGATTTTATGTGTATTTTGCTAATAACTTAAGCGAAAGTGTTTTGGAAGAAATATTTGCGTCGAAGCAATATATGCCATCTTCAGATGTCATAGGCGATGGCGATGGAGGGTACTTGCGTTTTTCGAGTTTCACTGCCGCCGACACTCTTCAATATGACGATAATGGCAATAAAATAATAAAATATTATGGTACGTGGACTTTGGAGAGCGACACCCTGGGCTGGTCCAATATTGAAAATTCTTATTTATTTACTTATAGTTATACTGAAGAATTTGAGGAGGATCCGTGGTATAGCGCATGGTCGAATGTTCTTCATACGTTGGATGATGTAGAAAGAAGCGAAATTAGTTATGAAGTGATCATGGAAAATGGCAAACTGGCGTCCCAAGAGGAAATAATTTGGGTAGACGACCAGGGAAGCTTTTACGATGGAACGGGGTTGCAAGCTCTATCGAGTAAGTATTACAAATCCGATAAAATTACACACTCGGAAATAGTAGATTCTTTCCAATCGTTGCTGGACGAATATGAAACTTCGGCCAAAACCGATAGCGCCCTTCAGAGTATTGTCGATCAAATATCTTATATTCTTGCCACCTCTGCCATGGCGCCCGATTTGGTGCCTCAATTAAACTTGTTGCGGCGCGCCTTTCCAAGCAAGAGCAGCGCCACCACACCCGGAGAATTATATTTAAAGTATAGAGAAAAAATTTATACAGCCAATGCAGTAATAGAAACTGATGGTCTTTTGTCTAAGAGACTAATTTCCAACGCAAAGTTGATAGACCAGCGCGCTGCAGACCCCGATGATATCGCCACCCCCGATGAACGCGCCTCCTCCGACGGATGGAAAATGATAGGGACTAAAATAGGATGGATAAATAGCCATTATGACTCAACCACGCTAGGGCTCTACAAAGAACAGATGGACCTATACGGTTATACCAGTTTGGAGGACTGGATGCTGTCGACAGAATACACCAGCTGGCTCGGTGTGGAGGAGATCTCCCCGGCGCCCACCGCTACCGACTATGCATATAGTTGGTTTTATAAGGGCTATATCTTCCACGATTACACCGCAGAAGTGCTGCAGAATTGTGCTGTTGGTGACCATATCGATCTGAAAACTTACTTAGACTATTTTGATCCACAGACTCTATATCGCTATTATTATCCTTCTAAAATCGAATTCAGTCGGGGGGTAACTGACGAAATGGAAGCTGGAACGCGATATACTATGACACAAACTATAACCAATTGGACGCCCGATTCGGCCGGATTTACTTTCGAACATGGATCCAAACCGGGGAATACGGTTCCTTCTTTTACATTAGATCAGTTTCAGACTGCTACTGGAGAATCCGAAACTGCGTACGCATTTTGCACAATACGTAATTTCTTACCTTACAACTATGAAGCAGGCCTCACCGGCGACTATTGGTCCGGTAATTATCGCATATTAGGGTTTCAGTTTCAAGATATAGATAAGCTAGCTGGACCCGACGAAGAGACGTATGGAGCCGGCACCGACTGGACCGACGCACACGGTATGTGGGCAGACGAATCCAATTACAAATTTACAATTACGTATCAAGATACCACCGAAGCTCTGTTACCGGACCTATTTAGCGCGTATCTATCCGCATTAGTAGATTTGCAAGCGTATCTCACCACAGCATCGGATTACATAGCTTATAATATTATCGATGGCCATTGGAATGATCATTTTAAAGAAGAGATGCACAACATGTATGATGGTGAACCAGGCTCTGCGCCATGGGACTATTATCCTGTTTACTATAATGTGTTCCGCGAAATTGTTAGTCAAACTTTTGGAGGAGACGAGAACCTGATGTTGGCGGATTCGGCAGATATTGCCGCCACTATTAGCCCGGACACAGGAACGATGGAACAACTTGAAGCTTTTGTCGCTATGTTTGAATCATTCTACTACGACATCATCCTCACCCTCGACGTAGTAGCGCTAGGCGCTAATCTATACGAGCGCGAAGCCATGAGAACTTTTTACCCCGAGGTAGATTACCCTACTTCGTTTATAATAGGGGGCTCTCACCATGATGACGACCGAGAGTACCGTACCGACTCTGAACAAGATGATCTAGCGACTTGGATAGATTACGTTCAAACTGACGTCACCACAGTAGTACCGACCGACACCGGCGCTGAAATGCGCGAGGATCCTGAATATGAATTTCTGGTCAACGGAGAGACGGCCACTGAAGCCGGCTACACCGACGAAGAGGGCATCTCAGCCGGAGATCTCGGATGGACAAGTGTCGGAACAGATGCCTCTTTTACGATTGCTTTCTCCCGGGACGATGCCGAGACGATAAGCCTCAGCATGGGTGAAGTGTACTTATTCAAGTATATGGAAATTTTTGATCCGGACGCCGTGGATGCCTACACCCCCGAACCGGTAGCCGGCGGCTATTATTATCTTGCCCCTATCGACGTCGCCGGTGTCACCATTGATCCCACCAGCGCAGTTTTTCCCGCTCTACTTGACTATTTTAGTTTGGTGGGAACTCCAGCAGAAGGTTATGATGTAGAAGAACATGTTGTACCTTTCGTTGTGACAGTAACCACCGTGCAGTCCGACGACTACGATCCACACGCCTCTCCGTCCAATCCCGGCACCTTTGATGTGTGGTTTACGATTAACCCCACCGAGGAACTATATGGAGGCATGAGTAGTTATACTCTCAAAACGAATTGGACCAATCATACCGAACTCCCTACCGGATATAGCGGCATTTTGATCAACCCTGATGCCTGGGGCCTCTACGCCGGCGGCTATAAAGCTCTGCCCGACTTAGAATACACGTTTAAGACCGAATACGGAGACTATAGTGATGTACTTGCAGAAGGTATAGCAGAGGCTGTGGAGGAGGCGGCGGAAGCGGCAGGATATAATGAAGAAGATTGTTTTGATGCCTACGGACTCGAATACGCTTCTCCGGGATACACCCCGTGTGACTCTGCTACGCAAATATGGATCCCCTGGGATTCTGGGACAAGTACCGGGTGCAAGTGCGTGGATTTGTAGACACGTAAAATAACATTAAGGAGCAAAAATTATGGGACGAAATAAAACTAGCAGATCAAGCAAATGGACTGTGGAAGAAATGCAAACCAAATTCAAAGCGATGAATCCTACATCCGTAAGAACCTTAACTGGTTATCAAATAGACAGCGCCAAACGACCCGAATTGTACATAATTCAACTTGCCTCTCAACAGATGAGGCTCCCCCCCTCTTCTGAACCAAGCGAGAATACCCTGAATGGCACGTCATATAGGCTTTTAAATAAATTGATCGAAGCACAAATATCCGCCGAAAGTAAAGAATTTTCTTTAATTTCGGTATCTTCTGTAGAACCTCTTGACAATGAAAACATTGTCGATACGGAGGCTTTCAAGAACAAGCCAGAAGCAATTGACACAACTGATAAATTTTCTAATTCGGAAGATCCGTTTTATGAATTAGACGATGATATTCCAAATACGTATAATGACGAAAACATAAAGATTCAATCGGCCACCAAGCCGGACATAACGTCTCTTGTCGCGGGAGTTGCACAACAGATGCTTTCTATATCTTTGCCAAGCACCGGAAGTACTGCGACGGCCAACACCACAACAACGACTACAACAACTACTACTACCACTACTTATTGATAAGGAAAACATAGAACATGGCAACAAAAGCATCTGACATTTTTGTAGAATACGAAAGTGAAAGTTACATATATAATTGGACACTAGACGAACTAGCCGGCTACGACCCGGTGTCGCCTTGGGTATATCCGGTGGGAGTGGCTTGGGAAACCGTAGACGACGATGGATTTTTGGCCACTTGGCTGTTTTTAGAAGAGAGTTACTATAACGGCGTCTCCGACTACGACACCAACCTCTCAGACTCTGACGTGGGTTTTTACAATTCACGAACAGAGCGCTGGGCCGCCATCGCCGATGGCCATTCATTTACTAAGTGGTCCTGGCTCGGCTGGGGAAGCGTCGACGATGACACCGCATCCACGTACGTGGCTATGTATTTTCCTCAGGATGGAGACAACATCGAACCTCCAACTTTTACTGCCAATTCATTGAGTGAAGACTCCTCTAATCTAACTATAGCTTTGGATTCGGTCGAGTCGGCCGCTTTAATTGGTGCTTATGAAACCGAGACTGGACTTGTATCTGCGACGATATCGAGCAATGTAAAAGAGAGGGCTGCTAAAATTTCATTATTAGCTATCGATGTGGCTCATACATTTAAAAAGATACCTTCGGTGGACTTGAGTAGCACATTGTCTGCTTTTGAGTCGGGAGAAACAGAAGCTACCGAGGCTGTTTCAATTTCAACAACCAAGAGTGGGTATTAAAAGGAAAAAGTCATGGCGACTGAGTATAAAGATATTAGAATAATTGATTTAAACTTATTTTCCGGCTCTTCTGATATTTTCAGAACAGCTTTCGGAGGATATTTTGAAATAGAAAGTGGATCTTATGGCGAAAGCGTAGAATTTGTAGATCAAGATAATTCTGAGATGACGACACCCGGCCTCTCGGCTACCCAATACATATATTGGTGGCACGGAGACTCCGATTATGATACGATTTTAGATCCAGACGTAATAGTACCCACCGGGAGAAAGTTTGCTAAATTCTATTCTCTAAATAGCGCCTGGAAAGATGATAATTTTTGGAAAATATACTGGACGGGAGGATCTTTTGGGGAAGATCCGGGAGATATTTATCCGGGAATTTATAATGAAAACATGTATGATGATTACTGGTTTAATTATACTCTTCCTTATTCTAAAAAAGAAGTAAACACTTTAGTCGATGGCGCCTCTGTAACAGACGAAATAGAGATCTCTTATGATTATAATTTTTATTTAAAAGAGTATCAACGATATGTGGATTCTTTGCCGTCGGAATTATTAATCCCCAATATGTATTTGATTTCTATGTTTGAAAATGTAAGCGCTACTCTCACTAGCCGTACGGACGATGAAGGTAGATTGTCGGATGAATCTTTGAGCGACGGCGAAGCTAGACGATTTAAATCTTATTTTGTGGATTGGGTGAGCTTAGAAAGAACGGAAGGAGACTACGATAGTGCAGATACATACACTTCCACTTTATTGTCAGATAAATCTGTTTTAACGAACATGTTGTTTACAGATAATGAGTATATCTCTGGCCGCGGCACCGGTAAAATTCATACTTCGTTCAGCAATGACGGGACTGAGTCCACACAAGCAACGTTATATGAAATGGAATTACATAAATATTTGAGTGGTTCGCTTCCCTTGGCGGCTCTTTCTTCTTCTACTATCACATCTGTTGAAAGAGCATTAGAAAATATCATGTTTGATCAAGAGGCCATTAGTGGCGATTTAGAAACGACAGACGCTTATGGTGATTTGTCTATAAGCTCGGGTGATGGAGGCGCTCGCGCGCTGTTTCCTTATTATGTGACTCTTAATTTCCCTACACACAATTATGTAGATGATGATGACGAGGACACTTCATACTTTACCGCCGGCATTCAAGATAAGAGTTACTCATCTAAAATTTTATCAACACTTAAGCGTGTTTTTAACAACGAGAGCGATACCTTGAGTCCTACTACCAAAGATTACGTGATGTCTCAAGAGTACATGACTTCTTCTGCGGATGTAGATGTTGATAGCAACATCGTAACAGCCCAGAACACTTCTTTCCGAACCGTGGATTATTTAAAACTTTTAGTAGAGGCGCGGAACACAATTGCTGCCACCGGTGATAATTTTTGTTTTGTTGGGCCTGAAACAATCAGCCGCGCGATAGCATCAGATACTACCGGTGCATATAGATATGCTAATTCTAGACGCGCCCTCGGGGTTATTGAAGATGCCGTTCATGCCATGGAAACACCTGGGATTATTGATCCGGAAAATCTCGAAGATTTGTTTGAAGGCTATTATAGGGGCTCATCGACTGCAGGAAAGTATGCCGAAACCATCGCTTATCGTGTAGAAAAAATAGGTGGCACCCCCACCGGCGATTCCAACACATTAAAACCCATTCAGAATTTTTGGATTTTTAATTCCAGCGACTTAGATGGAGAAATAAAACTATGCGATTCACAAGTAAAATATGGAAAAGACTACACATATAAGGTATATGCCTATGTAATCTCTACAGGTTTAAAATATAAATTTTCCGACTTAGGAGTCACCCGACAAATTAATGATTTAGATCTCTCACATGGCAGAACTGATGGTTATTATGGGCTCGAAATGTACAACCCCTTTACGGACGAAACAACTCCGTTCATAGATCCTAATTACCCTTACTATGGAGGAGCGGGAGTACAAACAGTAGATGTTACTGTGTATAAAGGAATGGCTCAAATGTATGTAGATTGGGAGGCGAGCCTAAATTTGTTTGAGATTCCGATTTTTACCAAAACGGTGCAAGTATTAGATAATCCGCCCAATCAAATTAATTTAAATCCATTTTTCTTATTAGATACATCCCAAACGATTGGCTACAGGGCGGATTATGAAACTTTTGTAGAAGAGGAGTTCCCAACTGTCATAACTGGCCAGGACGCAGAATTGAAAGAAAATTATTTAAACGCAAACGACATGAACGAGGGAGATTTTCTCATAACAGAATCGAGAGCCCAACAGCGATATTTACAAACTTATCGATTAAATGAAATTCCGACCGCATATACCGATTTTGATCAACATTTAGTTTCAACTATCGACCTTCTTATAGAAGATTCGGTTTATACCTTATCAAATACCATTTTTTATGATAAGATTAATACTAATCAAAAATATTATTATGTTTTTCGAGTCTTGAACGAGAATATGGTGCCTGGACAACTATCCGAAATTTATGAAGCAGAACTAGTTAATGATGGTGGATATACCTATGGAATGTTTGATATTCTTTTTGAAGAAGATCTACAAATAGACAATTTTACCAACCCGACGGAAGTATTCAAGAAACTCATCCAACTACAGCCTAACATGTCTCAGATAGCTTTTCAAGATGAAAATGTGGATTACGCACAGACTGCAGCTAGCCAGTTGAGCGTTATGAGCCTGGGGGTAACCGATGAGTCGTTATGGGATAAAACGTTCAAGATTCGGCTAACGTCGAAGAAAACAGGACGAAAAATAGACTTAAATGTTAGTTATAAATACGCGCATGATAGCAATTAAAAAAAACACAAACTATTTAGGGGAGAGAGGTAGATAAATGGCATTTTTAGACAACTCCGGCGATATTATTTTAGACGCCGTTTTAACAGAGACAGGCCGCCGCAAGATGGCACAGGGAAATTTTAAGATTACGAAATTTGCACTTAGCGATGATGAGATTAATTATGCGCTTTATAATTATAATCACTCATCTGGTTCAGCGTACTATGATTTGGAAATTTTACAGACACCTATTCTAGAGGCTGTGACTAATGTTGATTTACACACTGGCCTCGTGTCGTTAACTAATTTAAATATTCTTTATATGCCGGATCTTTTGCAGAATCAGAAATTGTCCGCGGCAGTAAAAAGAAAAAACAATACTGTTTACGTAGCTGTTAATTCTGAAACATATTCTAAAATAAACACCGAGGTAGGTACCGGCTTCTGCATGCGCGCCGGAGACACAACCGGAGTATATACTGTAACGTTGGAGTCCGCTATTGATAATACAGATGTGGGTTATACTATAAACAATCAAAATTCCTATATCACGAGCATGAATATGCTTGATCTTGCTCAGACTGTTACTTTTAATACTAATTTGATAAGATATCCCATTACTTCGCCGGCAACCGCAACATGGATTACAGACTCCGATGGAAATTGGACGGGAACTTTGGGAACCTTAGCCGCCAGGACCACTGTATCGCCGGCAGATCGCGATGGGTTCGGAACAGCCAACGCTCCCATGACAAAGGCGGGAGTTTTCTTGCCTACTGGCGGCAGCAGCGAAAATGTATCAACATGGATCCAGAGTTTGGGAATTGTGGGCTCTATGAACGCCATTAACGTTGAAATCCCTTCAGAACTGAAGACTGTGGCCGGCCAGACCGCCGACCCCCGGTGGAGTAAATTTGGAACCGTGGGGACAACCCCCACCGGCTTTACTTCCACTTACTCGATTCTTCCGACTTCTTTGGAAGTGATAGCGGGAGCTAGCGGCGCCAGTATAGATATCCCCCTCACTTTAATTAAATACGATTCATAAATATTTGGAGAACATGAATGCCAGCTATAACTTACGAAACTCTTAATAGCGCGACCGATATTACATCTACGCGAACACTTTTAAATGAGGCAATTCCCTTGACGGGAACCATTGTTTCGGGAACTTACAACGAAGCCGTAAGCCCAGGCTTTACTAGCGCCACGAATGTTAAGAACTATTCCCATGGTATGTTTCAGTCGGTATACGATTATCCTTATCTCAGTTCGTCGGCGAACCATATTTTTGATCTCACTGTTGGGTATGCAACCACTTCTGGAATGAGTAGTTCTGCGAGTACGCAGAATGCCAAAAAAATTAACATGTACAATGTGATGGCTCAGTCGTTGCTAGGGTATGATGTTTCTGGAGCCATTGAGACGTTTGAATCTGATTTGGATCTTACTGATAATAATTCTCAGATGAAAGAAGTATTCTTTATTGATTTTTCTCGGTTACTTACCAAAGATCAAATTAAGAAGGGCTCTTTTAGTCTCGCGCTAGTTACTGGTTCTACTGATTTAGGTCCTAAATTGCGAGGTCTGACTGCCCTTCCCATCACCACTTTAACGGATCTGTCTGCATCAGATGATGGAGGCACCAACCCCAACGTCAACGGCGGTGAATACGGACTATTGTATAATTCTCCCTACACAGCATCAGCAGTAGGCGCAGTCTTTTACCAGGCTGGAGTAGCGGTTATTACGGCATCTGTTTTTTGTACCGCTTCGCAAGTTGATGGAATTCCAAAAAATGCGAAGTTCACGCGCAACAATAGCAACATCTACGGTCTTACAGGATCATGGACGAGCTTACCGATTTCATCGTCATGTGATGAAATCCGCCGCAGAATCGCCAACTTATCTTTTAACAACACTACCGAGTTAAATTCTACAATTTACTTCTGCCGCGCCGCATCGACTAAATTTAATTACAGCAGCAACCCCACTTATACTACGGGCAGCAAATTACGAGTGAAGAGTGTTGCCACCGATACGCCGGTATCTTATATCACAACCGTTGGTTTATATGATTCTAATAATGAACTTCTCGCCATAGCCAAACTTTCAGAACCTTTGAAGAAAGATCCTACCAATGAAATAACGCTACGAGTTAGATTAGATTATTAGAGAAAAATGTCCTTACGAAAATTTAGACCAAAAGATATCATTACGAACACAATGAAGGCTCACCCTAGTTGTGAGTTTCTTGTGGCTGATGGACAGATCTATTATAACAATACCCCGGCGCAGTCGGGAGCAATTAGCGCGAATGTGCCGATTAGCCCGGGCCACATAAGCCTTTATGAAATGAACGTAGATCGCATTTCTGGGAGTACTGGTCGTTTCATTGGGGGAAGCGCCGAGACGAATGTTATATTGTCGGACAGTGCTACCGACTATTCAATAATCAACACTACCTATGGTTTTTGGGCCGGCCCTGGAATGGCATCACCTGGGTTTAGTCAGTATGAATATAAAGCAACTTCTGCCGCGGCCACGGTCGTATGGCTAAAAATGAAAACTGCCACCCAGGTTAACTTCGGAACTGGTAGTTTTGATTTTGCGTCCCCCGCGGACGACAACAAGCCCGATGGCTCCAGCCTATCCCCCTCTAATAAGTATTTGTCAGCCAAATCCCTTCTCTTTGATGGAGTAGACGATTATTTAGAAACAGACGATGATGATGCTTTATCGTTTGGCGCCTCTCCTCTTACTTTTGCTGCGTGGGTCAGACCCATAGTGCGTGAGGAGGGAGATACTGCATACACGATGAAGTATCCTTTTATACTGCACAAAGGGGCAGATTCCGGCACGGACTTAGAGTATTTTTTTGGATTACAAGATGCTGATTTTGACGGTAAATACGCGCTTAGATGTCGTTTGGGCGATACCGCTAATTCAGCGTATATTGGGCGCATAGCCGGCGAAAACGACACTAATATGGTTACCAATACGTGGTATCATGTGGCGGCGACATGGGATGGAACGGCCGGCGCTTCGACCGGTATTAAATTATACGTTAATGGAGAGGAGGTTTCCACCACCGACGAGAGTAATGACGCGTCAAGTTTCGTGAGCATGGTCAACGGGGGAGAGAAACTATATGTTGGGAGTCGAGCCGGCGGGGATTCTCACCATTTCAAAGGGAACATGACACAACTGTCGATGTGGAATACAATTTTGGGAGCGAATGAAATACAGGCTCTTTATCAGGCATCGATAACCCCCACCTATGAAATGCGAGGGGGGTATGTACCCAGCGATATTGTCGATAACCGCTTGATTTATCCTTTTGTGACAAAGGACGGCACCCGAGTTAGTTTGAGTACTGTTTATACTGGCAGCACTTATGAAACAGATTTTGCATACGGAAACGTCGTTTCAGCCAGCTACCCTTTGTCTTCTTCTATTACGCGCGAATTGATGGGATGGTATCCCAAAGATGAAGGAGCAGATGTCACCTTTTTATCGACAAACGCGCCTTCTTTATATCCCACTGATGGTTCTGGCGGCTCTCGCGGCTCCGGACAATTAGTGACCGGCAATCCATGTTTATCATCGAGGATGGGCGATGATTTTTGGTTTGACGCAGGTTATGATGTGACAACAACCGAGGGTTGTGCGGCCGTTAAAACGCAGTTGGAGGCGGTGGCTGCAGCTGCCGCTTATTACGACATCGCGACTGACTGTAAGGCCAATAATACCCTTTCCACGAATTCTGCAGAATCGGGATATGTCGCTCAAGCCGACCGCTGGATTTCTTGCAATGCCCCCAGGTGGCCACATTATTGGGCTATGAAGAACCTTTTCGACAATTATGCGTATAAGAGCGAACACTACAAATTGTCGTCTTCTTATGGATATAAGGACATGCAGATGATCAATCTGATTTCAATTCCTTCTATCTTTTACGGATCTCAAATAAAGCCCGGCTCCGTGTCGCTTAGGTGGTATTTGTCGGGCACGTTAATTGGCGAGCTACAAGACACACAGCAGAACGGAGTGCTATATCAAATCTCTGGTAGTCCGAATCCCTATATCTCCCAATGGGGCCCCGGAAATGGCGTCCACGGCGCAACATTAACCAAGCCAGAGCCTGCCGGCATAGTCTTTTACAATGAAGGGTTTATCGCTCTCACCGGTTCGTGGTATTTGAATCATGATTCTGGGTCTCAACTCACAATGCGTTCAGGCTCCGGAAATACCTTCTATCCTCCTACTTGGCTCGATTGGGGTGCTGGAGCGAACGACAACACTACTAAAGTCACCACTTCTAATTCGGGAGGCTACGGGCCCGTATCCCCATTGCCGGTGAGCGCTTCCAACAATTTCCAAAGTGCATCCTTCGGGCTTTCCTTCAAAGGGACATCAGAAACCCAGGTCATCACTATGTTTGCCAACGCACGAAGAGGCGAGGCAAATTATTCAAATAATCCCACATATTTGGTGCACAAGGTAGATGCCACAGGCTCTCTCCTTACTTCTTCAAATGCTTATATTGAGGACACAAGCAGGCTAGCCGTTAATTTTGTTAGTTCCAGTTTTCCACAATACTCTGCGTCTTTTAAACGGCAGGTCTATATTTCCCGAGTGGGAATCTATGATGAGAACAAAAACTTAATTGGCGTTGCTACAATGTCCAATCCTGTGCGAAAAGCAGAAGATGAAGATTTAACCTTTAAACTGAAGCTAG
>Ga0209756_1001217_pt1 | contig 24115 bp, 25 predicted proteins | sample ETNvirenome_6_85_FD_184071 | JGI IMG/M metagenome (GOLD analysis project Ga0209756, IMG submission 184071) | Marine viral communities from the Pacific Ocean - ETNP_6_85 (SPAdes) (version 3) | ecosystem: Environmental > Aquatic > Marine > Oceanic | place: Pacific Ocean | collected 2013-06-19 | reverse complement strand
CCAAGCCGACGCCGAGAAAAGAGCTTCCCCCGATTCCAGGTGTCCTGGGGGAATTCGTTGATTGGTTCTGTAGGACTTCGCCCAAGGAGGTACTAGACAAGCGTATCGCCATGCAATCGGCGCTAGCCCTTGGCTCGGTATTACTAGGCCGGCGGTATGTGACGAGCGGCGACAATTACTCCCCACTATTTCTAGCAGTGGTGGCGCGTAGTGGTTCAGGCAAGGAACATTGTAAGACCACCGTTGAAGCCGTGCTTGAGGCGGCGGGGTTAGATGATTTAATCGGGGGCTCAGGTTATACTTCCCCCGGTGCAATATTTTCAGAATTAAAAGAGAGGCCCACCCATATTGCGGTCATTGATGAATTCGGCAGATACCTAGAGGCGACGAAGGCACAAGGGCAGTCGAACCTTGAGCAATCCATGAGGGTTCTTATCGAGATATTCGGAAGACCCCACGGGCTACATAGGCCGCCCTCCTATTCTCGAATGAGCGACAAACAAGCCAAAGGGATTGAAAGGTTTACAGTTAAAAAACCGTCAATTACTTTGCTTGGACTCACAACCCCTGGAAGTTTCTACAGGGCGCTGGAAGGGGCGGAGGTAGAGAACGGAACCTTAGGCCGGTTCTTGGTGGTGGAGAATGAGGCACCTATTTCTAAATACCGGCGCAATAGGTCAAGGGAAAGCCCACCCAACGCATTGGTTGAGTGGGCTCAGGGACTAAGGGATTGCAGCATTCTGGAGGATGGCTCAGAGTCGCACGACATAGCACCGGAACCCACTATTTTCAATATTACGGATGAAGCATATTCTGTATTCGAGCAATTCGAGGACATTATTTTAACGCAACGCGACAAGATAAAAGAGCTAGGGCTTGAGAACCTTTTAGTCCGAGCCCATGAGGTGGCTATGAGAATTTCGCTCATTATTTCAGCATCGAAATTTGAAACGAATATTTCGGAATCCTCCGCTCGGTGGGCCTGCCAATATTCTCAAGATTGTTTTTTGAGATTGGTTGAGGGCGTAAGGAGAAAAATGTCCGGCTCTAAATATGAGGCGGACAGGCAACGAGTATTTCAGGCGATAGAGAAGGCTGGGGAAAAAGGTCTGACCGATAGGGAGCTAAGAAGGCTCAAAGGGGTTGGACTATTACAGCCTAGAGAGCTGAACGTTATTCTAGGGGACCTCGTTAGCAGGGGCGAGGCTTTGAAGGTCAAGGCAAGCCAAACCGGACGCCCAAGGGAATCTTGGGTTGCTACTTGTTTTGACTTTTTGGATTTGCCAAAACAAAAGCTTAATTGACGGGGGGGGGAGGTTGTTTTGACAAAAAAGACCCCCCCCCTGTTACTATTCCCCCCATGTTAGGGGGGCGGTAATTTTGGGGGGCGGGTAACTCATTAATATTGTGTAGAGATAGCAGGGGAAAGGGGGGGGTGTATATCAATGTCAAAACTAATGACTAAATTATAATAACCAAATAGAATCAACTGACTAGGCTTAAATAGTTTCGACAAAGTTGTGACAATTCTCAAGAGGATTTGTTGAAACTACCTAGGCTTGATGGGCGGCCGGTCAAATGCTAAAACGTTCTCAGGGCGGACAGTAAAAGTCGTAAGTCCTTAGAGGCTGGTACTTCGGTTGCTCCTAGTGCCGGCCTCGAATTAATTTAGGGGGGCGTCTATGCAGAACGGAAAAGGCAGCAAGCCTAGGGAATCGGCCGTACCCAAGAGCGAGTACAATCGTAATTTCGATAAGATATTTAAGAAGAAAAAGAAGCCCAAAAAAAAGGCCCCATGAGGGGCCTTAGTTTATTTGGGGGGCTTTTGGTCTATGCCATAAAACATGCTCGAAAGAGTCATGGAATAATAGTTGGCAATTTTACACAGCAAGTCGAAGCAGGGCTCCTGGCTTTGCTCAATGCGTTTAATGGTTGATTGTGGGACACCTAAAGCATCGGCAAGCTTTCGCTGGGAAATACCGGCCGAATGTCTTAGGTTAATTAATTTCTCTTTTAAAGTCATTATGCGGCCTCGCTTTGGTCGTCTAAGAATTCGAGCAATTTTGATACGTCCTAAGATTTTTAAGCTTTTGGTGGATGGTCATTGGCTTCCCCCTTGGTGTGCATTGCTGCAGTAATAATCCCCAAAAATACAGCAATAGCTTGCTCGTTCTCAAGATATTCAAGAGTCGTAGGGAGTTTAGCCCCTAAATGCTCATGAGCCTCAATGAAGCAGCATGTTGTAGTGTTACCATTGAAGCAGGGGGAAAGGGAAAATCCCTTTACTCCCACTGAATCTGCCCAGTCGTTTAGGGCACTGGTTAAAAGAAAAATGCAGCTTTGTCTTGAGTCTATTAGCTGTTGCTTAGTTGGTTTTTTCATTAGAATCCCCTCGGTAAATTAACGTACAGCGTGTGGAGGGGACGTCTAATGTTCTCAGTGGCTAATAAGGAGATGGCGCTTGCGTTATTTAAATCTACGTTATTGATCTTGTTTTCAGAGGTTCCTATTTTGTTTGCTTCAATTTGAAATTTCATTTTAGTTGCTCCTTAAGTTCAGTGTAGGCAAGGCTGGCGGCCTTGAGTTGGATTAGTAGATCCTCTAATGCTTCATTCATCATATCTTCAAAATAGGCGGATTCTCTGAATTGTGATTCATTGTCATAAGTGCAGCCCCCAAGATACGCATCGCCGGTCAAGGCGATGCCGGGGATTTGTGCAGTAACATGGACGCAACACCATGCCCAATTATCGCCGGATTCAATGCGTTCTATAACTTCGTCCTCGTAAAGAGTATCTAGCGCATCGTTCTCGGTGCAAACGAGGTTCCCCCTCACGGGGAAATCCTCGGGCTCTATTTGTAGCTTAAATTCTACCATCCTATAGCCGGCTCTTTTTGGTACAGGGTAATGCCTTTGAATTGATTTTAATGTCATTAGATTACCTCCGCGTAACCATCGAACCATACACCGTCAAGGCGGGTGGAATCGTCAGCGCAATGGGCTTGAGCTTGTGCCAAGGTAAGTTCGCGCCTAATGATGGAGCGGTGGTTGGGGTGGTACTCGTCCGCATAGAAGCGGACGATATTATAAGAGGACTCGGGCTCGGGCTCGGGTTCTAGGCCAAAGCTAACGGGGGTCCATTCTCCGGGGTTTTCCCAAAGCTTATTGTTCAAGTACCAAGCGCCTTTTTCTTGATAGACACTAACACCGGGAATACCGTTCAAACGCTCTTTGGTTGTAACGGTCTCCCATCCGGCGGAAGTGATTTCAATCTCGGTGCCCACGAATCGGGCTATAGCGTTGCCAAATAGAAACAAGGTGTCCCCATCGGTGTAGCTGTTGTTGATTGTTTTGGGTTCTCGGTTGCGCCAAGCGCGAATAATGTCTTGTGTGATTTTTCTCATAGTTGTTGCTCCTAATTGGTTTGGTGTTTACACCAGAAAAGGGGACGCTAGGTCCCCTGTTAGTCTGTGATTCAATTGGTTACCATTCGCCATAGATGCCAGAGGGAACAGCCCATACAGCCCATTCAATTAACTCGCCTTCATACATAGCCTTGACACTCCAACAGATTGAGACGGTGCCTCGGAAGCGTTCTCTCAATGGCTCGCAAGATACAGCGACAAAGGGAAAGCCATCACACTCTTGGCGGCTATCGACGTAGCTCATAGCTTGCTCTGGTGTGATGGTTCCCCGATTGTCTTCGATGATAGGAAATAGGTGTCTAAAGGCTGTCTTGAGTTGTTGGGTGAGTTTCTTCATTGTTGTTGCCCCTTGTTAGGTGTTTTGTTTCTTTCCTCTATTATACATGAGTCGCTGAGAGACTCAAGTCATTAAATGACTCTAACCTATCTTTTTAGGGTAAAAACGTACGTTTCTGTAAGTAGCTGATTTGATTAGTGATTTAGGGACTAGATTGTTAGTGCTTAATTAATCTATAATCGTTGCTTAGTGAATAGTGCGAGAAAAAGAAAGATAATCTCTTTTTCTCCCCAAAAAAGGGGGATTTCATGGCGCATCACACGCCCAAACGAAGCAAACCGACAGTTCGTAGGCTAGAGAACGAGCGGACCGCTATGGAACTTAAAACCGCCGGTTCGTCTTACACGCAAATCGCTGCGACTATGGGCCTCAGTGTTTCCTATGTATGGAAATTGATAGACGCCGCCCTTAAACGGTACCGGGACGAGACCGGCGAAACGATTGAAGCTGTTAGGCAGCAAGAGGTCATGAGGCTGGACCTCCTCTTAGTCAAAGCGAACGAGCAACTAAAGCGAGCATGGTGCACCAAGACCGCAAAGGTCGTCTTAGATATAGGACAAAGGCGGTCCCAATTGCTTGGACTTGATGAGGCCGTGTCTCGAATTGAGATTAGTGGAGAGATTGGCAAGTTGTCCGATAATGAGATTCGACAAAGAGCACTAGAGTTGTTGCAAATTGAGACATCCCAAAATGCAACAGAGCACTAATCCCATTATGCAACATGTAGCAAATTGAGACATGTCTCATTCTGGGACAAGTCGCATTCAGAAAAGCTGAGTGATATGAGAAAAGCAGACCGGCCTAAGTTACTGATATCATTGGGTAAATCGAAGGGGGGTATACCCAATACCGGGGGAGGGGGAGAAAGAGGGGTATATACCCCTAAAAATCCCACAGCCTCAAATAATAACCTGGTCCTACATAATAGAACCAATCTACCTATCAAGATACGAGACCCGCAAGATGGCGACTGGAATTATATTTATGATTCCTGGAAGCGGTCCTTCAAGGAAACGATGCCTTGGGTCCCTACCCCAAATTTTTTCCGGAGCATGGGAGAAAGGATTGAGGCCATCAAGGGGCGGAGAGAGACGAGGTTCTTTGTAGCCTGTGACCCGGACGACGAGGGGTTCATTTTCGGATGGGGCTGCTTTGGGAGAAATAACCTGATCCACTACGTCTTTGTGAAGCAAGCCTTTCGCCATGCGAGAGTCGCTAACCGATTAATAGAGATGGCGACTAACACTGATAAACCAATCGCGTTCACTCACTGGACCCGAGCCTGTGAGAAAATAAGTAAAAAGCACCGGGGAGCTTTAAGGTATGAGCCCTCGAAGTTACCAAAACCTTAAGGAGAGAAAATGCCTATTAAGCTTAAAACTTTTGATACCGTTGATTACTTCCATGTTTGCGGGATGCACATGAAACGGTTCACTGCGGGAGTAAAGGGGAACGTTAAGATTGACTACCACTTTCCCCACGGCGTGATGGTTCACCGCGATGGAAAACAGTCGGAGTTTATCCCGATCCATAACATCCGCACGGTTACCCCGGAGGACCCGGAAGAACTAAAGGCACTAATTGGCGGTGATACTCCCGCCCCAAAAAAAAGAGGACGGCCAAGAAAAAAGCCCCTTGAGGCAGTGGAGGCAGCGCCTAACTAATGGCTAAGTTTACGGACGACCAAATTTTGAAAGAATACCTTAAAAGGTTCGGTGGGAAAAATTTCACCAGCCTTGAGGATTTGATTACCTCCAAGGAAGGGATGGGGCTAACTACTGCCACCCCTCTCCAACGAGCTATCTTTCGAATTGCCGATGGTCGTCCACTCGCAGAACTCGCCGAGAATATGGATGTAGCGGAGGCCATCGGGACACCCTCAGAGGTTCTAGGGAGATTCGACGAAGCTCCTAGAGAGCTAGTGGTCCTCTCCGGTATCCGTACAGCGAAATCATTCATGGCAGCGGCGATTGCAATTTGGGCGAGCCAAACTTGCGACGTTGACCATCTGCGAGCCGGGGAGATTCCTCGGTATTCTATTGTTTCTTTAAATAAGGATTTGGCGCACGTTGTATTGAACCACCTTATGGGTTCTATCCTTGCGAGCCCCGCCCTGACCCGATTGATATATGACCAAGACTCCGCGAAAAAATGGTTGGATAATGGGAGGCCAGGTTCAGACGCCATTGTCCTGCGCCATCCCACTGGAAGAGCGGTCGAAATAAAAGTGGTATCGGGGAAAAGGGCGGGTGCCTCGCTTGTAGCGCGTTGGTCTGCCGGGGTCACATTTGATGAGGCTCCGCGTATGGCGGGCCAGGATTCGGCGGTTATCAACCTCGATGATTCACGGGCTGCGGTAGTTGGGCGATTACTCCCCGGCGCCTCCATTACAATGATTGGCTCCCCGTGGGCCCCAATGGGGCCTATTTACAATATGTTTCAAAACAGCTTTGGAGACCCTACGAGGGAAAGGGTTATAATTAAAGCTCCCGGACCTAAGCTTAACCCGTATTGGTGGACACCGGAAAGATGCGAACGCCTAAGAGACGCAGACCCCACCGCATACCGGACTGACGTTTTAGCTGAATTTGTCGATATTGAAGAAAGTCTTTTGAGCCCATATTTAGACGCAGCAACTAGAGAGCAAATGGTGTTGACTCCAGCGGAAAACCAAGAGTACGTCGCTTCGATGGACCCAGGGACCAGAGCCAACGCGTGGAGTCTAGTCGTCGCAACACGTAAAGGCAATAAGAAAATCATAGCCTGCGCCAAGCAATGGCAAGGCACGGCGATGGATCCGCTAAGGCCCAAAGAGGTTTTAAAAGAGGCAGCCGAGATTTGTTTTAAGTATGGAATCAGTTGGGCCATTACTGACCAATACGCCGCCGACGCTCTAAAAGACTTAGCGGAAGCCTACGGCCTAGAGCTGGTTATCGAGCCATGGACAAAGCAGAATAAAATAGATTTGTTTATGGAGTTGCAGAGCCAGTTTCAACAGGGAAATGTGGAAATCCCGCCAGACCAGTACGTCCTTAAGGACTTGCGCCTGGTTAAGCGCCGCGTTACTCAATCTGGTATATCTATTGTTTTTCCAAATACCCCGGATAATAGACACTGCGATTACGCGCCCGCTATTGCCCGAGCATTTGCGAAATGGATTTCCGATGTAAGGGTGGACCCCCCAAAGCCAGGAGAAGACGGATATAATAACTGGATTTGTGACAGGATGCTATCTCAGGAGCTAGAAGAATTTCATTCCGCTACTGAGTGGTGGGATAATTAAAAAATTAGTGATATATTCCCAGCAGGGGGTTGGAGGAAACATGCCTTTTAAATCAGAAGCCCAAAGACGATGGATGCACAAAAACGAGCCAGAAATGGCGAAGCGTTGGGAAGCGGAAGAAAAAGACCCAAAGTATAAAAAGAAAAAGAAGTTACTAAAAGCATTAGTGGCGGCAGCAAAAAGGAAAACCAATGGCTAGATATATCTTCGACGCTAAGGGAAATAAGCGAGAAGTAAAAGGACATAAGCACCGATTCAGAAAAGTCCCCGACAACATGAAGGGGCTCCCCGAAGAATTAGTCGGAACCGATATGGCAGACCCGGACAAAATTGATGTCCTGGACGCCCCACACGTAGTCGAGGGGATTGTTGACGACTACATGGAAAAGCAGGATGCTCCGGAGAAAAAGAAACTTCGCTGCGCCCAACCGGGGGAATACGTCCCACTTAGCCAGTGGGAAATTGATTGTGTTCGGATGCGCGTAATCAAAGTCTCCGTTGACAGATATATCGAGGAGGCCAAGGCGGGGCTCACTCCTAATTGGGGAGTAAAGCATTTATGGTTCCCCGAGAACAACGTGAACCATTACGAATTGCGAGAAGGCAACCCACCGGGGGATAGCCAGCGCCCTAAGCATATGCGCCGGTTTAGAATCGAAATTGATATCTTATGTATTCCTGAAACCATCCAAGAGCTTTTAGACAAAGAGCAGAAGCAGGAAGGGCTAGTGGCATGACGCACAAAACCATCATGGAAGTTCTCCAGTGGGCTAGAGAAAACAACGTAATGCGTATTAAATGCGGCGAGGTTGAGGCTGAATTTGCCCCTTCGGCGCAAACCCCCGAGGACATGGATTTAGCAAATCAGATGTATAATCAGCAGGAGTTGAATTCCTACATTAATTCAACATTGGAAGACCAAGGCCAGCAGCGGAAACAAGATGAGGCTCAAGAGCAAAAAGAGCGCGACGAAATGATGTATTACTCTAGTTAAGGGAGGCTCTTATGTTTTTTGGTGACGATAGAAGGCACTGGTGGCTAAACAAGTCGGACGTGTTTCGCTCTGTTTTTGAAGTGGTTGAACATTTAGACGAGAATCAGGTTTACCAGAGGGAGGCGAACCTACATCACTTGCGCCTTTATTCTAATCGAATGGCGCAAGGGCTTAATTCACGGGCGTATGCCCTTAATAGCGCAGGCGACCGCTTGCGCCTAAATGTTATTCGCTCAGTCATCGACGCTGCGGTAGCTCACATTGCAACAAATCGACCGCGCCCGGAGTACCTCACCATTGGTGGCGATTTCACTTTGCGCCAACGCGCTGAGTCATTGGGCAAGTTTATTAACGGGCAGTTTTACGCTACCGACCAATACGCCATGAGCCTGGACATCTTCAGGGATGCGGCAATCTTCGGGACCGGCATCGAGAAGATTTACCACTACGGTGATAAAATCCACGCGGAAAGAGTCTTTCCTAATGAGATCTTGGTAGATGACCAAGAGTCTATGATGGGAGACCCGCGCAGCATTTACCAGCATAAAGAGATTGTTCGAGAAGTAGCCGCAAGCATTTGGCCTAAATACAAAAAAGAAATCGAAACAGCCGACCTGATTAGAAATGACGATTTTGTTACCCATCACGGGGTAACGGATATGATCAGTTGCGTCGAGGCATGGCATCTCCCCTCTACTCCCGGCGCCAACGATGGGCGCCATGTGATTTGCATATCGAACGCCACCCTTGTCGATGAGCCATGGGACCGGGACAATTTCCCCTTTGCCATCTTCCGGTGGCAAAAATCTCCCTTGGGGTTTTGGGGAGCCGGTATTGCCGAAGAGCTTTCTACCATTCAGGTCGAAATCAATTACATCGCTAAGAAGATTCAAGACCACTTCACTGTGAGCGCCGGCCAAATGTGGTCAAAGAAGGGGTCCGGGATAGCCGGAGGCTCAGTTACGAATAAGGTGTGGGCTATGAATACTTATCGAGATTCGCCCCCCACCCTACTTACCCCCAACCCGGTCAACCCCATGTTCCTTCAATATCTGGATACCCTCTACAGTAGGGCTTTTCAGCAGGTTGGACTTTCGGAGATGGCAGCAACCTCGATTAAGCCTGCAGGGTTGAATTCAGGGCAGGCCCTTCGAACCTATAACGATATTGGTTCAAAGCGGTTTATGCACGTTGGCCAGAATTGGGAGCGGTTCCACCTAGCCATTGCCGAGCAAATGAACGAAACCGCGAGAGCGATTACAGAGAACGGTGGTGGGGCAATTAAGGTATTGGCCGCTGGCGACAAGGCGGTAGAACAGATTAACTTCAAAGAAGTCTCTATCGAGAAAAATATGTACACCATGCGGTGCGCCCCGGTCTCGTACCTCGAAGGTACACCGGCAGGTAAAATTGCAGCACTCCGAGAGCTTGCCCAGGTGAGCCCCGAGTTTGCGTCAATGTCGGTGCACTTGTTGGATATCCCCGACCTCGATAAAATCCGCTCCTTAATTAATGCACCGCTAGATATCACCGATAAATTTATTGAGCGAATCTTAAAGGACGGGGATTTTAGAGCCCCGGACCCAATGATGAATCTTGACATAGCGCGTCAAAGAGCAACGCTAGCCCTGCTAAGAGCCGAAGTAGACAACACTCCATCCGAGCGGGTTGAACTACTGCGCCGATGGATTGTTCAGATTGACGAGCTTCAAGCACTCGCAGAAGCTCCGCCGCCGATGATGCCAGGGCCCGAAGGGATGCCAGCCGAAGGAATGGGGATGCCGCCAGGTGCAGAGGGTCTGCCGATGGAACCGGCGCCCCCAGGAGATATACCTCCAGGAGCTTTGCCTCCTGGATTAATGTAAAGGAAAACCATGAGCGAGCCAGATTTAGCAGCAATTTTAGAATCCGTTACCGAGGCAGGAGCAGAAGCCCCGGCAGTGGAGGCCGTACCGGAGCCTAGCCAGGATGTGGCTAGCCCACCGGAAACACCCGTAGCCGAAGAAGCGCCACCGGCGGAAGCTCCCAAAGAACCGGACCATTTTGACCGGTCCTGGGCAGCGATTAAGGCAGCGGAGAAGCGTAATTTAGCGGAACGTACCGAAGTTAAAGAGCAACGCCGCGAAATGGAGAGCATGAAAGCCCAAATGGACTCCATGAAGGCGGAGCTTTCTCGATACCAAGGCGGATTCAAAGAAGACCCTGTTAATTTTCTCGAAAAACAGGGAATGACCTTTGACGACTTGGCTAAAAGGGTTTTAAACGACGGGGCGCAGTCCCCTGAAGAGATGATCCGTCGAAATTCTGACAAAAGCCAGTCAGAACTCCAACAGTTAAGACAGGAATTGGCGCAGCAGCGCGAAATCATTCAGGAACAAACCAATGAGCGCTACGTCCGGGAGTACCAAAAAGACGTAAAGTCGGTTCTTCAGGGTGAAGAGTTCGAGCTTTTACGGGGATACCCCGACAGCGAAACCTTAATTTTTAACCTGGCTTCGATGCATGCCACCGACCAAGGAGAAGTGTTGACACCAACTGATGCTGCCCGTAGAATTCAAAGTGAATTAACGGAGCAACTAACGAGCTTATCTAAGAATGAAGCAGTGCGACGACTGCTTGGGTTGCAGGATGCACCCGAAAAAACAAAGAGCGTAGCAGTAGAGGCCAAGAGCAATCCCGGCGTACAATCAAAACCAAATACTTTGACTAACGCATTAGCGGCTACACCAGCAGCGGAAGTGCCTGACATGTCAAAAATGTCGGAGTACGAGTTGCTGAGAGAAGCGGCTAAATTAATTCCGTCTGATACTTGGACGGATTAAGGGATTTTAAAAAATGGCAACTACAGTTACCAATTTCGACGCAGCGTTGAAGCAGATTTATTCTGCTAGCAACCTAGCCAAAACAACTCTTTCTCGACGACCCTTATTGGCAATGCTTCCCAAGCGTTCTGATTTCGGTGGTCGCAATATGCCTAAACAACAATGGGCTCACGCAGAGTAATTTGCGATGAAAAACCTCTTGAATTGCTGGAAACTCCTAACGTCAAGTCGAGGACAATCAGCAGCGAAGCCCCCACAAGGGGGAACGTTCAACGACCATCGCGCAAGCGAGTACACCCAAGCGGGTGGAAGCGGGAGGAGCCCTAGTCATTACGACGGGCTAAGATATGGTCTACTCTTTGGTGAAAGCTAAAGCAGGGGTGTAACCCCCGGTCGTGGAAGTTGCGAGCCACGGTGAATACACGGATTGTTAACGTTTACGGTGACCCGCAGGGCCGAAGTGCAAGCTTCGGAAATGCTCAGGGTACAACCGGAACAGCACCATCTAACCAAGTTAGTGTGGATGACTTTCTCTTAACTCGGGTTTCAAACTACTCGATTGCACAAGTCGGCTCAGAAGCAGCGGAAGCTTCTAAAGGCGATGCAATGGCTTTCCTTCAGGCATTGAAGGCGAGCATTGATGGAGCGATGAACTCTCTGTCTAACTCGATTGAGACTCAGCTTTTCCGAAGCGGTACTGGTTCCATTGGCACGGTAGGGGCCATCGATCCCGATAGTGATGGGAGTACCACTCTCGCGGCTCTTGGCGAAGAAGAAGACATTGCCAACTTTGATGTTAACCAGGTACTGGTTTTTAGTGCTACCGATGGAAGCAGCCTTAGAGCGGGTACGCTTGTCGTCAGTGCCGTTAACCGAAGCCTGGGAAGGGTTACAGTCGGCGCTGCGTACAGCAGCGTGACAACTGACGGTGACTTTATTTACGCACAGGGTGATGCGGCAGACGGGGGGTCTAACGTTTGTATTAGTGGGCTTTCCGCTTGGATTCCCTCCGCTGCGCCTGGCGGCGGCGATTCTTTTTTCGGTGTAAACCGTTCAGTGGATTCACGGCTTTATGGTCAGTATACTGACCAAAGTGCATCGGATATCGAGGACGGGCTAATTACTGCCGGTTCTCTTTCTGCCCGAGTTGGTGGGAATCCGAATGTTGCATTCATTAACCACGTTCAGCAACGTAGCTTGATTCAAAACCTTCATAACTCACAGAATTATCAAACCGTGAATGCGACTACCCACAAAGGGCTAGTCTCCGACATTGGTTTTCGTTCTGTAGCCATCCAGGGTGATACTGGCGCGATTAACGTCGTAGCCGCAAACAAGTGCCCCGCCGAAAGTGGCTTCATGCTTGAAATGGATAAGTGGATTTTAGCGACTCTAGGTGAGCCGGTGAAGTTCTTAAATCTTGATGGTAACCGAATTTTACGTTCTGCCACGGCAGATTCAGTAGAAGCGCGACTAGCATTCCGAGGAAACTTGGGCTGCAAGGCACCTATCTACAACGTGCGAATTCAGATGCCAGCAGTTTAATATAGTTTAGGGGAGGTCATAATGGCTAGTACAGCTACCTTGGGTGACTTACGCGCACGAGCGTTGGATTACGCCGATATGACCGGCTCTAACTTTCCCGTTGAGGCGCGAGTTAATGATTACATTAACTCCGCCGCTTCGGAATTTTACGACCTGCTTGTGGATAGTTATGAAGACTATTTTTTAAGTACCCAAACTATCACTTTGGTTGCAGGGACAGGAAATTATGCCCTTCCTTCCGACTTCTATAAAGCGAAGCGTGTTTACTACCTTGCCGGTGGTCGCCGTTTTTCTATTCATCCTTTTAATTTAGAGGCTTTGGATGGGGCCAAGACCAGCCCCTTAACTGCCGGGACATGTGAGCTTTGGTATGTTCCTGAAATGCAGTTAATGGTGAACGATTCCGACACCGTTTCGAGCATCATCCCCCCGATGATTAAGGGCTGGCCGGATTATATTGCGTTGGGAGCCGCCATCAGGCTTCTGATTCGAGAAGAATCAGACCCTTCTGCTTTAATGGCAGAAAAGAAGATGATGCAAAATCGAATCATCTCACTGGCGGAGCCTCGAGATGCAGGGATACCTGATTCCGTTCAAGACATCGGGCACCGATGGAACGATGTCGGGTTTGCCTATGACCCCGGAGCTTTTTTAATGCGCTATCGAATAATGGGGTCGAATATTAAGTTTATCCAATACGACGCGGGGGTCTAAGTGGCGAAAACGAATAAGAACAGTAAAGCAGCCTGTAGGAAGATAAAGAACTCTCAAGTCGCACTAGAATTGCGGCTAAAAGGGTTTAGCTACAATAAAATAGGCGACACCATGGGGATCTCTTCCGCGTATGCGTATAAGCTCGTTGAAGACGAGCTTAGGCGTTGCCGAGAGATGACCGCCGAGACGCGGGACCAGATTAAAGAGCAAGAGCTAATGCGGCTCGATCGGCTTCTGGAACAAGCCAAAGACCACCTCTTAAAAGGGTGGTGTACTAAGACCGCTAAAATCTTACTCGACATTCAGGCAAGACGAACCCTTTACCTTGGGCTCGATGATGCCGTTTCAAGGGTGGAGATTTCCACCATCGACAAACTGTCCGATAACGAGATTAGGGACCGCGCCATGGAACTATTGCAGGTTGAGGTCTTAACCCAGCCTGAGACAGAGCATTGAAATGGAGCCTTGGAAGCGTGTTACCGCCGATGACCGTGTAATCGAAGAATTGCAGGATAACGCGGAGCCTATCATGCAAAAGGTCCAAGATGCCTTTTTGCTCGATGGTGTTCTCATAACAAAACAAACGATTGATGGGGCGACAGTTATTAGGCATGGGCTAGGGAGAGCTCCGAAGGGATTTATAGTAATCCGAAGAAGGGGTAATGCAGTGGTTTACGACGACCAAGACAGCAATAAAAACGCCACAAAAACTTTAACCCTTAACGCCGCTTCCTCCGTTGAAGTGGATTTGTGGGTGTTTTGATGCCCCTACAAAAACAAATGAAATCCTGGCCGCTGACGAGCGGCATAGACGAGAAGGCTTCGGACAAGCATCTTCAGCCCCCGAAGCTCGCTACTTGCCATAATGGCAAGTTCAGTAAAACGGGCCAGGTTCAGAAAAGAAATGGGTTCACTCGATTAGCCAACTCCAAGATTAGCGGAACAATTGATGCGAGCGAGCAATGTGCTAGCTATCAAGATGAGCGGATTATCTTTGATGGAAATAATGCTTTCTCTAGGGCTAATTCTGGAACCTGGGTTGATCGTGGGAGGGTTACCGGATGCACGTTTGAAGATTCCTACGTCTACAACAATGACTCGGTTACAACTACTCCCCTCCAGATAGCGAGAGCCAATAACTATCGAGTCGAGGCTTGGTCGGAAACGGACCCCGAGTACACGGGGGCCGCTGACATCCCTTGGCAGGTTTACGCTCGCGTTATTGATGAGGCTACCGGATTAGAAGTGGTCCCGAGGACAAGAGTTACCCCCGCAGCGGGAATCAGCGTCACCAAGGCGATGGCTCAATATGATGATAGCAATTACTTCAACCCGCAGGTTCAATGCGTGGCGATTGCCGGGTACATCTACATTCTCTTTTGTGACTGCGATGCGGTTACATCACAGGTAAACATTACCGGAACAGCCGCAGGTGGGGCGGGGCTCACAACAATCACATGTACGTCCGTCGCAGGGCTCAATTACAAGGATGCTGTTACAATAGCAGGGACGACATCCCACAACGGAAATCACTTAGCCGTTGATATAGACCCAGATACAAATACTTTTGCCATAGTAGACACCTACAGCGGGAGCTCGGAAACCGGAACAGTAACGATTAAGTCGAATTACGCTGGTGTGAATCGGATGGGGGTTCATGCGTCAGTGGTGAATACGAACACCGGAGTTGCCGCAGCGTTAACCCCCACCTCTCCGGCGATGGACTCCACATCTATCATTTTCCACGTTAACGCCACCTTCCCGCTCTTCATCGTAGACCACGTAGCGAACGACAGCTTGGCAGATGGTGCAGTGGTTTTTAGGTTGAGCCCTGGACCGACCGTTGTAGCCACCAATACGCAACCATCTTATCGCGCAGATTACTTTATGCAGTCGGGTGGTGCCATTACCGAGTTCCTAGAGGGGGGCCAACCTGGATACCGTGGGAGAAATACCGTTATCGAAAGAGAGCCCTACTTTCAGGCAAAGGATGGGGGGCATGATGGTAAATCGAGGACATTGAGCCACATAGTATGTAGGGCCGGAATGGGGAGCGAGGACAACGAAATTTGCGTGGCGTTTACAGCGTATGATACCGGGAAGAGCATTCCCGAAATCAAGACGCAGGTTTATAGTCACAGCCTTGCTAAAGTAGGGTCTGATTTAGAAATTCTTGAAAGCCACGTTTTAATCTCTGGCAGCTTCGGGTCTGAGAACGATACCGACATCACCCACTTCGTTTTCACCGGGCAGACTCACGCACCGCTAGCGTCACTCGTTAGCCCCGACCCTGGACAAGCTAACGAGCACTTTATTGCTACGTCAAAGATAGACGTTAGCGATGGTAGTTTAGACACTGCGGCAGCGTCATTGCGTAAATTTACGACAATAACGACCGACCTTTTTCAGCACAATGGGAAAGTTTACTTTGGGGCAACTTACGCAATCACTCCATCGAGTGTTATCCACGGAAGCGGGAACATAACATTTGCCAATTTTGGGTCTTCTGTAAATGTCATTGCCGATATTGATGGGAACGTCGTCGCAGCAGGTGGCACCGGGCTAGGCGGAGTTTGCCCTTCTACGGATTGGGCTCCTATCTACGAAGACGGGAGAGCCCTTTTCTGGTTTGTCTCTCGAATAGAAATCCCTGCTGCCAATGAATACCTTTTCGGTTCCTCTAAATATGCCGGTGTTACCATTGCCGGCGGGTCGACCATGCAAAACAGAAGCGTGTTCAACTCTTCCGTGGCAGCACTCGATTTTGCCCCTGCCCGATACCTCCCTTACGCTGAGGCTGGAAATTCTCTTTTGATGGCTGGGGGAGTCCTTTGGGAGTACGGCGGCGACTGGATGAAAGAGAATGGATTTCTCACTTACCCACAAGTTAGGAGTATTACGACTGCCGGAACCGGGGGCACTCTGGAGGATGGAACATGGTCCTTCCAAGTATGTTACGAGTGGACAAATTCCAACGGAGCGGTTCAGCGGTCTTACCCTTCGGACCCTGTTCAAACGACCCTTAGTGGTGGCGGTTCGAATCAAAAAATAACCCTCACAGTTTATACTCCCCAATGGACGCAAAAACGAAATGCTAACAGCTTAAGCAACCCCCGCATTGTTATCTTTCGAACCGAAGAAGGGCCTGGTTCAATTTGGTACAGGGTCAAAGATGTTGAAGCCGATATGGGCTCCTCTTCCCAGGATATAGTTGGCTCAGAGTTGGCAGACATCTCAATTGTGGACAATGAGCAGATCTACACAACAGGTTCAGCGGGAGACATCTTCGGGAATATCTGCGCTCCATGCCCTACTGACATCGTGCTTCATAAGGAAAGAATTTTCTTAGCTACGATTGAAGGGTCTGTTTGGTACAGCAAGAAACTTCTCCCCGGCATTGCTGTAGAGTTCGCAGAACAGCAGGTTAAGCCTATCGACAATTACTCGGGCAAAATATCGTGCATAGGCGCGGTGCGCGATTATGTCATCGTGATTACCGATGATAATGCTTACTTCCTCGCTGGAGATGGGCCGAATTCTGCTGGAGTGGGAACAGACTTTTCTCCGCCAACTATCTTTTCCAGGGACTCGGGGGCTAACGCGGGATGCGCTAGAACTAACTCCCCCATAGGGTTTTTGTACCGAGCCAAAGGGGGGATTTACCAAGTAAGCCCCTCAATGCAAATGAAATGGATTGGAGCTCCGGTCGAAGACACTATTGACGATTACGAGCCTACTCGGATGGTGGTTAACGACTCCGAGGGAGAGGTCTATATCGGGCTGACCACAGGGGGAATAAAGTCTATTGCGGTGCTTGTCTATAATTACGTGTTTGACGCTTGGTCAATATGGAAGCCCCGCTACTCAGCCTTTGGCTCAACGATAACCCCAACGGGAATGATGGTTCATAATGGGACATTCAATTTCTCGATTCCTACTGGATACCTGTTAGAGCAGAACACAGGTTTCACGGATATCGGGCTTTCAACTTTGACTTTTAGTCTTCTTATAACGACTCCGTGGCTCCGCTCGGACCAATTTCTTAACTTGGTAAGATTCTATAATGTTCTGATCAGCGGCACTTATAAATCTGACCATACTTTAAACTCGACGATTTACACCAATTACGATGAATCGGTGGCAGACGCGCAAACGTTAGTGGTTACTTCGTCTACCCCGGCACCGTACATTCTTAGGCAACATGTTGCGGTTCAAAAAGCGCGAGCAATAAAGATTACTATTAGCGATGCGCCGACATCGGGGACTTTCGAAAGTTACCAGCTTGATGGGATATCTATACAATTCGGAGTTCGCCCAGGTGGTTCATTTAAGGTCGGTGAAACCAGGACACTGACGTAGGAGAAAGATATGGCAGTAAGCGAAGAAGAAGCAGCGGCGAGGCCAAACACCGGAAGAAGGGGAACCCCGGCAGGGATGCAGCGCACCTGGGACGAGAACGAAGAAGGCGTTCTTACTGCCTTGGACCCACTAGGGATTGGCATCAAGCCACACGCCACACGCCAAATTTCGGCAGAAGCCGCAGCAGCGCCTAACGTCTACACCCCACGAACGCAAGAAGCGCTAGCCGACATAAGAAACCAGCGAGGCGGACCATCGGCGGGAGAGACACTAACGCGCCTAAATATGGATAGAATAGCGAGATCTGGGAATAGATCTATGCGCGGGGGCTCCCCATTATCTGCAGCCATGAGCCTAGGGCGCCTAGCTCCCTCTCAGGCGCAGGTAGGACAGGCCGGGGGCCGAACCATGGGCGCGGAGCAACAGAGGATTAACGCTGTTCTTGGGGGAGCCTACGGAAGACAGGCGCAATTCGCACTAAGAAGTGCTTTAGCCGAAGCCGGCAGACGAAAAGCCATAGAACTGGCTAACTTGGGGCTCGTTGAAGATGCTAATGCTATGATGGCCCAACGTGCTGCCGTACTAGGGGAGCAAGGCGCCGAAGCATGGGGCCGGCACCAATCGAGCACTACTCCAGAGAGGTCAATGGACCCACTTTCCAAAGACTTTGATTACGGAAGCTATACGACAGACCTATACGAGGGGGGACAATAATATGTCAGATTTTAGTACACCTTTAGGATGGGGAGATGTATTTTCCGTTCTCTCAGGAGCCCCAGGAGGAGAAAGAATCGTTGGGGAGATTATGGGAACGGACCCAAGCAACGTGCAGGCAAACCGCACGTTCGGGGGACAGGTAAACGATCCTATGGCGCAACAGCGCCAACAAGAGATTTCTCGCCTTCAAAGCATTGGAAGGGGGCAAATTGACGATCAATCCGTTACCGGAATGCAACAAGCTCTGGCGAGAGGCGGCAAACAAGCATACGGCCTTGGGCAAGCTTCCCCCTTTTCAAGCGCAGGAGCGCGGGGGAGGATGGCACGGGGAGGACAACTTGCTATTAGTCGAGAAGCGCCTCAATTGGTTCAAGCGCAAAGACTGCAGAGCCAGCAAAGTGCACGAGAAATGGCAGCGGATCAGTTAGCCCAAGCTCAAGCTATTGAGCAACAAAGACTTGAAGCAATTCAAGATGATGTAGTGGACGCGCAAGTTCGTCGAGAAAAAGCGATTCAGGCAAAACGACAAGCATCATCCTCGGGGATTAGTGGAGCCCTGATGACTGCGTTCGGCTTGTTTAAAGAGGGCGGAGTTGTCCCAGGACATAAGGATCAAGCGGTTCCGATCATAGCCCATGGAGGCGAGGTTGTTCTCCCTGAAGATGTGAGTAAGAAGCTCTTAAAGGCTTTAGCCGATAAAGATAAAGGCAACGTCCCTACCTACGAATGGACAAGCGGGTGGGAGGGCCCTCCTGCGCCCGAGCAAATAGTTGCGCCGCGATGGGCCATTAAGGACATTGACCCACGCTTTGAGATTCCAGAGAAAAACTACCCGGCTTATGCCGATGCCGTTATTGATGAGCGTAGGATACGGTACCCTGGGATGACAGTAGGAATACGTGGTCCCCGCAGTAATGAGGACGGGTGGATGGAGCTGGCCGCCATAAGGAGAGAGCATACAGCAGGGTCTCCCTGGTATAGAGGAGCCCCTAGATACCCGAGCCGGTACGATGTCCCTGGAGGGAAGACAAGAACAGGTCAATCGTCACAAATGACCGAGAGCCAAGTAGAAGAGATAATGAAGACCAAAGCCCTATCTGATTTAGATAAACGAATAGATGATCTTGAGAGGGACAAGTAAATGGCCGATGAACAATTAGTAGCGCAGCAATTAGCCGAAGCAGAGGCGCAAGCTATGGCCGAGGCCGAGGAGGAGGCCATAGCATCTATGGAAGCTGCAGCAGGGTACATCCCTTTCGAACAATTGCCTGGGGAATTGACGCAAGAAGAGAAATGGGCTGCGGAAGACGCCCTTATCCAAGAAGCCATCGCTAAGGACCGAGCATCTAGGCCAGGGGCTTTAGAGCAGGCTTTCTACGGAGAAGGTGGCAAGGCGGCGTACGATACAGGAACCGGTATAGACTTCAAGCTAGGGGAGAGGCCGTTAGGACAGCCAGTTGCGCCCCCGGAAACTGCACTCGCCAGCCCCCCGCCTCCCGTTCAAGGGGTGTCAGTGCCGGCGAGACCCGCCGCAGACGACGACGGTAGCGATCTTCCTTACGTCCCAATGGTGGGGGGGCACCATCGAGCGGCTGCGGCTTATCGGCGCATGGGTAATTTGGAAAAGCAAAGGGGCGACGTAGAGGCCAAAAAGCTTATGCAGCGATTTGGCGACGAGCAGCTAACAAGGGCTGAGAGAAATTTTCAAATTCGGCAAGATACGCAGGAACAGAAAAGATTAGCAGGTATCGAGTTTGATGAAGATATGGCGGACGCCAAGCTAACCAGGCAGTACCCAGGCGCGTCCATTGAACAGATAAAAGACTGGAAGTACGAGCTTAGGCTGAACGAAGACATTAAAGCAGGAAGAAGGGACATCTCCCCCGAAGGTGCCGCTAATGTTCTTCGCCGGGCCGCCGTAGCAAAAAAGAAACTGGAGAAGGCCCAAGCTATCGACCCTGGTCGAGCTTTTGGAAATGCAGGGTCAAAGATATTGGCTGCGCTAGCGGTTGGGGCTGGCTCATGGGCAGCAACAAGAACAGGCAGAAACCCGGCACTTGAATTATATAATAAAGCTATCGCTAACGACATTGCGGCTCAAAAGGAAATGTTTCAACATAAAAGAGATGCGCCTACGCGAGTAATGAATGAGTACAAGTTCTTTATGGATAAGTACAACAGCGATGAAGTTGCAACCTTGGCAACGGCTGCCGCAGAGTGGGGCGTTGCCGCCCAGCAGCTAAATGCGCAGGGACTTCAGATATCCGGTAAAATTAATCAGCAAAAAGCTTTTGCTCTTGCGGCTGAGGCCCAGGCAAAAGGTGAGGTCCTTAACAATAAGGCCAAGCAAGCTGCTCAAAGAGCGCTGGCTCTGCAGTACAGCGGGATTAACGATATGCAAGGGAAACCAATCCGATGGGTCGGTGGAAAGCATGGGCTTGAGAAGCAAGATCCCGAAGAGAAGAAATTGCTCCTCGCAGAACGCGAAAAAGCGAATATGCTTACCGTTGCTATTGATAAATATATTGAATCAACCCGTGCAGACGGAGCATGGATGCCAGGGTCCGAGGCGAGGGCAGCGGCAGAAGGACTTCGTGAAGCCCTGGTTCATGGTGAGGGCAAGTTCTTCGGGATGGGAGTTCTCCAGCAATTCGAGAGGCAATTTCTGGAATCAGTTATTCCTAAAGACGAATCAATTCCAGAGAGCATTTTTACGTGGCTTAAGGGGGATAGTAGCCGAATCGCGGCTTACGGAGAAGCGCTTAAGGGTTTTGCAAATGACAGATTTATGGGGGCAGTCGGAGCGCTTGGAAACTATGAGCCTTGGGGCGGAGAAAAGAAGTACACAGTGAGAAAAAAAGGCGAACGCGGAGCGAGCGCGGCAGATATGGCATTAGCCAAATCACGCGGTAAGTAGGGGTTAATTGTGGCTGAATTAGTAAACGTTCAGACAAATAAAATTGTCACCGTCCCAGACTCCGAGGTTTCCCGGTATCTGGAATCAGGGCAGTTTAATCTCCCTGCAAGCCTTGTTAGTGACCATGGCTTAGAGATGCTGAGCCCAGACGGCGAGATTGTAGACGTCGGCATGGAGGGAGTCTACGACGCCCTGGATGATGGGTACACGCTAGAGTCTCAACTATCCCGTGACGCACGAGCGCTGAGAAAAGAGTACACGGGATTTTTGCCTGGGTTAAAATCTGCTGCACTAGGGGCGGCAAAAGGTTTAACTTTTGGCCTATCAACCCCCGTAGCTCAAGCCCTTGGTGCCGACGTAGAGGCATATGAAGCCTTCCAGCCAGGAGCCATGCTTACGGGCGAAGTTGTCGGAACAGGGGCATCGCTTCTAGGGACCTTGGGGACCGGTGGAATCGTAGGGGGCGGAGTCCGGGGGGCCGCAGCACTGGCGGAAGCGGGCGGTGCGAAAGCGGCAGCAAAATTAGCCGAAAAAACTTTTGGGCAAAAACTTCTTAAAAGCACCGTCAAAGCAGGCGTAGAAGGCACTTTGGATGGTGCGATGTATGGCGCAGGCGAGGCTGTTCATGAGCTATCACTGCAAAGAGCCGAGCTAACAGGTCAATCAATTGCGTCCCATTTTGGGGCACGAATGACGGAAGGTGCCCTTATAGGTGGCGCTTTCGGCGGAACACTGAACGCGCTAGGTGTGCCGGTAGTTGCCGCCATGAGGAAAGCCAGCGGCCCTGCGAAGAAAGCTTTAGCAGCGGCCAACCCTGTAACTCTTCCAAAAGTGTTTAATACCGCAGAGGAATTCTTTAAAGGCGTAGCCGACGAAGCAGGATTTGAGTCTCTCGGTGCCATGCTGAAGAGCCAAAGGATTCTTAGCAAGCGAGATGCTGCCGACCCAGGATGGCTCGGGAGGGCTAAGAGGTGGCTTACCGACACCAAGACCGACGTTGATGGGCAGCAGGTTCCGCTTATTGGCGCAACGGACACCTGGGAAGATATGGCTCCCAAGCTAGGGGCAGCGAGAGATAGGATAGGAAATCAATTAAAAGGTTTCTATTCAGAGGTGGATAAATACACCAAGCCCACTATGGGGGCGAGCTCTTCTAACATTGTAGACAAGCTTAACGAGATTAAGGCACAATTCCCAGACGCAACCACTGCCGCCGAAAGAAACGCATTAGATGATGCCATTATCGAAGCTAAGAAAATTGGCCTAAAGGAAGACTTAAGAAGGCACCAAGAGCTTGGCGGGAAACCTTTGCAGGCGAGAATGAAAAGCTACACGGATTGGCGGGGGCCAGAGTATCGGGACTTCATAAACGCAAAGCATACGATGGGTAAAGAAGGCAGAGGAGTTAGAGTAGTTGACGACTTCCTCTTGGATGTGGAGGAGCTAACCGCTTCCCAGATAGATGAGATTTGGGGCCTTACCCATAAAGGCGGCGGAGAGTTTCTCAAAATGAGACTCCCAAACACTATTGAAACTAAGAACCAGTATTGGGGCCGCTCAGGGTTTGACGCCACCAGGCCATCAGATGTTTCTAAACTAAATCGCAAAATAGGAAATATCTGGCGCAACGAGTCAGACGACGCTGCAGAAGAAGTAGTAAAAATAATAGAAGACTTGGGCGGCGAAGCAAAAACGTCAATGCAGGAGTTCAGAAAGCTTAAAGACGAATTTGGCTACGCATCAGAATTCTGGAAAATTGTTGAGGACCGAGCCCTGCGCGCCCAAGCTAATAGAAAGTTCTCTCTAAGCGACCATCTTATGACCGTTGCAGGTTCTGGCATTGGTGCATTCGGAGGGGGGCCGTTTGGTGGAATGGTGGGAGCATCAATCGGGGCAGTCGGTAACCGATACCTTCGAGAGCGTGGCCTATCTCTTACGACTGCTGGCGCTCGAAGCTTGGCCAAGCTAGCCAAAAGAAGAGAAGCAACTATAGCCGAAATAAGAAAAAGAGCCTCCGAAGCAGCCAAAGGAACAGCAGCTAGAGCAGCGGCCATCGCGTTACCTCTTCCAATCAAAACCCTAACCGCAATAACATTCACCGGGGAGCCGCCGAAAGGCGACACTAAAGAAGAGGTCATGGGAAGCCTTATCGGGCAGATTGACTCATTCGCGCAAGATCCTGAAAAACTTGCGTCGCATCTAAATATGGAGCTGGGGGAACTTGAAACGATAGCTCCAGAGGTAGCGGTGCAAGTGGCTACAACCAAATCCAGAATGGTTCAGTTTCTACAGGAGAAATCTCCGAAAATAGGAGACCCCTACAGTACTTTGCAACCCATGCTTTACCGGGACTCCTATCTTGACCAAGAATCATTAGCTAAATTTGAGAGATACCTTGTCGCGTCCATAGACCCAATCAATGCTTTTTATGGAGACTTTGCGAATGGTTCAGTGATGAAAGAGACCGTTGAAGCGATAAGGCATATCTACCCAGCTCTCCTTGAGCAAATCCAGGCTGTTCAGCAGGAAGAGGTCTCGGAAAGAGAAAAACCTTTATCGACATCCGAAGCTGATAGCTTAGCCAAGCTTTACGATGCCCCCATGGTGGCATACCAAAACGCTGCATTTATGCGAAGACAACAAGCTCAATACAAAGTAGAATCCAAAGGGTCGATGGCGGGAGTTAAGCCATCTTCAGCCTCTCAGGGGAGGACAGAACTTTTAATGCAAACAGATGTAAACGCGGTTCAGTCAAATTTAAGATCTAATAAATTCGCTTAAGAAAAGGATAGCCACAGTGCATACAATTAATTATCAGAAAAAATATACCGGTTCTTTGACCAATGAGCAGGTCATGGATTTAAGAGTTGTTAAAAACCAAAAAATGTCAATCCATGCGACCGTTAGTGATACCAGCGGGGGGACGATTACGACCTATTACGTCTTTGTCGATCCTATTCGTCAAACTGAAACCGAGGTCCAGTATGACCAACATACAATG
>Ga0209756_1001216_pt1 | contig 24121 bp, 29 predicted proteins | sample ETNvirenome_6_85_FD_184071 | JGI IMG/M metagenome (GOLD analysis project Ga0209756, IMG submission 184071) | Marine viral communities from the Pacific Ocean - ETNP_6_85 (SPAdes) (version 3) | ecosystem: Environmental > Aquatic > Marine > Oceanic | place: Pacific Ocean | collected 2013-06-19 | reverse complement strand
ATGTAGACAAAGGAACACTTTGGAAGTCAAAGAGTTACAAATGGCATATTTTAGGATACGATATACCCTGGGTAACAGGAAAATCAACATTGGTTTTATTGGGGATAGGATTATTATTAATTGCATATGGAATTATATGGGAATAAAATGTGTGATAGAATAAAATATACTTTAATGATGATTGGAGTTTTTTCTTTAGTTGCTATTTTTTATATAACTAAAAAGAAAATAGAAATAAAATCTTTACAAAAATTAATAGATAAAACTTATAAACAAAAGCAGAAAATAATACAAGCTAACATAGATAAACTTGTTATAAAAACTACGAATTCTAAAGGAAATACTAAAGATTTAACTAAAAAATTAGATAAGCTTAGCAGAGAAAAAGAAGTACTTGAACAGGCTATAACAAGTTTATCTGATCAAGAACTCGTCAGTTCAATAGATGATTGGTTTAAAAATAAAAAACAGTAATATGAAATTAATATTAATTTTTTTAATAATTTCTTGTTTTGGCCTAATGGCACAAGAAATATGTTTACCTAGAGAACAAGTAGAAGCTTTATTACTAGACGCAAAGACGTTATTAATTGTTCAGGAAGAAGTTACTTTAAAGGACTCGATTATTTCTTCTCAAGAGTTAACCATTGTACAGCAAGATTCAACAATAAATTTGTTAAATCAAAAGATTGCATTAAGTGATTCTTTAGTACAAGATTCTCATGAAATAATTGCAGACAATACAGCATGGTATAAGAAGTATTTACAACTACTAGTTGTTTTCTTATCTGGAATAGGAGTTGGAGATTTAATAAAATAATTATGAGATTTGTGTATAAGTTATTTGAATTTATTATGGCATTACTTAAAAAGAAAGATAAAAAACCTAAACAAAAAAAATTAGATAATAATAAATCTTTCGTACCTAAGATTTGGAAAGTAGGAGATAAGTTATCTCCTCATTTTTCATATGATGAAATGACAAGAAGCCAAACGGCTGAAAGAAATAATATCAATAATACTCCTAATATTGAACAAGTTGATAGCTTAGTAGATCTCTGTGAAAATATATTAGAGCCAGTTAGAAAACATTTTAAAAAACCTGTTACGGTAACAAGTGGTTTTAGATGTATTGAGCTTAATAGAAAGATTGGAAGTACTGATAAATCACAACATCCAAAAGGTGAAGCTGCAGATTTTGTAGTTAATGGAAATGTAACAGTAACAGATATTTGGAAATGGATTATAGATTCTGACTTAGATTTTGATCAAGTTATACAAGAATTTGGTAGATGGATTCATGTATCTTATAAGAAAGAGGGAAAAAATAGACATAAATGTTCTGTTGCTAAGAAAGTAGATGGTAAAACTAGATATTTTCACTATACAGAGGATAAAATAGCTAGTGGAAACTATGAACTCTAATAAAGTTGGACCTAAAAGTAGAGGGAAAAAGGCTCTAAGACAAGTCCTTACCACTGTTAGAAGAACTTTAAAGAATGGAAAATGCTCTAAAGGGCAGCTTAGAACTGCTCTTTTACTTTCTCGTATGCTAAATAATACAAAGTATACCCATGAAGTAACTTGGGATTGGCTTGAAACTAGAGATTATACTCTGATGTATCTTGATATTTATTTTCCTAAGTATAAATTAGCTGTAGAATATCATGGAGAACAGCATTACAAGTTTCCTAATTTCTTTCACAAATCAAAAAGACATTTTTTAGAAGCTAAAAAAAGAGATAAATTAAAGAAACAGTTAATTAAAGAACATGGATTTAAATTTATTGAATGGAAGTATAATGAACCATTCACAGAACGCAGAGCTTATAATAAGCTTATAAAAGCTGGGGTTCCTGCTAATAGCATAAAGAACCCCAGTCCCACACCAAGAAGAAAAAAAGATACAAAAATATCTTACATATCTCCTAGAAGACGTTAAACATCTATTCAGATGACTTTTAGTCTACAACTTCAAAGTCAGCATCTTCAATTTCGTTTGCGACGTCTTTCTTTTTTTCATCTTCATTCGAAGGAGGTGCTTCACCTTTTTCAGCCTCTTTACTATCATCATACATTTTAGAAGCTAATTTATTCCATTCAGCATTTAATGAATCCATAGCTGATTGAACATCATCTTTATTTGATCCTGAATTTGCGGTTTTCAATTTTTCAACTGCATCGGAAAGAGTCTTTTTCTCATCATCCGATAATTTTTCACCAAACTCATCAATATTCTTTTCTGTTTGATAAACAAGTTGCTCAGCTTGATTATTTAAGTCTACCATTTCACGCTTATCTTTGTCTTCTGATTCATGCTTCTTAGCATCATTAACCATCTTGTCTATTTCAGTTTCACTCAATCCACTTGATGCTTCAATGCGGATACTTTGTTCTTTACCCGAAGCCTTATCTTTTGCACTTACATTCAAAATTCCATTTGCATCAATGTCGAACGTGACTTCAACCTGCGGTACACCTCTGGGTGCAGGTGGAATACCATCAAGATGGAAACGCCCGATTGTTTTATTATCTACAGCCATCTCACGCTCTCCCTGTAATACATGAATCTCAACCGTGGTCTGATTATCCACAGCAGTACTGAATATCTGCGATTTTTTTGTCGGAATAGTAGTATTTCTTTCAATCAATTTCGTGGCCACTGAGCCTAGCGTCTCAATACCAAGTGATAAAGGAGTAACATCAAGCAAAAGGATATCATCTACATCACCTGCTAAGACACCACCTTGAATTGATGCACCCAATGCAACTACCTCGTCTGGATTAACACTTTTGTTGGGTTCCTTGCCAAAAATTTCTTTCACCTTTTCCTGGATTTTCGGCATACGCGTTGATCCGCCTACGAGGATGACTTCATCGATTTCTGATGCTTTTAGATCAGCATCCTTAATCGCTTGCTTGCAGGGAGCAATTGTTCTTTCCACTAAATCTGACACTAACTCTTCAAATTTTGCTCGTGTAAGGGACAAATTAAGATGTTTAGGTCCTGATGCGTCTGCAGTAATAAATGGAAGATTTATTTCAGTCTGCTTAGAACTTGATAATTCCTTCTTGGCAGCTTCTGCGGCTTCTCTTAGCCTTTGCAAGGCCATCGGATCTTTCTTCAAATTAATACCATCACTAGCATTAAATTCATCAGCAATCCAGTTCAAAATCTTTTGATCAAAATCATCTCCGCCTAAATGGGTATCACCATTAGTAGATTTTACTTCAAAAACACCATCACCCAATTCAAGTATAGAAATATCAAAAGTACCACCTCCTAAATCAAAGACTGCAATTTTTTCGTCCTTTTTCTTATCAAGCCCATAGGCAAGTGCTGCCGCTGTTGGTTCATTGATAATTCTTTTTACATTAAGTCCAGCAATTTTACCCGCATCCTTGGTAGCTTGTCGCTGGGAATCATTAAAATAAGCAGGTACTGTTACAACTGCATCCGTCACTGTTGTGCCTAAATGTTCTTCAGCATTTTGTTTTAGTTTCTGTAGTACCATGGCACTGATTTCCGGGGGTGAATACTTTTTATTATCAATCTCTACGCCTACCACACCGCCTTTTCTTTTAACAATCGAGTAAGGTACTTCCTCAATTTCTGTACCCACTTCATCATACATGCGGCCCATGAAGCGTTTAATAGAAAAAATTGTTTTTTGGGGATTTGTTACTGCCTGGCGTTTGGCAGGTTGTCCAACCAAGCGTTCATCATTTTTTGTAAAGGCAACAACAGATGGTGTCGTTCTACCACCTTCAGGATTGTTGATTACAACTGGTTCACCGCCCTCAAGGACAGCGACACAGGAATTTGTTGTTCCCAAGTCAATTCCGATAATTTTACCTATGTAATTCATTTAACTCCTTAATTTCTTTTTTAAATTGTTCAGGAAATCTATTAATTGTAGTAGATACTATTATACTTGAAAGCATCAATAGAAGCCCTGCAACTAAAAGAGCAACATTGAACATTCCAGAGTGGTTAAATCCAAAAGTTGTAATTAGATATGAAATAGCTAAAGCACTTCCATATAAAAAATGTCTATAAAATATATAATATTTTCCTAGTCTTGCTATCATTAGTTTAACTCCTTGTTTGTTAGATAGTTATCATTTATGGCATCTATAAAATGAGATTTACCATAATATTGTTCCTTACCATAGACCATGCGCTTAGATGAATAAGAAATATGACCTATGTCTTTTGCTCTAGTTAAAGCTACATAAAATAATCTTCTTTCTTCTTCCATTTCTTTTGAAGAATAACTTGGTAATGGAAATAATCCTTCTGCAACTCCAGTTACAAATACTACGGGAAATTCTAATCCTTTGGATGCATGGGCTGTCATTAATGTTACCGAATTTTTATTATCTGGATCATCCGCACACATTAAACCAATAAAATCTAGAAAATCTGTTCTAGTATTTTCTTTCTTTTCTATATAAAATCTTTCAGAGGTAGCAATAAATTCAAAAATATTATCTAATCTAGAGTCATTAATATCTCTTTGTTGCTTTTTCCAATACTCAATAATATCAAATGTATTTATTATTTCTTTTGTAAGATCATTAATTTTATCTATTTGTTGTAATCTTTTTATATTTTTTATAAATGTTTCTAAATAAATATTAGTTTTATTTGCTTGCACTGCTTCCCATAAAGTTATCTTATTAAGTTTAGCTTGATTTTTTACTTTATCTATTATAGTTTTTCCTAGTTTTCTGGGAGGAAAATTAATTATTCTTTCTAAAGCTAAACTATCATCAGGATTATTAATAAATTTTATAAATGCTATAATATCTTTAACTTCTTTTCTAGCATAAAAGTTAGTACCCTTAACAATATGATACGGAATATTATTAATAATACATTCTTCTTCAAATACTCTACTTTGCATATTAGTTCTATAAAGAATTGCAATATCTTTTGGTTCTCTCTTTATTAATAAAGTTTTAATTCTTTGTATTACTTTAAAGGCTTCTGCGTATTCATTATTCGTCTTTAATATATAAACTTTATGTTCGTTGTCTTTTTTAAATGGAATAATTTCTTTACTAGTTTTTATAAGATTTAAATCTATTACGTCACTAGCTGCTTTTAGAATTATTGGCGTAGATCGATAGTTAGTTTCTAATTTAAATAACTTAGTATTATCAAACCAGTGATTAAAGTCTAGAATATATTTTATTTCTGATCCTCTCCAGCCATATATTGCCTGGTTATCATCACCAACAACACATATATTATTATATTTTGACGTTAATGTCTGTACTAATTTAAATTGAGGTAGATTTGTATCTTGAAATTCATCTACAAAAACATATCGATATTTAGATTTCCAATACTCTGCTAATTCTTTATTGTCCATAATTTTTAAAGCTAATAATAGAAGATCATCAAAATCTAGTGCATTATTTTTTCGTAAATTAGTATTATATTCCTTATAAATAGTTGCTAATTGATCAGACACAACGTCCGTTGCTTCTATTAATGCAATAGAAGGTTCAATCATTTTATTTTTACTCTTTTGAATATAATTAATTACATCTTTAAAATCTATTGTAAAGTCATCATCGTTTGATATAATATTTTTTATTAATTTATTTTGATCTTTTTGATCATAAATAGTATAATTCTTTGTCAAACCCACATAAGAATGATCTCTTTTTACAATTTTATTACAAAAAGAATGAAAGGTTGTAGCTAAGATTCTATTAGAAGATGTTCCTACTAATTTTTTTATGCGTTCTTTCATTTCATTAGCCGCTTTATTTGTAAAAGTTATAGCTAAAATTCTAGAAGGACTAATTCCTTTTTCGCATAAATAAGCTATTTTGTGGGTTATTGTTCTTGTTTTTCCGGAACCTGCTCCGGCAAGAATAAGCTGAGGGCCTTCCGTCTCTAATACAGCAGCAGTTTGCTCTGCATTTAGAGACATAAGAGTATTATATGATTTCATTTCTTTTCCTTTTTACCAAAAATCTTCTCCCATTTTTTCCCCCACTCTTCATAACTTACACCTACTCGTGGTTTATCGCCTTTTCCGGCACTTGATTTCGTATGGAAGATAGATTTCTCTGGTTCTTTTTTCTTCTTTTTCTTTTTATTCATAAAGAAGTTACCCTCAACCCACTCAATGCGGTGAATAAGCAAGGTAATCACTGCAAGGATGAGTATATGTACTTGTTTCTTGCATACAATCCGTTATTGATATTGAGGGTAACATATACAAGAAGCATGGAATTTAATTCCATGCTTCTTATTATATATTTTACTTTACAGTAATTTTTCTGACGATAACTTCTGGTGTTATCTTCGGAATTGTTATTGTAAGTAAACCGTCTTTGCAATTAGCCGTAATCTTATCAGCATCGCTGTTCTCTGGAACAGTAAACTTTCGATTAAACGCAGTATTGCCAGCTTCGGATTCTTTTTCACTAGAGATATGCAGGACTGAATCAACTACTTCAACCTGAATATCTTTTTTACTTAAGCCTGGTACAACGCCTTCAACTATTAAAGAATTAGCAGTTGTATATGAACTAAACTTATAAGGGGACTGTGCTGTGTTCAAAGGCCAATGCCTCATCACATCTAGTCCTTTAGAAAGTTCAGTTTCAACCTCTCTAATAAAGTTGCCGGTTCTGCCCCAGGGATCTTGCATGTAAAACATATTTATAATCTCCTATGTTTTGTCTTCAAATTCTGCTTCTATTATTTTTTCTAATATCCAATAATAGTTATAGTTTTTCAACACTAGATCTGCATTATATTGTTTCTTTAATTTGTTTGGATCAGAAATCCTAGATACTTCAATTCTTTTCCGTATCCTATAAAGCTTATCTTGATATTCTAGTGTTTCAAAACCTTCAAGCATCCGCTTATATAATTGCAAATGTTATGCCAATTAAACTACATTGCCAAAATTACAGTAAAGTAAAAAACATTGGCATACTACTATGCCAATTTGTCAACACTTTCAATTACAGATCTTTCTTCTTCAAGATCATCTATAAAAGATGGAAGCTCTTTTAATGATTTTATAGTAGGAAATAGATCTTGTATATCTGTATTATACTTATGAGAAAAACAAATAGATATTTTACCAGCATTAGAAAACTTAATAAGATTATCTTCATAATCATCTACCAAAACATCTATATCTAATACTTCCTTGTTCTTTGTAAAATGTAGTTCTTTAAAGGAAAATCCATGTTTACCTAACCATACTAAGGTTGGAGAAATACATTTAGGCTGTTGTGCTGAAACTAATACTAGTTCATGGCCTTGGGCTATTGCCCAGTCTAGAAGAAATGTCCACTGCTCTTTTGCATCTCTACAAATAGGGGCATTTTCAAATATATCTTGATAATTATCATCAAATATATATTTAGTACTCTCCTCTGCAGACCAAAAAGGTAACCATGTTTTAATGTCCCAATTACGAACAGCTATTACTTTATCTATTAAGTTTGGATGTGTTTCTCTTATTCTTCGAATAACACTTCCATCAAAATTTCTAAGTACTCCGTCGCAATCTATTCCAATTCTCATATTAATATATTTCAGAAGCGGTTCTGCGATATTTCTTACCACCTGCGATTGCAAAATCAGTTACTTGAATATATTCAAAATTTACTGATTTAGACTTAGTGTTAAGATACATGATCAAAAATCCATTTTGCCACATGTCATCCGCATTAGTGTAAGTTGCAGTTCTTTCATGACCTGCTCCTATTTGATGCCATTCATATGGGCCATACTGTGGACTAAAGCCAGGCCATACTAAATGTTTATGATGATGTCCATGACACCCAGGCATACCCATCCGTTTACCAATTGGAAAATGATGAATTAAAGCAGTCTCATAATATACTTTCCAATTTTTTCTTAGTTCCTTTTTAATATTAGCTGAAGTAAATGTCGCAGCATTTGCTTTTGCTATATAGTTTATTTCAAACTTATCTAGCCCTAATATTTCTCTAGTACCCATTCCATGTAAGCCATTGATAAGAGCTTTAGTTGCATCAACACCTTCTCTAACTAAGCGGTATTCATGATTACCTTCAAGCATGTCTATATTGCTATCTGGACAACTTTCTCTAAGGGGTTTAAGAACATTAGAATGAACAAATCTAACTCTACCTGCTGGGTCCCAATTTCTTGGATCAACAGCATAGCTGCCCCATTCTGGAAGATCAAATATATCTCCAGCTAAGCAGATATCACTAGGATTTAATCTTTTTGCAACATCCAAGAATACTCTTAAGAAAAATTTATCAACATGGTTGTCATGAAAATCAGAGCCAACCAAGATAACTTTCTCATTAGATTTACTGTCTTTGCTATAGTCGTCTCCCCAATTATGTCTATCATTAAGATTTCTATAATGGTCAACACTTGCATGTTTTGCAATAGAAGTTTCTCTTGCATGTTGTTGTTTTGTTAGTTTAACTCCAGCTTGTCTTTTGAACTCTTCGAACGTTCCGAAATAACGATTCCAAGTAGACTCAGACATAACTGAATTTACTCTAACGTAATTTCGTGTAAGAACTTTACTTTCGTTTTCGTTAGCAAGGCGTTTTAATTCACCTATACAATCTTCTGGACCCCATCCTTTCTGAAGTTTGGATAGGTTCTCAGACATAGGAACACCGTCTCTTAGCCTGTCCTTATAAGTTCTAACTTGAGTTGCCTTCATATACACCTCCTGTGCTTATGTGAGTGTAGAATTTAATACTTTTAATCATATTTTACAATAGTTTTTTGGGATTATTTTCCCCATTTACCATTATTTACAATGGTTGCCATAATTCCATAGTTAGATACATCAAGAAATGCATCTTCCATTGGTTCATTTTTTACGACACTTTTTCTTCCACTCATTAATAAAGTCTTTAGTCTTTGAATTTTATCATTCATTCGAAACCACAATCCAGTGAGAGATAAATGAATTTCTTCATCAGTCTGTAATTGTGTTCCAACTGATATGTTACCTGGCCCATAATCATGTTGTTTATGTAAGAATAATTTATATTGTTCTTGTTGTATTCTCTTAAATTCAGTAGTCATTTCAGGCCATTCTTTTTCCATTAGTTCTACTAGAGTATTTTTCTTTTTCATATCTTTAGCCTTGTCCTATCTCTTGATCATTAGGAATATCTATTGTATGTTTCACATGTTTTGATGTACTAAAGTTATCATCAAAAGCAACAACTGTGTATCCTATTTCTGCAAAAAAGGCTTTATAATCATTATCAGTTAATTCATCTAGACTTTTTGTTGTATCTATTTCTTCTGGAAAGACTAGTCCTCCCTCTATGAAGAAATTATTTACTATTTTATTCCACATTTTTTCTGGAAAATAATCAAAATGCATTGAATCATCTTCAATATGAAATACTTCCATTACTCTACCCATGTTTAATCTCCTTCCAAATTATATTAATTTCTTTTTTAGAAGTACGGCTTTTCTTAAAAGCTTTCTTTCTTTTCATAGTAGTCATTGGAACGTCTGATAAGTTATATGGACGACCATATATATCAACAAAGATTATTTCATTTAACCATTCGTTTTTAGTCATTTTTCTTTTCCTTTTTTATTAATATTTCTGCAATTTTCGTTCCAGAAGATTTAACTTTAGAAGAATATATAGTAATATCTTGCTTATCTGCTATCTTCTTTATGGCGAGATATGCACTATTTAAATCTTCTTTTTTGTTTGTATCTCCAACCAAAGCTATTCGCCTTTGATCAGATAATATTATTGGTTCTTTAGTATGTATATTTATATAAGGGATGTCAAAATAGTCACAAAATTCGCTATGTATACGAATTTTATCAGTATTATTGCCCAAGAATATAACTATATCTGATCGTAAAATACAATACTTTTCACTAATAAAAGCACTTGTAGCATTAATATAAACCACTTCGGATGTATCACATTCTTGTCCATCAATGATGGGAGCATATATAATACTTTTTATCATTTATTTTCTCCAGTTAGATCTTTTTTAATATCTCTTCAAAAGAATCTAAAGTTTGTTCTATTGATAGAAATTTTTCTGCTAATTTTCTATTCACCTGCCCCATACTAGGATCATAATCTTTTATTAAATTAATCATTTCGTCTTTATTTTCTATTATAATTTTATTCTGCCAGCCACTACAATTTCGATATAGTAATGTTTCAAAATTCTCTTCATTAATCCATCCATCTGCAAAACCTCCTTGGCAATCTCTAGCATAGCCTCTGTATATTAATACATCTTTATCCTTATGTAAATTACGTCCAAAGACTAATACAGGTTTAGACATTGCCATTGCTTCATAGGCACTTCTTCCATATGCTAATACAAAGTCTGCTTTATCTAATCTATCTTTTACATTTTTCTGAGGTTTTTTCCAATAATCAAGTTTTATATTTAATTCTTTACAAGCAGCTATTAAGTATGGCTGGGGACTATGTCTTGCATGATATAAACATCTTGTTGGTTCTTTTTTAGAGGCAATGGATGATGTATATTTATTTAAATCTATACCATTTCTAATAACGGTATCAGCTTGTAATAAAAACTGAATACGATCAGACACACCAACATGTATATTATGTTTAAGCCGTGGGTCAGCATTATTCCAATTCCCAGTGTCACACATTCCATTATGACTAATAAATACTGTTTTTTTTGCTAGTACCTTTCCTAATTTTTCATGAACAGTATTATGTAGAAAGGCTACATCATATATATTCTCGTGAACATTACCGTCTAAAATTTTAGCATATTTTGAAACATCCTTAACATATTGTGAATTGGATAATTGGCTTTTTACATTATTTAAAAAACCAACAGAGATGTCATACCCTCGTTTACTTAATCCTTTTATAACTTCATAAGTATATACAGTAACACCTGTATATGCATTTAAAGCCATCATAAATACTATTTTCATATGCTTCCTAATATTTTTTTATAATTATTAATTCGTTCTGTCCAAAATATATTACATGACACTTTTAATCCGTTTCCATTTATAATTATTAATTAATCCGTTATCAAACATTAGAATATCAACAGTATTTTTATACATACCTATAATCTTTCCTTCTCTATAACGGTCTTTAGTAGTTATGTCTAGAACCTTAATATTATCTCCAATTTTTGAGTTTATTAATTGGTTATTCAATTTCGTCTTCAAAAGATTCAACAACCTCCACTATCTCTTCTATAGCAAATAGATTAGTTATATGTTTAGGATTTAATCCTTGTTCTATTGCATTATTTTTTATTCTCAACTTTAAATCTTCTAACCATAAAACAACTTCCTCTGGGGGAATGTTTATACTTTTACTAATTTGTCTAGCACTGTGTCCATAAGCTGAATTAGCTACTAAAATATAAGTTGCCATAGGCACTTCGTCTTTTAATGTTTCTTTAATTATACGCCATACATCTGTATACATTTTTAATCCTCTTTAAAACCTGCCCACGACATGGGACAAGCGTCACATACATCACAATATTCTGATGGTTTCATAAAATAAGCTTCTTTTGAAATAAGATAAGCAATATTTTCATATCCATTTTCTGGATTATATAAAAAAGAATATTCTGATCCAAGTACAGGAAAGAAATAAGTTAACTGCATTGGAACTTTTTGTACTATAAGTTCATATGCCCTTGCATTCCAATTAGCTAACTCAATTAACTTAGAAAAAGTATCTAAATCAGGATACATAAAATCATATCTAAACCAAATTAATTGTAATCTAGAATTTTCTGATTTTAATCTAGCAATATCAACATTAAATTCCATAAGAGAATTATTTGTTAAGCTCTTAGATTTAATATTTTTATTAATAGTAGTACCTTCTATATGTTTAACTTTCCATATACCATAGTTAATTAAGATCTGCTGTACTCTGCGCATCATAGTTTTACTATTAACACCTCTTTTAATTCTTTTAAAATTCATATTTTTTAAGATAAGAGCTGTATCATCGTCGGCAGAATCAAAAGTATCTATAAGTAATTTATGTAAATAGTTTTTGATCACCTCTTGACTTTCTTCTTCAGGACAAACGGGTCTCTCTATTTTCCTTAAAGGACAATAATGAGTATATCCATAAGCTTGATCAAAAGTAACCATTATAACTTATTTATTACATCGTCAGCAGTAAATTCTCCATTAGCTATTTTAGCTAATTGATTTTCATATTTAGTAAGTATTTTTCTCGCGGCATTACATTGTTTCTTACTTAGAAATCCGCGTTTGTCATAAAATTCTTTAAAACTACTCATTATACTAGCGTCGACATGATTAAAACCACGTTTATTATTTGTTAATGAGGCTTGTTGCTTTTTTTCATCTAGAGTTTGGTACTTCCATAGAGCAGAAATTGCTCTTATGATGGCCCGATCTTCTATTAGTAATATATGAATTTTATCTTTATTCCATGTCTTTTTCATATTGCTTCTCCTATAGTTAATGCAGCCACTGTGGCTAATGCAACTACAGTAAATCTATCTTGATATATAGAATTACTTAGAGTATCATTAAACATTTTAGCTTTTGACATTAACAATTGTCCTTTATCTATATTACCTGCAGCTAAAGCATAAACTCCCCTAGTTGTTAATTCACTTACAATTCTCTTTGCAAAGACATCAAATGGTAATTTTCTAGAGGTGTATCCGGCTTTTAAGTATTGATAACACTTCATTTCCCGGCCAAGTACTAGATCTTCTATAAATTGATCTATACCGTCCATCTCTTCAGGAGTAGATTGTAATATTAAACCGGTACCTTGAAGTTCTATAACATCATTAGTTGTAGTACCCTGCTCTATTACAGCTTGAAGAAGTGTAATTGCATGTCTTAAAGATAAATCTGACTCTTTTATAATGACTTCAAGTACACGATTAGATACTTTAGGCTTATTTAATTGCTTATATTCATTCATATTAATATCAACTAGGATATCATATATTTCCTGAGGCGTCCATGAATGTAAGTTATATGTTAATACTCTTGATTGCCAGGCCCTGCTGGAAAACAAAGTTTCTTTTTCTGAAGTAGTAAGAAATAGATGAACACGGGGCTTTCTTGGATTAGTTAAGGCCATCTCAATAGGCAGCAACAAACTTTCTATCCCTTTTTTAGTCAAATTATGGGCTTCTTCTAAAGCAATAACACGTGTGCCGCTCTTTCTATTAATTAAAGCAGTGCCACTATTAATATCAGAATTAATCATATCTAAAGTATCATCTAACTTCATAGATGCACTGTTCTTTACTATATAATTACGGTCTGTTCCTTCGAAAGCACGCGAGATTATACCAATACATTTAATACATTTAAGACAAGGCTCAACCTCATCTTGAGGATCTTGACAATTTAATGCAAGTGCTACTATTAATGATAAAGTAGTCTTACCTGTGCCTGATCCTCCTGTAAATGCTATTGCAGGGGTGGATAGTTTTCTATCATTTTTAATTAATTCTCTTTTTAATCCTTCTCCAACTATTGCTGCAGAACCATAAAGTTCTTTAAACCTTAAAGGTCTATATGCAGCATATAAACTAGCCCCCTGTATGGGGCCTCGTCTAACCAGTCTAGCTGGTCCAATAAAATTGTAATTACTCATAGTTAATATCTACTCACTTTACTTAATCTCCTATACCAATTCTCTAACTTATCTGTTAAATCAGTATATCTTAATTCTGTTCCTGAAGTTTTTATTGCTTTAATTATTTCTTTATCTTTAGCAACAAGAACACAAACTTTACTTGCTCTAGTAATACCAGTATACAATAAGTTTCTAGTTAACATCATTCTAGTAATATAATTGTCTGGAAGAATACAAATAACAGCTAAAGCTTCGGATCCCTGGGCCTTATGTACTGTTGTTACCCAGGCGTGCTGCAGCTGTTTCCACTCCATAAAGTCGTATTGTACTTCATTGTTATAAAAGTCTACTACAAATGTACCTGTTCCTTTATCAATGCCCTCATTGTAAGATACTAATCTTCCGACGTCACCATTAAAGATATCCTTAGTATAATCATTTCTGGTTTGCATTACTCGATCACCTATTCTAAAGTTGCAATCTTTTATGGGAATAGCTTTACCTTTCCTATTATGCAGCGCTTGCATTTCATCATTTAATGAACTACAATTTAGCTCTCCAATTCTCTTTCGTATAGGAGTAATAATTAATATATCTTCAGAATCTATATTATATGTGGTAGGAATATGTTTAATAACTAAATCTACTACAGTGTTCTTATTAACTTTATTAGTTATATAAAAATCACTATCTCCCCAAACAGATCCTCCCTTCAATGGATTCTTATTATTCAATACATGTCCAGAATTAACTTTATTAGCATTTTTAACTAGTAAAGCATTACTTTTTTGCCTAAAGTTAAATCGTAGCTCTATTGTATTAACTTTACCGGATTTAATAACATCATCTAATACATTTCCAGCTGACACTGACTGTAATTGATCTTTATCTCCTACCAATATTAACTTAGTAGATCTTTTTAAGGCCCTTAATAAGGAATTCATAAGCATAACATCTATCATAGAGACTTCATCTACTATAAATATATCTGTTGGGTACTTTTCATCTTTATTAAACTTAAATGAAAAACCACCGTCTACGCCAAATCCAAGTAAACGATGAATTGTAGCAGCAGAAACTCCAGTAGCTTCTTGCATACGTTTAGCAGCTCTACCTGTTGGCGCTGCAAGAGAAACGTTTAACTTAAATTCATCTTGTTTTGCTACATAAAGTATAGCTGCTAGGGTAGACGTCTTACCAGTGCCAGGAGCGCCGGTTATAATAGTAACATTATCTAAGAAAGTTCTAACAATAGCACTTTCTTGATCTCTAGTTAAATTAAATCCTTCTTTAATTTCCCATTCCTTAATATATTTTCTTATTAAGGTGGATGAATAAGAATCAACTGTTGTTAAAGAACGTTCTATTAATTCTTTAGCGATACTAGTCTCTGCCATAGAAAACTTAGTTAAATGAACTCCCTTTTTATCTATTATAATACGTCTAACTGTACTTAAACTTTTTAAAGCAGTTTCATATAAAGTCTCCTTATCAACATCTATACTAGTAAACTTTACTCTATCAGAAAATTCAGAAAAAAGAGTATCTTTTGGTAAATAAGTATTTCCTTTTCCATTTTCTTCTAATAAATATATTATAGCTTCTTGTATACGTATAGGGTTAGTATCAGATGCACCAAGTAGCTTAGCAAAATAATCTGCTCTATAAAAGCCTACGGCAGGTATCCTCATTAATTCATAAGGATTATCTTCAATTTTTGACAATGTATTATCATCAAATTGAATCATGATTCTACGAATCATGGTTTTAGTAAAGCCAGAACTTGCTAAATGAGTAACAAGACGCTCACGACCATAAAATTGATGCCACTGATCAAATATATCATCTCGTAGCTTTAGTCCTATGCCCGGTACTTCAAGTAATTTATCATCAGCATCTCTGATTATATCAATTACTGAAGCACCAAAATGTTCTACCATCCACTGTGCTCTACGAGAGCCTATGCCTCGTATAAGTCCAGATGAAAGTAAGGCTATAACGCCTTCATCGGTAGTTGGTACATTTCTACTATAGGTATCTGTTTTAAATTGACGACCAAAGTTCTCATGAGTTGCCCAAGAGCCAATAAGTTCAAGGTGTTCCCCGACAACAGTTCCAACATTACCAATAAAACAATGTTCATGTTCTGTAATGTCTTCTTTAAGCCGGGCAACAGTCCATCCGTCCTTACTATATATAATTCGTGATACTATCCCTTGAAGGACATCGCTCATTATATTAGTCTCCTAAAATAGAGGCCATTAACTTATCAATTTCATCTAATTCTTTTGAAGTAGGTTTAACTAGAGGTTCCTCTGTTTCTTCTTCCGAACCTTTAAACTCTTCGAGTTCAATTTCGTCTTCAGTTTCTATGTCAACTTCTTCCTTTAATTCTGAATCAGACTCTTCATCTTCAGTTGTTGTATCTTTAAAAACATCGGCTAGATCATCTAGAAATGGTTCTATTTCTTCTAATATAATATTAGCTTCATCTACTTCATCGCCCGGTATAGTGTCTGAAGTAGTATCAATAGACTCCTGTTCATCGATATCGTCAGTCTCTACGGACTCAGCTTCCTTTTCATACTCATAGTATATAGGAGCATCAAGCATTTCAACATGATTTGTTACAAAATCTATATATTTACCTGGTACTCCTGGTAAAAGATTAGCAGGAGCAACTTCTAAACATTCAGCTATAGCAAAAACTACGCTAAGCTTAGGTGTTCTTACACCAGATAAATAATGTTGTACTGACGCTTTACTTTTCACCAAAGGATACTCTGTAGAAAGAAAATCAACCAAATCAGTAACTGATTTGTTATTCTTTTTCATATAGAATTTTAAATTCTGTGGAAAAGTGGAACGTTCGTCAACAGACTCAGTCCCATTATCATCTCTAAATGCCTGAAAATATGTCTCAGGATCTGAAGATATAACCTTATTTATTTGATCTTGATTTAAGGTAATTTTAATACTCATAGGTATTTTCTCCTAGTGTGTTAATATGTTTTATTCGTTAGAAGGAACGTGTTGTCTTGTTCCGTCGCGGGATACTGCAACAGATTGCTTTTTATAAGCAGTAATCTGTTTCTTTAAGCTATTTATAGCTTTACGTGCACGTGCAGCGGCTGCTTTATTTCCTTTTAAAACAAAAGCAGAATGATTTATCTCAAATTCATTCCACAGCTTGCGCATGTCTTCGTATTTATCGTGCAATGTACTCATAGTATTTATCTCCATTAGTTTGTGTGTGTATTATTGCCAGGAATAGCCGGAATAATTTCACACACATCATTATTACAAAATTTATCTATTTCTGCCTCTTCTCCTTTTACACTTCCAAAGAAGATAGGTTTAATCATTTTATTTTCCTTATTAAATTCTTTCTCTGTTATCGCTTCATAAGGCATTTGTTTATAAGCCCCACCATTAAGCCTTGGTAAGAAAGAAATTCCTTTTAATTGATACTGGAAGTAATCAATAGCTGGTTCTAGCTCTGCTAGTTCATTTTCTGGATCAAATGTAACAGTACAAGATACCTGATTATCGGCCCAATGTCGTTGCATAAACGCAGCTAAAGACAATTGTTCCCATAAGCTTAGCTCTTTAGCTGTTCTAATCCCCTCACCGACATCTACAGGTATATTAATAACCAATGTGGTATCTTCGGCTCCAAAAGCAGGTTCTATAGTATAACCTGCATCCCTAAGGGGCTCAATTAACTCACTGTATTTAGATATTCTTATACGTCTAATATAAAAACGACTTTCTGGATAGTGCACACCCGGTGTAGCTCCAACTAAAAGACTTACTGTGCCTGAAGGTTTAACAGAAGTAGTTTTTATACTTCGTGGAACAGCCAGCCAGTCAGAATATAATTTATCATAGTTTTGAATACTAATATAACCTGCTTCTAACCATGTACGAAGTTCATGCATGCCGTGCTTGGTAATAAATTGTGCAACTCCACTTACTGAAGTACCAATTCGTCTATTACGTAACATAACGCGATTAGTTTCTGGCCAATGAGTCTTACATAAGGTAACAGTTTTAGCATATAAATATGCATATTTCAATGTCTTCAGATAATCATCCAAATTATCATGCACGGTAGGAAATGTTTCAACAAGGCAGCATAGCTCATAAGATTCCAATGTTTGCTCTAAGCATGGGTTTCCTCCGGCTGCTCTATGGTCTTTATTGTCTTCACCATTTCTAATTCTAGAATAGGAACGCATATTATCTAGCCAAGCAATCCCAGGCTCTCCATTATTAGCAATTCTTTGTACTATAGGAGCATAGTCCATTCCTAGCTCAGCATAAATAGAATTATTAGAAGTCCAACCATAAACTTCTCTGTCTGGATTTATATCATAATTCTTTAAATCTAAGTATTCCTCATCTAAAGGATCTCCAAATACAATTTCAGCAGTTCGTCTTACATTACCAGCAACAACGCACTTGCCAATTAGATTCATAATGTCAACAATAGTTGTCACTGTTATAGGTTGGTCTATATTTTTCTGTAAAACTTGGTGTATTCCCTCATGTACTTCACGTAGCGGGTCTGCACCAGAAGATACTCCACCAAATCCTTTAATAGGCTCACCTGCGGCCCTAATCAAATCATAATTAAAAGTTATAGGAGAAACTCCATAAAAATAACTTTCAATTAAAAGTCTAACACTTTCTACCCATCCTTCTCTAGTATCTGGAATATCATATCCTTCAACTTTTCTATTAGTGTTCGGGCCTTTAATTAGAAATTGACCAGCTCCTTTAACATCAAAACCAACACCTACTCCTAACATAGAAGCATCCATTAAGAATGTAAATGGTTTAGCGCCGTCGTCTTTTAAAGCATTAGTAGACACAAAGGCACAATTGTTTAATGCAGCATATACTTTCTTTTCTTCTGTAATAGGACTACCCATTGCCCATAATCCACGACCTGGAGGTAAGAATTTCATACTCCATATTCTATCATACATTTCTTGTGCACTTCGTTGGGCTTGCCAGGCATTCCAACCTAATTGATGATGTTCAATCCAGCTTTTTTGCATATTATATGTACCTTCTACTACTCTACGTACCGTTTCCCACCACCGTTCGTTTTTACCATTCTTTTTTAGCCGGGAATAGGTTCGCATATATACTAATTCCCCTAACCCATTGAAACCAAATGGAGGTCTCTTTCTTTTATATTTATTTATAAAATTACCTGAAAGCTTAAATTTATTTCTCATAATCTTCTCATAATAATATGGTGAACATTCCTATAAAGGCCCCTAAAAAGGCGCCAACTATTTTAATTCCTTTTAAAGAATCATCAGCAAGTTTTCGTATAACTTTTTCAAATCTATCTATGTTATACTCCGACATTTGATTCTTTATAATTTGTTCTATTAAATATCTAGTATTCTTCTGTGATGATACAGTTTTACATAGTTTCCTGTACAAGCTAGCACGCTTGCTTGGAGGAATAAATATATAGGTGCTCCAATGAGCATCTAATAATGAATTAAATAATTTTAAATGATTTACATCTTGAGAACTGGTTTCTAAAGAATCAATTATAACAGAGGACACGTGCTTAGAAGCAGAATCAATTATCTGTTTCTGATTAATTGGAAGAAGTCCAGGCGTAAAAGGAATACGCATACCTAGTAGATACATAGGAATTTTAGGACGAAATAACATTTCAATTGCAATAACATTTGTTAACCATCCAACTAAAGCTCCTGCTAATGGAACAGTCCATATTAATTCTGCATTCATTCGTCTTCCTCCGAATACTTTCTAATAATATTTTTAGTATCTTCTGTAAAATTTTCAGAATTTAATACCCAAGTTATATAACTTGGATCATTATTCTTGATGTAATTTAACGTTTTACCTACGTATTTTCCAAATGAAAAACAAGGTTTATTACTATCATTAGTTACTACTTTTCCAGCAAAATCTAAAGTTTTCGGATTGGTATAATATTGACCTAGCTCTGAAATACTTTTAGGTAACTCAGCAGAATATTTATTTAGCTGTGCTACTAAAATATCACACATCATATTTACATCAGATTTTTCTTTACCATACCAATTTACATAATGCTTATGTGCACCAACTAATGTTCTTGGTTCTTTATCAGAATAAATCTCTTTTAGATCCAATATATCAACTGAATCTAAAGAAAGAGGAGAACCAGCTCTATAGAATTCTTCAATAAGTAATGGTAAATCAAATCTTTTTATATTATATCCAGTTAATACACAACCATCAATTAAATCTTTTAGTTCTTCTACTATCTCCTCGAAACGAGGCTCATCTTTAAGAGTATCATTACTTATTCCATGAATTTCATAAGCTTCTTGGCTTATTTCTTTTCCAGGATTAATTAAATAAGTTTTAAAATAACCAAAGTGGGGCGGGTGTGTAGTAACATATGTTGGAAATTCATCATGCTTAAACAGATCTAATTTTATAATTCTATCTGTAGCAATTGAAAGACCTGTGGTTTCAATATCTAATATAACTATTGGTTTATCAAAATTCATACTATGTTTCCTTTTTTAATTTATAAAAATTTCACCTAGAGTATTCGTCCCTAAGTTACTTTACTTTCAATTATTAATTTTAGAGAATTATCTGCTGAGACAATAGAAATTGCTTCAGCCATCATTTTTAATGTAATATTATTTAATCGATTTCTTAAGTTCGCTTCTTTTTCTCCTGATTTAATAGATAAAGTCGATAGTATCTTATCATGATAGAGACTATTAACCTTTGCTATTCTAGGAATCCAATAATTTGTTAATAGTTTACCTCTAAGTACATATTCATTCATTATTTCCCATTCAATGGGTAATATAGGTTCGATATCTAAAAACTTTTCGATACCTTCTTTTCTAACAAAGTCATCGGGATCCATACCGTCAGGCAGCATCATTAAATAAAGATCCTTTCCAGTATCTTTATAATACGTAGAGTATAGCTTTCTTGTTGCTCTATTACCTCCTAGATCTGCATCTAGACAACCTACTACTAAATCAAACTGTTTTATTTCTTGCATATGTTCGTTTGTAAATGCACTACCAGAAATAGCAAGTACAGATTTAATTCCATATGCATATAAAGTAAGAGCATCAGCTTGTCCTTCAACTAAGTAAAGAATTTTACTTTCATCCCTTTGTAAAGCTTTTCTAGCTCTATGCATATTATATAATACATTTCTTTTCTTAAATATAGGTGAAGCAGCACTATTTATATATTTCCTAGGATCACCAGAACTATAATCTAAAAGTCTAGCTGTAAATCCGATAGGTCTTCCCCAGGAATCATGAATAGTAAAAATTATTCTTTTTTCAGCAAAAAACGACACTCCAGTTGCGTATTTAGAAATAAATCCTACCGTTTTTAAAGCCTTATCAGAGTATCTAGATTTAAAAGAATCTAAAAGTTGGGTATAGTTTGAAATACAACCAATATTAAATTCTTTTAGTAAATTAATATTCCATCCTCTAGAAATTGCATAGTCTTTTACAGCAGCTGTCGATAAATTATTAGTAATTTCTCTAGTTAAATTATATAATTCTTTCTTAAAAACTTCTTGAGGACTTAAAGGTTTTGTATCTAGTTTTGGAAAAGGTAAACCTAGAGTATCAGATAAATGTCGTACAGTAATATCATAGAAATTTGGATCTCCATATCCCGGATATCCATGTAAAGCAGCTGCAATATCAAATATAGTTCCGCCTTCTCCACATGCAAAGCACATCCACACGGGGTCTCCGCCCGTTCCTATACCTAATTTAAAAGGTTTAGCACTTTTATGATCTTTTAATGGACATTGACTATATCTATCTATATTTGTATGTATATCCTGTTTTGATAAATAATCTACAAGTTTACCTAAGTATTCATCTAGATTTTGATTCATATTTCTTCCTTTAGTTTAGTTAATAAGTCTTCCGATAAATTCTTTTTATCTTCAAGACAAGTAAGTAATTCTATAAATATTTCCTCAGTGCCATTAATCCTTTCAACTAACTTATGAACTAAATTAGTGATTGGATCAAAAGTCTCCTCCCCTTCTTCTTTTTCTATTGCAGCTATTTTTAATAGCGTAGGCATTTCTTCCAAAGAAGTTGTGGTCATAGAAGTAATTCTTTTACAATATTTTATAGTTTCTAATCTAATGTTTAACTCTTCAGCTAATTGTTCATCGGTAGGCGGCTCTTCAGTATCTTGTAAATATTTATGAGTAACTTTAGAGATATTATAAGCTAAATGTTGAATAAATACAGAACCCTGTCGAATAGGAAAAGCATGCGCCATTACAAAGCGCTGCATTTTAGTCTTCATATCTCTATAATAATATGTTATCATTTTTGCTTTTTTAGACTCATCCCATGTTTTTAGTTTATGAATATAAACTACAGTTCCTAATTGCATTAAATCAAGCGGATCTATATTATAACCGCCTTTCATGCTATTTAGAACTGACAAGGCAATATTAGCAAAAATAGATATATTATATGATATTAATGTATCTAATGCTTGTTTTCTTTCTACCGCACTCCCTTTTTTATATTTATTTATAAGTTCTTTTTCTAAAGTAGACGATATATGTGATCTTCCTTTCGCAATTCTTTGAATATAGATGTTTATTCTATCTAGATCTTCTCTAGCAATGTTAGATGATTTAATGACATGATACCTCCAAGTATAATATTATGTTGCACTTCAAGAGTGTCATTAACTTAACTTTCAGATATATAAATTTACATAATTATATAGTTTAGAACAAGTTTAATCTATAATATTATTCCGGCATCTGCTTTAGATAAAGAGTTCATGCCTGGTGTTAAATCTACACGTAAATCAACGTTAATTTTATCATTAACACAAATTTCCATTTCCTTAAGAATTTCATCAGATGCTTTCTTTAATTTATTTTTAGGAACTTCAATAATATTTTCATCATGAATTACTAAAAGAATATTCCAATCTAAGTTATCTTTCCATTTATCATTAATATTAACTAATGATTCTTTAATAATTTGTGCACCCAATCCTTGAATTAACATATTAATAGCACTAAGCATTTCTCCACCTTGCTTTAGAACATGACGAATTCTTCCATAATTATTAACTAATCTTCCATAAGTCATAATATTATATCGTTGATCATCGAACCATGTTTTTAAGGCAGGATATGCCTCAAAGAAGGCATCTATATAGTTTTGGCATTCTTCCTTTGTTTTATCCATACCCATATGTAAGAATGTTCTATAAAGTCCATCCGCGCTACCACCATATAGTGTTAAGAAATTAACAGTTTTAGCAATAATTCTAGATTCTTTAGCTTTTTCCACTAGAGAAGCTTTATTAGAATTTCTCATTTCTTTCCATTCATCTGGTGTTATACCAAGGATAGAAGCAGCAGTAACAACATGCATATCTCCATTAGGATCGTCTTTATCAATTTCTCTCTTTAGAAAGACATCATATAATTCTTGACTGCCGGACACTGCAGCAGCTAAATACATCTCCATGTTACTATAGTCTGCAGCAATAAACTTTTTACCTGGTCTTGGAATATAAAGTCGTCGTAAATCATATCGATATGTTTTATTGATATGTTTACACCGAATACAAGTATATCTACTTAAAGTAGAATCTACTTCAAAAGTTCCAAAGATCTCGCCTGTATCGTCTCTAAATACGATTTCGCACGCCGCGCATTTAATAGGTGCTTTAGGACTAGATCTAGGAATATTTTGAAGATTAGGATTTCGTGAAGACATCCTACCTGAAGTAGTCCCTATACTTTTTATTTGTGCATGAATGATCCAATTACTTTCAGTGTCTTGTTCTTTCAAAGCATTGATAGCTTCAATGTAAGTACTTTTCATTTTTACAAGATGTTTATACTGTATGATGAGATTTATATACTTTTCTAATTTATTTGGAGTCCATTTACCTGGGTGTTCAGTGTCAATACCTTTATCAACTCGATCCCAGTACTTCTTATAACCATCTATAAGAACATGTAACATTCGTTCTTGTGCTGTTAATTTTTCAAATCTTGTTAAGAACTTATCTAAAAAGCTTTTACTTAATATAGATTCTAAAACGTCAATTAATTTAGGACCTGAGCTTAAATTATTTATAGCTGTAGAAATAGCAAATGCATTTCTTTTTGTTTCTTCTATATCTTCAGTTATACTGATAGATAATTGTTCTAGATACTCATTATCAATTCGTATTCCCAGTAAATGTGCTTCAGATAAAACTTTAATTACTTTTAATTCATACGGATAAATCTTATTTAAAAGTTTATCATTAGTATACTTAGAAGATTCTTCTTTTACAAGTTTAGACATCTTGTTAAAGAGTAATAAACAATTAATAGCATCGTCTGCAGCATATTGAAGAGCCTCTTCAGGACTAATCTCTTCAAAAGTATTTACATCTA
>Ga0209756_1001215_pt1 | contig 24136 bp, 23 predicted proteins | sample ETNvirenome_6_85_FD_184071 | JGI IMG/M metagenome (GOLD analysis project Ga0209756, IMG submission 184071) | Marine viral communities from the Pacific Ocean - ETNP_6_85 (SPAdes) (version 3) | ecosystem: Environmental > Aquatic > Marine > Oceanic | place: Pacific Ocean | collected 2013-06-19 | reverse complement strand
GGTCTGGTTCTCGACGGCGAGGTGGTGGACGAGACGCCCGCCGAGGACGAGGCTCCCAAGGCCACGACCCAGGAGCGGCTGCACCCACCGAAGCTGATCTTCTATAAGGCCTCGGGCACCAGCGTGGATTGCCCCGACGCCGACGCCTGGACCGCCCGCATCGTCCGAGGCATGACGGCGACCAAGACCACCGCCGACCTCGACGGCATCCGCATGCGGCACGACCCACTCATGGTCGAGATGCGGAACCACGGCATGGACGACCACGTCGATGAGGTCGAGGAGGTGTTTAAACGGCACAGGGAAACGCTATGAGCAGGCACAGCTACGAGACTGACGTGGGGCTGGTCGGCCTCGCCGGGATGCCCGTGCGAATCACATTCACCTTCACCCCCGGCGACCCTGGCCAGCTCGTTGGGCCGCCCGAGAAATGCCACGACGGGTGGGGACCGGAGATCGAGATCGAGATGACCGAGATATTCTTACGCCCCCGGCATCACGCCGGGGAGTGGTGCGTTGCTAACGACGACCAAGCCCGGTTTATCGAGGACAGTATCTCCAATGACGCCCTCATCGAGTCAGCCGAGGACGACCTCGTGGCCCAGCGTGAGGACGCAGCCGACCACGCCCACAACGTGCGCCAAGAGATGAGGGAGGAAGACGATGGAAGATAGAGCCACGGAAGTCGCCGGGTCCGTCGAGAAAGTCCACGTCAAGGTATTACCAGACGGGCGCATGTGTCGGCGGGACGCCGCCGCCTATCTGGGGATGAAGCCAAAGACCTTGTCGATGTGGGCGCTGGATAAGACGGGACCGGCATCCATAAAAGTGGGGGGGAGGGTCTTCTATTACAGGGACGATCTTGACCGCTTCATTCGAGATTTACCTCCCATCGTCCGAACCCTCCCACCCACCGAGTGCGAGCTAAACGTCATCGAGGCGGCACAGGACTGGGCAGATGCGACGGAGGGCAGCAAGTATGGGCCGATGCAGCCGCAGATTAAACAGGCCGAGATTGCCCTGATGGGTGCGATGGCGGACCTCGCCGCTGAGAACGATGGGCGATGGACACGATGAGCAAAGACCCCACCAAGCACGTCGTCCGGTTCCTGCTCCTCGGCACCAAGAACGGCGACGCGCCCACCGTCTACCGGGAGACGCCGTGGGAATACGAGCATCTCCCGCATCAGGTCGAGAATGCTGTCTATGTGATGTGGCGGCCCGATGGGGAGCCCGTCACCGACGACGACGACCGGGCCACGATGCACTGTCCCTTCTGCTACCCCCGCGCCCCGCTCCCCATCGACAATCGCATGGCCTCATAGGCCGGAGATCGGGACCATCCCCATCTTGAGGGCTTTCAACAACATCTCTGCCGTGACCGTGATGCCAGCCTTCTGTGCCTCGATCAGCACCACCTCGACCGCCGCCCGCGCCCTCACGGCATCGAACGCCAACGTCTCCCCGACCTCGTAGCTCAGCGCCCCTTCCTTCAAGTTTACGTCGAGCATCACGTTGCGGCGCTCCTTGCCGTCCCGGTACGTGATGAGGCAGGGGCGGTAGTCGGTCGGGGATGCGACCGGCCCGACAGCGCAGAACTCGATCCGCACGTCGGTGATACCGGCAGCTCCCTGGTAATTCTTGCCGGGGAGCATGGTGCAGGCCGCCAGGAGCAGGGCCAGGGTAAGCGGGAACCAGGGTAGCTTTTTCATGTCGCCCCTCCTCGGCGGGGGTATGCCCGGAAAATAGAGATGGCGCTCCTGGGGCTCCCCAGGCCGTTCTGGGCTATGCCTTCTTGGCGGCGGCCTTCTTCTTAACCGGCGCGTAGCCCCGCGCGACGATCACCATCTGGTCGGGCTGATCGGTATAGGCCCCGAGGTCGAAAGTCACCAGACCCTCGACGCCCAGCTCGCGGAGGTGCGCGACCACCTCCTCGCGGAGGTGGGGGTCATGGCCGATATCATCGGCACTCATCAGGGGCTTGGTGAAGACGACTTCCTTCATAGCCATGTCAGCTCCTGTCGTCGGCGTTGCGGTTCTTGCCGATGTTCCCGGCGAGGACGTTGAGGACGCGCGAGATGATATCGAGGACGCGGTTGTCCTGATTGGTCCGCGTCAGTGCCGTGATCGCGGTTGCCGCAACCGATAGGCCAAGCAGCGCATCGACCCACGCGGGGAGTACATCGAGGAAGTTGTTGATTGCTTCCATCTCAATCTCCTAGAAAGGCTCCACCAATAGGCTCCGTTCCGCCGCCGTTCGACCCCTCATCTGGAGGTCGTACAGTCGCGCGGAGTTCAGTTTTATGGCCTCGTCCATCCGTATGAGCAACACTTTAATCTCCGCGAGCCGCTGTGATGCGTCCGAATGCGCGGCCAGCGCGCCGTGCCCCCGGATATCGGCGAGAGCTTGTTCGATCTTGTTGTCCAGATCGATGGCATAAGCGATGCCCCCGATGATGAGCATTGCCGCCGCCACCCCGCCGCCGAGGGTGGGGAGGCGTTTCATCCCTCTTCCCCCTCTTCGGCTTCTTCCTTCTCGGCCCGGCACGCCTCGTCATCGGCTTCAGCGTCATGCACCGACGCCATGCAGTTGGCGTCCAGCAAATCGCGAACCTCGGAAACAGGAATTGCCAGCGCGAACTCACCACGGCTTCCGGCAACCGTCACGCCAATGAGATACCCTGCGCTGTCGTAGAGAGCGCCGCCAGAAGAACCCGGCGCGGCGGCAGCGTCGAATTGAATTAACGGGACTTCCTCGCCGTTCGCCCAAGACACTTCCCAGGCCCGGTTGACCGACGACACGATACCGCGAGTCACGGATGTATCGAGGCCGCGCGGGTTGCCAACAGCCGTCACACTTTCGCCGCGATAGATGTGGGCATCTTCGGGCAGCACCTGAGCCGCCACGGATGAGCGCAGATTGTCGGCGACCAACTGTAGCAGCGCCAAGTCACGGTCCTTGACTCGGGCGATGATATCAGTCTCGTAGGACAGTGCCCCAACCTGGCTGTGCCCGTCGTAATCCTTCTGGCTGACCGTGACACGCCGCAACCGCTCACGCTCGATCTCCTTCACCGTCCCGTCAGGCGCGCGGTCTTTCCGCGTGACGATGGAAACATACCGCTCAATGCAATGGTGTGCCGTCAGGACGAGACGATATTCGAGAGAGATGAGAGTGCCGGAGCAGCCGCGCCCGACGATGAAATTCGTCTCGTCCAGCGTCTGGTTCATCTCCTCAAGCGACCAGGGGGCGCGGTCGTTAGCCCGCGCCGCCCACGGCAATGATGCCAACATCAGCGCAACGAGAGTGAGTACTCGCACGAGATGTCTCCTTCATTATTAAATCAGTCATCCTGCCCTCGCCGGTCGATGTAGCTGGACGTGTAAATCTGGAGCCGGGTCGTGCCGTCCGAGGCAGACAAGCGCGACCGGACCTGGGCGCTCGTGTTGGTCAGTGCCCTGACTTGATACGAGAAGGCATCGTTCGTACCCATGTCGGCTGCGCCGAAGTTCGATCCGGGCACGGCGCTGAAGCTGGGGGCGGCGTCCGTCTGGCTAAGGGCCGAGATCAGGCCGGCAATCGTACCCTCGCCACCAAGGTCCAGATGAACATTGAGTATGGCCTCGATCACGACGCCGGTCGGAACCGTCAACGTCTCCGTCACCGCCGACGTGCCGGGGTTGGTGGCCGACTGGTCCTGCACCTGGACCTTCCACGTAAACTCATCGCCGGTCTGCGTGAAGTCGATGACGTTGGCCGAGCCATCGGTCAGGACCGCGCCGATGCGGCGGAAGACATCGTAGTCGGTCGGCAGGGTCGGCGCGGTTGCGCTCTCGGAGAACAAGACATCGACCACGCCCGTGTCGTTGCGGCGGATCAGGTGAACGAAGTACCACGTCGAGGAGTCAGGTGTACCGCCGACGCTCTCCGACCCGTCGAGGCCGCCAGCGTCGTCGCCGACCGCCCAGGCTGCGTCGATCTGCTTGGTGATCTCCGACGCCAGGACGATGTCGAAGGCGTTGGTGCTGTCTCGCGCTTCGCCAGCCGTCACGTTCACGTCGTGGTCGGTATCGGTGTCACGGCTCAACGTCAGCCCGCCGATGGAGCCGCGCGGCAGGCCGGGCGCTCGGCCAGCGTTGGAGTGGTAGGCGAGGAGAATGACCGTGTCGTCGGCGGTCGCGTACCAGAGAGCCCGGTCGCCAGCCACCGTCTTGATGTCAGCGCCGCCGAGGTCGAGCGCCGCCCCATCGGTCATCGTCAGGTTGGCGTCGAACTGCGTCATGAACAGCCCGCCGGCGGTGACGGTCATCGAGGCGAAGCCCGTCGTCCCGGTCACGTCGAAGTAGTTGCCGTCCGTGTCCACGACCAGCGGGTTGGCGGATGTCAGGTCGCCGCCTTTCGTGAACCGCTGGGTCGCGGTGAATATCTGGGCCGCCGTGAGGGACGCCGCCCCGAGGACGGTGCGCGCCGCCGCCGCGTTGGCCGCCCCGAAGAGGTTGTCACCGATGAAGGAGCTGACGGGGGTGTCGCTGTCGCCGGTCGGCCCGTCGCTCGCGATGGGAGTGCCCGCCGAATCGTAGGCCGCGTACTTGCTCGCCCGATCAGTCTCGTTGGGCAGCTCGTAGTCGGTGCCGGTGTCGGTGTCGGGGGCGACCAGCGCCTTGTCCATCCGCCGATCCACCCGCTGCGCGATCATCGTCAGGCGGTCGAGTGCGTCCTCGTGGGACGACGCGGGGAAGGCGTCGCCATCGGTGTAGCCGGTGGTCTGCGTGATCGCCGGGACGATGTCGATGAGCAGCGTCGTGCCGCTCGCCGGGGTGTAGTCGGTCGGGGAGGTTGATACCGTCAAGGTGCCGCCCGCGTCCACGTCGGCAGCCGACAGCGTGTACTGGGTGCCGAGGGTCCACACCGTATCGACCCCAGCCGCCGACCGCAGCGTCACCTTCACGTCGGCCTTGAGGAGGTACTTGTTGGTGATCGCGAACGATGCGGTGCTGCCGTCGCCCGAGTAGCTGTCTGGTGTGATTTCGCTGTTGACGGTCATGGGATCAGCCCTTGTGGCAATTGTGCGGCGGGTGGCTGGTTGTCTGGATCGAGGAGGCGGTCGAGCTTGAGCGCAAGCTCTCTGTCCTCGGCCTCGTCCACGTCCACTATCCAGCCGGTGCCGAGGCGACGGAGGCCAGCATACTGATAACGCGCCGCCTCCACGTAGTCCTTGTATATCCGCTGCAACTCCGTGCGCCTGTCATCGTCCGTGTCAGTGTTGGTGAAGCTGCCCACGGCCTCGCTCAAGGCCTCCCGCAACCCCAGCATGGCCCCACCTGGGCCGGGCAGATCGATCTCCTTGCCTGCGATGACCTTCAGCCGCTCCTCGGCCTCGGCGCTAATCTTGATCCCCAGGATTTCGGGGTCGGGCAGCGACAACGGGCCTCCCAGGCGGATGTTCTCCTCCATCACGAAGTCGCGGTGCTGCGCGGAGATATAGAACGGCTGCACCTTGTCATCCCAGCGCCCAGAGCCCTTGTGAATCTCGTTACCGTAGAGGTTGTGCTGCACGGGCGCGACGTGGATCGCGGCCCACCCATTCAGGACCGCGTACAGCGGTGCCACCAGCGCCCCGGTGTCGGGGTCCACCCGTGTGTTGCGCTTGCGGTCGTCGTAGAAATCCTCAAGCGTGTTCACCAACGACGACATCGGTTTGAACGTGCGCGCCAGCCCGCTCAGATAGTTGTTGAGCGTCCCGCCGCCCTTCGTGAAGGCGTTCATCATGTTGCCGAGGCCCGCCACGAACGACCTGTCGGAGAGCTGCTCGGCCCAGGCGGCCACGACGTACTGCACGAGATCGGTGTTCGCCTGCGTGTCGTCGCTCCACTTCATAAGATCAATCGTGTCAGCACTCACGGCTAGCAGAGTGCCCAGCGGCTCAAGCCCGACGTACGAAATGTAGACGTGCTTGGCGCTTTCCTCGACCGCACCGACCGCCTTGAGCGCGGCTAGCACCGCGTCATCGATCAGCCCGGCGTCCTTCTTGATCTTGATCGACCACGGCCTCCACCCGATTTCCATCAGCGATGCCCGTTGCGCTCGGTTGCGCGGGCCGCCGCCGGTCAGGCCGATGTCCCCGTACTCGTCGTCGCCTTCGCCGCCGAGCAGATAGTAGTTGCCGATAGCGCCCATCACGCTGGACCCCATGACGATCCGCGCGATGGCGATGTCGGCATCGGCCCCGCCGGCCAACAGTGCGCGCCACGTCCCCGGCATGAATATCCCCACAGGCGAATTCTGGAACGTGTTGCGGGTGATGTTCTGGAGGACATTGCGGAACGGCATGGCGATCCGACCGATGATGGGAACGTTCTGGATAGCCTTCATCAACGACGAGAGCTTCCCGTGCTGGCGATCAGTGAACGTCAGATAGGCCTGCGCCTCCTCCATCGTCGCTATCAAATCCGGCGGCGGGTTGCGGAGGTCATCGACCATCAGCAGGAGAGCGTCGTCGCGGTCCATGCCGTCAGTGATGTTGGCCCGGTAGCGGCGGTAGGCCATGCCGTAGAGCACCATGCGACCAACGACGGCTTGAGCATAACGGTCTTCGCCGAAGAGTGCCCGACTGGACCCGACCATGACTTGCCCCATGAGGTAGGTGGCCTTGCCCTGCGGCGATAGCTCCGAGAACGCCTTCTGATTGAAGACGTTGCTGTCGAGAACCCGCTCGATCTTGCCCAGGGCGTTGCCTTGCTGCCCGGTGACCATAGCCTGCCATGCCAACGCGAAGGCCTCGGGCTGCGCCTGCCACCACCCATACATTTCGGCAGCCACCTCGCCCATCAGTATCCGGTCGGAGACGGGGCCGCGCCCGACGAGCTGGCTGCCCAGGTTGCGGATCGAGCCAATCCCAGAGGCTGCCGCTCGGATCACGCCCAGCTCCCACATCTGGAACATCTGGTTGCCGACGATGTTGCGGATATGCGTCTTCAATCCGTACAGCAGACCGGATATCCAAATCTGGAACACCGCGTCGCGCGTCTTCGCGAGGGCACCACCCAGCTCGATGAACCTGTTGCGAGCGCCGCCCGGCTCAAGGGCCGAATACATCTGGGCAAGCCTCACCGCAGAGGCCTTGCCGCCATGCTCCTCCAGCAGATCGAGCATCTTCTTGGTCGCGCCATCGGTGCGGACCAGCCGCGACCGCGCCGCGTTGATGCGCGCTATCGCTTGGCGGCCCGCTGCCGTCGCCGGGTCAGCGACATTGGTGGGGATGGGGCCGGTCGAGCCGAGGAGCCGCCTTGCCACCGCCTCGTTGGGCACGATCTGCCCCTCGACCAGACGCCTGATCTCGTCAGGCAGGAGCGAGCGGGGATCGACCGGCATGTTGAATGACTGGAGCGCCCGCGCGATCTCGGTCTGCGCGCCCTTCACTTGGAGCAGTATCTGGCCGTGGAGCGCCATCTGTCGGCGGTAGGTGAGGAGCGTCCGCGCATCGCGAGCGCCCTCGGGGCCGAGTATCTGGAGCATGAGGTCTTCCAGCCGCGCCGCCGAGCGCACCATGAGCAGCCGGGCCGCGACCATCTCCTCCGCGTTGAAGAGATCGCCGACCTGACGGGCCAGGACTTTCGCCTCCATGTCCAGATCAGCCGCGTTGGCCGCCGTCACCTCGTTCTTGATGATGCCCCGCGTTGCCTCATCGAACCGCTCGGGGCCGATCATATCCGCCATCGCCGCGATCACGTCGCGGAGCCCGCGCCCCTCCTCTCCCGGCTGTATGTGATCCCAGTTGATGTAAATTCTTTTGGTGGTGTCGGCGACCCCTACCCGAGCGAAGAACTCGTCGCCCTCCTCGGCTGTCGCCATCCGCACCTGACCCTGGACGACCAGCGGCTGGTTCTCGTTGATATGGCCTTCGATCAACCGCAACAGGTTCGCGGCCTCACGCTGCTCGGGCGTCTCGAACTGTCCGTCCTGGGTTCGAAGGGTGCCGCGCTGCTTGGTAATGGCCACCCTCTCGATGACCCCGTCGAGTACCTGTTGCTGGCGCTCGACCAAGATGCGCGCCGCCGCCATCTGGGCAGCCGTCAGGAACCCACCATCGGCGACGAAGATATCAGGTCGCGCCGCGAGGCCACCGCGCCCGATGTCGGCCAGGGCAAGGGTGACATCATCCCGCGTCGTCAGGATGTCGAAGCCCTTGCCGGTTTCGTTGCTCGGGAACTGGTTCCTTTCGATGACCGAGGGCGTGGGCGTCGGGGTCTGGTCGGTGCCCTTACCGATCACCTCGATCCCGTCTCGGAACATCCGCATCGCGTTCATCGCGATCTGTTGCTCGGGCGCGGGTTGGCGCTCACCGGCCTGGGCAGCCGCTGCCCCACCGACAGCCAGAGCCCCGACTGCCGCCGAACCAGTGATCCTTGCCAGCCCGCCGCCGGGGGCCGCTGGGGCGTTGATGAACGCCACCATGTCCGCTTGATGCGCCGAGGCCTCGGCGAACGTGTCGAACCTCTGGCCGTCCGAGGCGCTGGGAATGCCGAAGTAGTTCGGGTCGTAGGCACCGAAGATGAGGTCGGGCTCGCCGGCGTTCCCGGTGAAGGTCGAGACAAACCGCGCCATCTTCTTCTTGTCCCAGCCAGCGGGGGCCTCGGCATCATCCCACGGGATGCGCGCCACGACCCGCATGCCGCTTGGGCCGTACAGCCTGGGCAGTGCGGTGTCGAAGGCGTCGTACTTCTTCCCGCCCTGCTCGATAGCGAGCTGAAGAAAGGCGCTCGCCATGCCTTTGTGGGGACCGGCGGTGCTGTTGAACAGGCCGACCATGTTGCCGTCAGGCTTGATGGCGAAGCCTGCCGTTCTGTCCTCGGTCATGAAGATGCGCGCGTCTTCGAAGTCAGCGGGGACGCCCACCGACACCTGTTTGCCTACCGCACCCTGTGAGCCCGCGCCAGCCTGAAGGGCTCGGTGGAACTCCTCGGCAGAGGCTGGCCCCACCGGGAGTCCCACAATCGTCGGAGTCGAGATGCCCGCCGCGTTCCAGACCGGGGCGAGGCTCTCATCGAAGTCGTACCTTACAAGCCCATCATCTGTTCCAGCGCCTCCTCTCGGGACATACCGAAGTCCTCCTTCAGCACCTGAACCATGAAGTCCTGATGGGTCGGCGGCGGCTCGCTCGGCAAGGATGGCCTGTCCTGACTTTGTCTTTTCGAGGCGTCTCCGCTCGGCGTCTGCGAAGGCGACTCGGTTGGCCTCTGCGTCGAGGGCTTGTCGCCGGGCGTCGAGGACAGCGTGTCTCCTTGCCTCGGCGCGGGGGTCGAGGGCTGCGTCGAGGGCCTGTCGGATGTTGGCGACGAGCTGCTCGTTGAAGGTCCATCCGAACTTGTCGGCGCTGGCCCGCTCGGCTGCTCGAACCCTCGGATAGAGTGTACTCTGAATGAACCTGATTGCTTCAGGTCCGCCGAGGTCGCTAATCTTTTTGGCATACGCTTCGGGGATGCCATTCTTCCACCCTCCTCCTATTACGTTGCTATCGGCACGAGCATATATCAGATTGGTCTGGAGCGCAGCAAAAACTTTTGCGGCGGCCTGCTCAACAGCCTCTGACAAAATGATGTTGGAGAGGATGTCGTTGTCACCGTAATTCAGAACGCGGACGCCATCCACCGTGGACACCAGCGCCAAGTTGTCCACGCTGATCTCGGCGGTGGTCACGGTGCCCTTCAGCGCCGCCACGGCGTCCTCGTTATCCTGCTTGGCCTGGGCCAGCAGTGCCCTGACCGCCTTGCGTTTCTCCTTCTCCTCGACCGGGATGACATCCAGCTCGGCCTTGCGGCGCGCCTTCAGCTCGGCGGCCAGCTCGGCGGCCAGCTCCTTCTGGCGCGCCGCCGTGATTGCGTCCTTGAGCCCCTCGGTGATCTCCCTCGATAGGCGCAGCATCACGCTTGGGGCGAGAACCCTATCGACATTCACTTCGATCATGTTCGACTGGGGCCAGCTCGGCGAAGTCATCGGACGGTGCCACGCGACGGCGTCCTGAAGGAACAGCAGCCCACGCATCGCCGAATACAATTCGATCAATTGGAGATCGGGGCGGTCAGTCCCCGGCCCCCCTTCGCCCTTCGGCCTCGACGTGCCAACCTGGGTCTGCACGACTATATCGCTCTCGCCTTCGAAGAACCCTGCCAGGGGCAGTGTGCCATCGGCGTGGTCGCCGGAACCCATGATGCCGACAAAGTCAGCGATCATGTCGCGCCCGTTCTCGTCGGTGATCGCCTCCATCATGGCCTTGAAGTGGGCGACCTGTTGTGCGCGCGGCGCGCTGTTGTATTCCGGTAGGTGGTTCGCCCCCTCGGGGAAGCCCCTGCCGGGCACGACCTCGGTCGAGATGGTGGTGCTGTTCTCCCTCAGATGAGCCTCGAAATTGCGGGTGCCGCCGTCGATCATCTCCGCTCTCGGCGGATCGGCTGCCAGGGCTGTATCCCGCCACAGCGTGGCAAAATCCATGCCGTGCTGTTCCTTGACTTGGAAGTTTCCCTTCTCGTCAAATTCGCCCCACCCCTTGCTCTGCGCGGCGAGCTTCACCTCCTTCTCGACCATCGCCCACCGCACCTTTATCGCGGTCCAGACAGCAGCCTGCACCTGATGCGGGGTCCAGATAGCATCCCCCTCCTTGAGGGTCGCGTTCAGTTGTTCCGACAGGTGGCGCGTCAGGGTGTCGATCAGCCGGTACTTGACCACCCCCTCGCTGCCGCCCGAGATACCCGTCGCGAGCGCCGAGTCGAACATGCCGAAGGCGCGGTACATCCAGACATCGACCGTCGTGCCCCCGACAAAGTTCGGGTCGATGACCGCCATCAGGTTCTGCCAGAAGTTGTTGGTCTTCAGCCCTTCCCCGAAGTCACCGTCGAGGAACAGGACGTTGTGCGCCTTGTCGTCCTTGGACTGGGTGGCGATCCGCACCGTGCCCCTGCCACCGATGGCCTCCCCGCGCCGCCACCTGTTCCAAGCCTTGAGGCTGGCCTGGGTGTTCTGCGAGACGGCAGTGTTGGCACTGTAGATCGCCAGGAGCTGAACGAACTTCCGGGCTAGTGCGATGTCGCCGCCAACGTATCGCAGGATCGCGCGCCCGCTCTCCTCGTACCAGAAGCGGCCCGGCGCTCCCTCGGTCGCCAGCTTCATGACATCGTTGATGATGCTCCTGATCGCCTTGTTGCTCGGGCCGTCAGCGTAGCGGGTGGTGACGCGCCCGCCCTGTGTCTCCCGCACCGTGTCCAGCAGCGCCCCGAAGCTATTAGCCTCCTGGGTTGTCATCGGCACCCGGCCTTCGAACTCGAACGAAGGTGTCCCCGACGCACCGACAGGGGCCTCGGGGTCGGTCGTCATCACACGCAGTATCTTGAGGAATTTGCCGACATTGATAGCGACATCGGTGCCCGGTGCCCCCGCCGCGCTCTCCTCGGTGAGGCCCTCGGTGTCCAGCTCGGGCGCTTCCGCGCCACCAGCAGCCAGCTCGGCAGCCACGCCGCCCCCGACAGCCGCACCACCGACAGCGGGGACCGGATCGACCGTGTCCTGGGAATCGCGGAAGATGCGCTTCATGGTCGCGTCGTTGCGGAACCCCGGCGGGATGGTGTCACCCGACTGGGCACCGACGACGGTGTCCTCGATGAACCTACCAAGTGCCTCAACATCGCCGACACTGACATCGATCCCGTCAGCCGACAGAGCGAAGGAGGGCACCTCCTCCATCAACTCCGCGTGGTTGGCCTCGTTGCCGACGATCTCTTCGAAAAACTTGCGCTCCGCTGGGGTGAGGCGCGAGGTGAAGACCATAGCGTCCGCAGCAGCCGGGACGAGCCCAGCCTCTGTCAATTCCGTAAGGCCACCACGCGGGGAGCGACCCTCTGGCACGATTTGATGGAACTCACCCGGCTCGATGTCGCGGGTAATTAGGGCACCTTGAGATGTTAGGGCACCACCGGGCTCCGTAAACCCCAGATCAACAGCTTCCGGCGATGCGGTAAGGTCGCTTCGGCGAACCCTCAACGCCAGATAAACTCGTGAGCTTGGGATCGCCGTCAGGTCGCCGCCGACATACAAGCCCTGGCCAACCCCGCGACCGGGGGCGAACTCTGCATCCCCCAGCATCGCGAGGTTTTGAGGCTTGTCTGCCGCCTTCAGCCCGCTTTCCATGAATGTGGCGGCAGTCGCTTGATCGGTGGAGTGGAAGACCCAGACATATGGGTCACCCGGCAACGCATCGAAATCCTTGCCTGCGGTGAAGTTATCGACAATCGCGGCGGGGCCAACGGCTGCTCCCGGCGTTTGATCCACCGGGTCGCGAACGGGCGGCGGCGCAAGCTGATCCCCGCCGCCACGCGCCGCATCGTCTCCTTCCTCCATCGCCTCTCGCAAGATACGGAGCATCTCTTGCTGCTGGGCACGTCGCTCGGGCGACACGTTCGCCGTGCTGGTCCGCATGCGCTCGGCCATCTCATCGGCGAGCTGCTGTTGGAGCGTCCGGTCGCTCGACAACCCCCGCTTGATCCCGAACGCACCCAGAATGTGGAACAGCGCGCCGCCGAGGATCGCGCCCTCGCCGGCCAGGGCGAGCTTCGAAATCAACTCGCCCATCGACTGGGACGTGTTCAGGGCGTCAACGATCAGGGCCGTGCCGCTCTCGGACGGGTTGGTCTGGAGCGCGTTGATCGCCCTCAGCGTGATCCCGGCGTCGCCTTCCTCGGCGAGCGCCAGATCGGCGAGGATGCCGAGGGCCGCGTCGTACATGAATGCCGACGCTCGCGCCGCGCCAAGGATGCCTGCCGAGACGCCTGCCATGACCCCGGCCTCGATCATCGCCGCGAAGGCCGCCATCGCGCCGCCGAATTGCGCGAACGACCTGACGATAGCGCCGCCCGCAGTCTCGGCCTGGGCCAGCTCGAAATCGATATCTACATTGGCGGCCCGCATCGCCCGCTGAATCTCGGGCACGACCTCGCTGCCATACCACGGGAGGAGGGCATCGTTGGCAGCGCCGAACGCCTCGGCACCCCCCTCAAGAATGCCCGAGATGATGTTGTTTGGGAGATTCCGCGCGAACGTGGGGATGTCATCGAAGAAGAATTGCTCCGTCCTCTCCAACGTCGGCGCGGGCTCGCTGACCCCGAAGCGCGGATCGAGAAGCTGCCCCGGTGCATCGACATCCTGAAGGCCCACGCCCGGCTGACCGGCGGCTTCCAACGGCCCCATCTGGAGATCGTCTTCCAGCGCCCCCCCGACATCCAGCCCAGGGTCCGACTCCAGTATTGCCTGCGGCACGGCGACGTTGCTATCGACCGTGGCCGGCGCGGCGGCGTCAGCCGGGTCCGCGACAGGAGCAGCCGTCCGGTCTGACCCGGTATCATCGACAGGGAAGAGCGGGATCGGGGCGTCGGTCGCCACCCGATCATCCACCGCGAGGGCCATCTCCTGCTCCGTCGCGCGCCTCCTGACGCTCGCCGCGTTCTCCTTGAAGAAGTGGAAGTCCTCGGCGTCCCCCGTCTCGGTATCGACATAGGTGTCGGTGCGGGTCGGCGTCACATGCTCGACGTTGAGGCTGCGGGCCCGTGGGTTGTCCGTAGCCATCGGCATCTGGGCGTCACGAGTGAATGACATGACTATCGGCCTCCCAAGGCGTTCCTGTTGTTGACCAGCCGCTCCAGTCTGTTTTTCAGTCTCTGACGATCAAGGGGATCGATGCCCGATGCGGACATCCAATCGTCCAACATCGACTGCGACCCATTGGTGATTATCGGTTCGGGTACACCAAAGCCAGCCAAGCTAGCGGTGACAGTCTCAATCGATCTCTTCAATATCTGGTCCCCACCGCGACCAATGATGGCGGTGCGCTCGGCGACGATCTCGGCCAGCGACGCTCCCCTGTTTTGGTTGAACCATCGCATAAATTCGGCCACGAGCGGCTGGGCTGCCTTCGCCAGTGCGACATCGTCGGGGTCCATACTTCGGTCATTGACATCGAGCCGGAACATCTTCTCCATCGCCACGCGCTCGGTGTTGAAGGCGGCGTCCGTCCGCGTCCTGAAGATGCCTATCAGGTAGTCTTGCGTATCCCGCGTGAAGTCCTCAACCGCAAGCATAAGGTCACTGCTCGTGAGGGAGCCCTCCTCGATCCTCTCCCTGACCGCGAGGACAGCGGCCCGAGTTTCAGTGAGGCCACTCCCGAGGCCGTCATTCACAATCCGTGCGAGCGCCACCAGCCTTTCCGGGTCTTCGCCGTTTGCGGCCATGACGCCGATAGCCTGGAACGCCACTGCCGTGTCAATAAACAACCCGCTGCTGGGGTCGATGGCGTCCCAATAATCGAGGACAGCGGCCTCGACCCGGAGTTCGCGGTCCTTCTTCCGCTTGGCATCGTCGGCGTTCTCGAACTGCATCTGCTCTCTGAGCAGGCGGCTCGCGCGGTCCTGCACTTTCGCCCTCGCGGCGGGGGGCATCTCGCGCCACAGGCTCGTCAGGTGCCCATCGTCATCGACCCCGGTGAAGTCGCCCCTGCGGAATTGCGAGGCGGCGATACGCGCACTGGTGTTGGCGAGGTGGTTGTCGAAGGCGACGGTCGAGGCTTCCGTTTTGAACTCCAGCATCAGCTTCTCGGATTCGGGGGCGCTGATGAAGCGAGACGCGACGGCTCTGTCCAAGGCCTCCTGATAGTTAGTGACGACGAGGGCATATGCGGCGGGGTCGCTCGTCGTCGCTGGGTCGGCCATCTCCACGAGGGCCTGCTCCTTGGTAACTTCCAGAGCATCCTGGCCAGCGGCGACGATGAAGACGCGGTTGCCCTCCAGCAGGGTGCCGCGCGTCGTAATGGCCCGCTTGTCGAAGTCTGTCCTGTAGAGAGTGCCCGACACGGTACTGAGGCCCTCACCATGCCGCGCCCTGATCTCGGCGGCGTCGGTGTCGTACTGCTGCTGCATCTTCTCGATGCCGCCGAAGGTGCCGAACCGCTCGGTGTAGTCGATCTTCAGGCTTTGCAGCTCGGAGGCCGCCGCGTTGGAAGCCGCCGCCGCGTCTGCGGAAGCCTCGGCCTCGAGCAGTTCGAACGCAGCCTCCTCGCCAGCCTGCGCGAGCTGCTCCGCGCCAGCCGCCACCGCAGCGCCGCCGAAGTTCGACGGGACCGCCGGGCCGGTGTCGCGCAGCACGTCGGGGCTGACGACCGGAACGTCTGAGGCGTCGGGGAGGCGGGGCATCAGCCGGGACCGAGAAGACCGGAGCCGCGCGCTTGCATCGCGCCCGACGCCGCCGAGCTACCGCCGACCGGGACGCTGCCGCCCGACGCCGCCGAGCTACCGCCGACCGGGACGCTGCCGCTCGGCAGGAACTTGGAGCCCGACGCGCCAGCCTGCAACAGACCCGCGCCAGCCGACAGGAACGAACCCATCAGGGCGTCTTTACCGGACTGCTTCTTCAGCATAGCCGTGTCCTCAAGGTTCTTCGCCTTGATCCGGCCCTCGGCCAGCAGCCGCTGCCGCTGATGCTCGGCCTCGCCGGCAGTCGCCACCTGAACCATGAGCGGAGCCCCGGCGAGCTGGATGCCTCGGTTGCCCAGCATGGCCCGCTGCCGCGCCAGAATCTTGTTGGTCTTCCGCTTGAGGTCTTGAGCCTTGAGCTGCGAAATTTGCCGCTCGTTGTCGGCCCGGTCCCTGAGAATGCCAGCTTCGAAGTCGGCCTTGCGCTTGGCGGCCCGTCCCTTCTGGACGGTGGCAACTGCCGAGAGGACCGCTGCGGCTGCCGCGATGGCGATCTTCGGCGACATGCTAGGTCCACTTCACGTAGTGGCTGCTCCCCAGCTCTGCGTTGTACACGGTAAAGCCGTGCCGTGCCAACCACCTGTGACCGGCCTCGTAGTCGTCAACGATGCGCGCCTCGATGCGTTTGACCGGGTTCTGGGCCTCAACCCCGAGCAGCCCCATCTCCAGCAGCCGCGCCAGCGTGAAGGGGAAACGGCGCGACATCTCTTCCGATACCAGCGCCCAGATATGGACCGTGCCCTCGTCGTCCTCGCCGATCCCGGCGATGGCGAGGGTGCGTCCCTCAAACACCGCCGAGGCGGCCTTGCCCACGTACTGGTCGAGGAAGCGTTGGTCGATGAGGGCTATCGTCTCGGCGTCGCGTGGGGCGTGTTTAAACGTGTCGAGGTGGTGCGCCTCGAAATCAACGAGCTGCGGGGTCAATTCTCGTTCGCCACCATCTCGGGGACGATGGCCAGACAGGTGAACGGACATGGCGCTGACTCCGTGATGACGATGCGGGGGTCCGTCTCCCAGTCTCCCTCGAACTCCTGGCTCTTCTCCCCGGTGAAGAGGGGGACGCCCTCGCCCATCGCGTCGGCGACCTTGCGGAAGGGGACGATCACCGTGTCCGACGCCGATGGCCCCATGTTCAGGTTGAGGCTGTTCATCAGAACGAAGGTGATCTTCCAGACCCGGCTCATCTGGCCGACCGGGTCGCCCTTCGACACCCGCCGAGGCAGCTTCAGCGACTTCCATGTGTGGGTGTACGGCAGCCCCGCCTGGACGACGCTCGCCGAGTAGTCGAGGGCGATCTCGCCGTTCGCGTCCACGGTCTTCTGCGGGTGTATTTTGCCATCGGCCCAGATCGACACCGTCTCGCCGACGAGGTGGGTCAGCCCGGTGATCGTTGAGACGGCGGTGCTGTCGTAGGTGAGCCCCGCGTCAACGTAGAAGGCGTCCTCGGCGTCGTCGCCGTCGAGGTAGGCGGGCATGAAGTATTCGAGGTGGCGGGCGGTCGAGCCGTTGATGGTGCGCTTGACCACCATCCAGACCTCGTCGCCGACCACGCCGGGGATGGTCGCGACGCTCTCGACCACAGCCGCACCCGACCCGAAAGAACCTCCGAGGATTTGCCGAGCCCACGCGATCACGCCCTCGTCGCGGTTGTAGGTCATCGTCGCGACCTGACCGTCCGTCCTGACGCAGTGCAGGATCGGCTCGGGCTCGGTGGCGAACGCCATCTGGATGATCTTGCTCTTCATGATGTGCGACGCGAGCCGCGTGAGGTTGGCCGCCTTCTGCCGCCCCTCGGCCACGTCGAACACCAGCTCGTAGAGCTTCCGCTTGTAGCGCTGGAGGAAGAGGACAACCGGGCCTACGCGCACCGGGTCCACTTCCGCCGAGCCCTTGGTCGTCGGGCGGCGCGCCTGGGTGTTGGTCGGCGTCAGCACGTCGTCGCGGGTGTTGGACTTGACGACCCACTCCCCCTTGAACGTCCCCAGGATGAGGTCGTCCCCGGCACTGATCCAGCGGATGGCGTTCACGCCCGGCGCACTCAGGACGTAGACCATGCCGTCATCGTCCTCAACCGTGCCGGCTGCATCGTCAGGGCGGAAATTGAAGAAGTCGCCCGTCTGCGAGAGGCCGAAGGTCTGGGGGGCGTTGGTCGGGCCGCCGAGAACGAGGCGCTGGTCATGCTCGCCGACAGCGGCGGCGTAGCCGCTGGTGCCAGAGAAGAGGCCGAGCGCCCATGTGGTCACGGCACTGGGGGTTGCCTCGAAATCCGCTATGACATCCGCCACGGCCACCGTCGTGGAGGTGATCGACGTTATGATCGCCCAGCCCCAGGTCGAGGATTTCTTGTAGCGCACCGAGCGCCCGATATCCGTGGACTTCCAGCCCGCATCGTCGTTGACACCCGTGACCGCCGAGAGGGTGAGGTTGATGCCGAGCCCCGTGTTGGCGGATGGCAGCAGCGTCGTGGCGCTAGTGTTGTCGTCCATCCAGGGGCCGTCTTCCAGGCGCACCTCGTTGAGCGACCAGTTCGTATGTCCCGACCGCGCCAGCTCGTAGAGCGGGTATGTCTCGTGGGCGATCCGCTTCGTGTCCTTGGACTGGCTGCCCCGCAGCTCGTAGAGGTCGGCCTGAGCGTAGGGCGTATTGATCTCGACCGTCTGGTTGTCGAGGATCGCGACGTTGTCGATGCCGAGGGCCTTGGCCTTGGTGTGGAGAAACTGAACGAAGAAGTTAGCGCCTGTCGGCGTGAACGTGTAGCAGTGATAGCCGACCGCGAACTCAACATCGTTGACGATCTCGGTGCCAGTCGTCGCCGTCCCGATCCGCAGCTTGATCTTGTCGCCCGGCGCGCCGTAGACGCTGAACTGAAGGATCAGATCATCGGTGCCAGCGTGGCTGACCTCCTGCTCCGCGTGAGCGTCATCGACACCATCCGACGTAAGCGTCAGGCGGGCGTTTGTCCCGTCGTGCGAGATCGACCCGCCCGCTCCCGATTGATCCGTCCACGACGCGGTGGAGCTGTCGAAGGTGCCGTTCGTGATATGGACGGTCGTGTCCACGGCAGTGATTGCGCCCCGGTCCTTGAAGAAACGGAAGTAGCCAGCGCCGACCTCGATGATGTAGGCCTGTGTCACACCAAATTCGAAGTCCGCAACGAGCGTGACGTTGTCGCTGTCCTTGACCGAAGAGACGTGTTTGCTGCCGGGACGCCGCTCCCATCCCCCCTCGGTCAGGGGGAGGATGTTCTCCATCGTCTCGCACATCTGCGGGTACTTTTCGAAGTCGAGGCGCGCGGCCATCTTCTTCGACGCTTCACCCGCGTTGAACACCGCTTGCAGGAGGTGAGTGGCGGCCACCGACTAGCTCCGTTCGCTGATCCAGGTCGATTCCGGCATCTGCGCGGGCCAATCCTCCAGGGCGTCGGTGGTGCGGGCCTCAGACAGCAGCCGCTTGCGCTCGGCCCTGACCTCGGCCAGCCGCACGTTGGAGAGGTTCCCGAGGGGGATGGCCGCCTTGATCGCGAGGGTGTGGGCCAGGACGCCAAGGAACAGCACGTCCCAGTCGTCGGGGTCGGTCTTGTCCTCGACGTAGGACAGCCACAGCTCGTTGGCGCTGGCGGCGATGGCGAGGCCCTGGACCTGATACTCGACCGTTCCCGCCATCGCGTCGTTGTCCCAGACGCCAAGGATGCGGAGGTCGAGGGCGGGCCGATTGTAGAGGTAGTCGAAGCCGTGGACGGGGTCGGTGGTGTTCTGGCCCAGCTTGACCAGCTTGACCGCGAAGCCCCAGCGGTGCGCCCGCAGCCTCTCGCGGCGGGTCTGGTCGTAGTTGCGAGCGCACCAGTTGGCGTTCTTCGAGCCGTCGCTCGGGGCGATTGCCGTGATGTTAGCCGACGACCCTATCAGGTCCATCGCCTGATTGCACACCGCCACCGCGTCCGTCATCGGCCCACCTCACTTCTTCGATCCACTTCTCACCCGAGGACCCAGTGTCGAAGGCAAGGGCGGCCCCGAGGGCGAGAGACATCTGTTGGCGTAGCGGCGGGATACTATCAGAACTCTGAACGGCGTGGAAAGCGCCAAGAGCCAGCTCTTCTCCGCTGCCAATGGCGAGAAAGGGACAATCGACCAAGGCGCACGAGAAGTCGTGACCGACGCGATACAGCTCGCCGGGGCGGGCAATGATCATGTCGGCATGGACAGCGGGGAATTTCCCGTCCTCGTCGTAATACTCGACGCCTCCATTTTCGAGAAGCTCGATCATGCTCTCCACGATGTCGTGGGTGGGCTGGTCGGGCTGCGTCAGGCCCTTGGCCCCAGCCCGGAGGAGGTCGAGGCCACGAGACATCCCGGCGTAGCCGATGGCGACATCCCTGCCGCCGATCCACTTCTCGCGGCCACGAAACCGCAGCCCACCCACGCTGAAGCCGAGGTCGCAGCCGAGGACGATTGGAGAGATGCCCGACAGCGGCGTGATCACCGCGACGGTGGTCATGCCGCCGTCTTCTTGCCCGTGATAGGCTTAATCTTCTTGGGGTCGTAGAGATGATCGGCGAGGCGCACGACCTCGATCTCCATCGTCTTGCGGTCGGCGATCACGACGACGAGGTCATCGTAGCAGAAGGGGTCTTCGTTCATGTTGACCCGAACCCGGATGATGTCGCCCACGGCCAGATTGCCGATGAGGGTCTGGAAGTAGCCCGGCTCCATGACCTCTTCCATCGTGTGGTTGGTGTCGTAAGCAAACTCAGCAAAGATGTCCCCCTCGACGCGGGTCGGGACCATTCGCTGGGGGGTGGCTTTCTGTGGCATTCAAAGTCTCCAGTGTTCCCGGACCCACGGGCAAATCTTATTCACGCTCCACAGGGTGGGGTCCGCTGCCCCGTGGAACGCGACGATCTTGGCGTCGGCGGGCAGATCGACCTTCTTGGGGTAGCTGCCGTCAACCCGGTTCTGCCGGTAGAGCTGCCGCTTGAAGGACCAGATGCCGTCCTCCTTTGTCCAGGCCTCCTCGCGCGGGTAGAGGCAAGCGGATATCCAGGCTTGATCCGTCGCGTTGCTGAATCCTTTTTCGAGGGCATGTGGATGCGCCCAAGCGCCATGTGGCCCATGCGGCTGAGTGAGGTCGGCGGGGTCGAAGCTGCTCCATACTTCTTTCCGGGCACCCGCCGTCATGAGCATGACGCTGGTGTTGTAGGTGGCGTTTCTGGGCTCGCGCCAGATCACGAAGTCCTCGTCACGTTCGAACAGCGGGTCGAGGCTGTCCGTGACCACGACATCGAGATCGAGCTGGACGAGGCGCTCGCCGATAAGGTCTGCCATCGTCTCATCGAACAGCTTGAGGCGAAGATAAGCGCCGCCTTTTTCGCGGAGGCCTTCATCCCAGAGCGGGACGACCCGGATGCGCGGGTCCAGCCCCTCCGGGTCATCAGTGATGCATACCACCTCATGAGCTAGGGACAGGTTCCGTTCCACCATCGCTCGCAGCCGGTTGACATGCTCGGCGGTGTACTGGACGCGGCCCCGGCGCTTCCCCGGCCCGTTGTCCCATAGGAAGCAGACTACGTGAAGCATCAGAAGGCCATTTCGCTTTGTTGTGGATTGGCGAGTTGGCGTGATTTCAATGCCCCTTTGTATTCAGCGAACGGCGCATACCTCCACACTCGACGGTTGGCCCAACGCGCCAGCGGGAACTTCCGGCATGTGCGGAAGCCGCTGTCGGAAGTCTCGCCGTATGTGGGATGTTCCCAGGTATCGACGCCGAACAGGAGAACGCTGGGGAACCTCTGGTGGAGGTATCGCAGCGTCTCGCCCCAGAAGACGCCTATCTCGATGAGGCTGTTGCCGTCATGAGGAGCGTGACCAAGGTGGCTAGTGATGATGTCGCCGACGATGATCGCGCGCCGGGGGCGGCGGTGGAAAGTCTTGACGCGCTTCGGTTTGATCATGCCTCAGCCGCCATCATGGCGCGACCGATGTTGCTGACGACGGGCACGGTGACGGCGTTCCCGCACATTGCGCGACGGCGTCCGAGAGCCAACCCAGCAGTCCAGCCTCGGGGGAGCCCGGTAAGGGATTCGCATTCTTCTGCACTGAGAAGACGTAGCCCACGCCCCGGCTCGAAACAATAATTATCCTCTGCCGCCAGCCGTGAGGGGTGCGCTGTGAGACAGCTCGCAACGGGCGCCTTCGCATCGCCGCCCGTCGAGCCAAACCCAACATCGCTCGATGCGTCAAGTAGAGTTCCGAGGAAGTCGGCGCGGTATCCAGCAGGACATCCGACAAGGAACTGCCGCCGCCGGCTCTGAGCAGTAAAGTCGGCAGAGTCGAAGCCGACAGAAGCGACCTCGTATCCGAGCATGTCCAAGACGGCAGCGAAGTCGAGAGCATCTGGTGCAAAAACATTTTCGCGGACCACCCACCGGGGCCGCACTCGTCCGACCACGGCAAGGAAGTATCCGGCGAGGTCGGGGTGGCTAGAGGGCCTGCCGCCTCTGGCTTTGGAACGTGAAGGGCACGGGTCGCCACCACAGACGACATCGGCATCAACAGCGCTTCCATTTTCAGCCAGATACCTCACGTCCGGGTAGCACGGCACGTCCGGCCAGTGCCGCGCCAGCACCCTCCGACAAAACTCGTCCTGCTCGCAGAAGGCCACGGTGGTCATGCCCGCCCACTCCAACCCGAGGGCGAAACCGCCAATTCCAGAGAATAAATCGAGACATTTCATGACACCCCGAGATGGTTGCTCAGACCGCCACCAACGACGATCCATCCGAGTTCCGCTACGCTACCCCCGCGCCCGCCAACGGGTCAACCCCCGTGTGCTTGGCCTAACGTGTCTGGGGCGGCTCCATCGGGAGAGCCCAGAAGGCCCATCGTCCACCCCGACATCGAGTAAACGCCATCGTGCCAGCCGGTGTCCTTGGCAACCCCGTCGCGGTAGCGCTCCAGTATCTCGGGACGCTGGTAATCGCGCGCCATCTTCCCGTTCGAATAGCCGCCAGGGTCGAGCGGCGCGCCGCACAGCACGATCTCACTGAAGCCCATGACCTTGGCCATCTTCGCGGCATTCCAGACCGAGGTGCCGCTGCCCTTCGCCTCCTGCCACCAGTAATCGACCCACGGTGCGTACTCCTCGCGGCGGCGCTGGCGGCCCTCCAGGCGAGCGCCCGAGGAGTGGACGGTGAAGTCGGCCTCGGGGAACAGCCGCTCCTGATCGGCGATCCACCGGGGCAGCTTGGCGAAGTGGTAGCTGTAGATGAAGTCTGCCCTCACCTCGGACGTGGCGAAGTTGACCGCGACCACCCGAGGCCGCAGAGGGTAGAGCGCCAGGGCTCGGTCGAGGTCGTCGTGCATGGTCCACGCATTCCCGCAGACCAGCACCGGCCCATCGTGGCGGCAGGGGTAGCCGTTGGAAAAAGAAGGGGGAGCCGAAGCTCCCCCAGGGGCGGATTGCAGGGGCTTGAGGTCGTCGGCGATGGCTAGTCGCCGTACGTGACGGTCGCGCCGAGCAGATCGTCCGAGAGGTTGACCGCGCCGGTCGAGCTGTTGACCGCCACGACCACGAACAGACCCACGTCGGCGATTGCCGTCAGCGGGTCGGTGATGGCGCTCGCGACGATGGCGAAGACCAGATCACCGATCTGGAGGTTCAGCCCATCGTCGCTGTTGTTCATGTAGCCGTCGCCGTCGATGGTCGTGGTCGCATCGTCGGTGTAGTACATGTACATGTTGTTCGCGTCGCCGCCGCCGACGCGGATCAGGTTCGCGGCAAGAAATGCCATATCGTAACTCCTTTCTGCGCTCGGCTACTGGTGACCGATCTCGATGCAGCCGTTGCCGTCGATCAGGGCGGCACCCTGCGACATGCGGTTGACCACCCAGTGCGACTGGCGGGTGCCCTGCCATGTGATGTCGGAGACGATGCTGGCGTTGATACCGAGGCCGACGCTGTCCTCGTGATACCAGAACGAGAGGAAGGTCGAACCGGACTTCTCGGTATCGACGGCGGTGGACGGCATCCAGACCGTCCCCAACCAGCGCTTCGCCTCTACCCCGTCGGGGAAGACGAGGCCGTCGCCGCCGACGAAATCGGCATCGGCGAACTGGCTGATCTGGAGAAGGTCGGTCCAGGCGTTCCAGCCCACGACGCAGTACATCCGACCACCTTCGAACACGTCGAAGTCGCCGAGGTCTTCCAGCGCCGACATGATCTTGGAGAAGGTGAAGGCCGTCGAGCCGTGGGCGATGGCGTTCGACGTGGTGTTCATCACGACGGCGAGGAGCTGGTCCGTCTTGCGCCCGAGGGCGTATGCCCCGGCGTTGACGAGGACGCGCCTCTCGTCGTGGTTGATCTTGGCCTCGTCCAGCTTGTCCACGAAGTCGCCCGCATACCAGTCGGCCATCGTCGCGGTGACGGGCGTGTGGGTGACGTTCATCGGGGTGATGGTGCCGTGCCGCGCCTTGGTCGTCGCGACGCCCTTGCCGACCGTCTGGAAGGTGGTCGTAGTGCCCACGACGTTGGGCTTGCGGCGCACGGTGCGGGCGAGCATGGAGCCCTTGAGCTGGTAGGCCTCCTTGACCTCGCGCTCGTACTGCGCGACGAATGCGTCATCGATATCGTTCGGCATTGGTGCCTCCTGAGATTACAGGAAGAACTTGCGGAACGATCAGCCGACGACCACGATTTCACTGAGCCGTGAGGGCAGCTAGGCGAGGCAGCCAGGGATCACTCTTGAGCCCTTGTAGCACCTTCGGGGACCGAGGCCAGCCGTTGGCGCTGATCCTCAGTACATCATCCGATTAGGGATTGCAAGTGGCGGGTGGGCGGTGCGAGGCCGCCGCCC